>OJPL01000035.1_pt1 | contig 52575 bp, 50 predicted proteins | sample 1598501 | NCBI WGS metagenome assembly OJPL01 (sample SAMN03922486, study PRJEB24848) | human gut metagenome | isolation source: stool sample | host: Homo sapiens | place: Germany | collected 2011-05 | reverse complement strand
CAGAGTAGAGTGACACTCCTGCGTTTGTAACGCTCGCACGCGGCACAGCCTACTAGCCTTGTAAAGGCATTCGACCTGCAGCTCCGGGAGGTATTTCCCCTGCTGCTCTGCGGTCCCTTGCACCAACCGGGACTTCTCTGGGCAGAGCGCTTCAAGGTACTTGTTCCCTTCAATGCCATTAACAATAGCTACTTTATCACAATACCGGATACTTGTCAACCCCTGTTTCCAGCAGCAGCTGAAACAGGCTTACTGCGCTCCGAGACCCAGCATTTCCCGGGCATTTGCACGGGAAATATCGGTCACATGGTCACCGGAGATCAAGCGGGCCAGCGCTTCCACACGGCCTTCCTCATCCAGCGGGTGAATTTCGGTATAGGTGCGGTCATTGGCCACATTTTTCTGGATCAGCAGATGGCAGTCGGCCAGTGCGGCGATCTGGGCTGTATGGGTGATGCACAAGATCTGGTGGCCCTGCGCACTCTGACGCAGAACTTCGCCGATGCGCCCGGCAGCCTTGCCGGAAACACCGCTGTCAATCTCATCATAAATCACCGTAGGCACAGCATCTTTATCTGCCATTGCGTTCTTGATGGCCAGCGTAATACGGCTCAGCTCGCCGCCAGACGCAATTTTTGCAAGGGGTTTGGGCGCCTCACCGGGATTTGTGGAAATGTAGAACTCGATGCTGTCCTGTCCATGGCTGGCCAACGGGCCGCGGGTGTGCCGCAATGTCATGCGTACACCCGGCATATTCAAAAAATCCAGCGTGCCGGAAATGCGTTTGTTCAGTGCTTCAAAAGCGTTCAGCCGTGTCTGGGTCAAGGCCTCTGCCTTTTCACGAGCCAGCGCATAAAGACGCCGCTTTTCTGCCTGCAGATGGTCGTGCCGTTCCTGAGAGGACTGGATGCGTTCCAGTTCCTCCCTTGCATTCTGTCCGAATTCGATCACATCTTCTACCGTATCACCATATTTACGCTTGAGCTTATAGATGAGATCCAGCCGCTGCTCGATCTCATCCAGCTCAGCGTCATTGGTATCGTAGGAGTCCAAACGGCCGATCAGGTCAGCAGCAACATCCTTTGCATTATAGTAAAGATCCAGCAGTTGGCTGGATGCAGCAGCAAGTGCATCGTCAAGCTGCGCTGCCGTGTCGATTGCATGGGAGGCTTCGCCCAGCAGATCGACAGCACCGGACGATTCGTCATCGCCCGAAAGCAGAGCATAACTCTGTGCGATCTTATCCCGGATAGCCGATGCATTGGCCAGAATTTTTCTGCGGCTTTCCAAGGTCTGTTCCTCACCAGCCGTCAGCCCGGCGTCTTCGATCTCCTGTACCTGATAGCTCAGCAGATCGATTTTTCTCTGCTTTTCGGCCTCGTCGGTGATCATGGCATCCAGTTCCCGCTTGATGCGCACAAGCTCCCTGTACAGCACATAGTATTCCTGAAATTCCGCGTCGTTCTGTGCATAATCATCCAGAATCCCCAGATGCCTTGCCGGGTTCAGAAGTCCCACGGAGTCGTGCTGACCGTTAATGTTGATAAGTCCGCCGCACAGCTCCCGCAGGACGGACGCGGTCGCGGGCATCCCGTTGATGCGGCAGGTGCTCTTGCCCTCGGCGGTAATCTCACGGCTGAGCATCAGCGCATCCGAACGTTCGTACCCCGCCTTCTCCAGACTGTTCAGCACGGCATCCGGCACCTGTTCAAAGGCAGCACGGATGACGGCCTTGGATGCGCCCGTGCGCACAAGGTCTTTTGAAGTGCGGTTACCAAGAATGGCATTGATGGAATCAATCAGGATGGACTTGCCTGCACCGGTTTCACCTGTGAGGACATTCAGACCAGGCTTGAAATGCACTTCAGCCTTCTGGATAACTGCAACATTTTCAATTTGCAGGCTGCTTAGCATATACTCTCTCCCGCATTATTTTTGTACGATGTGCCGGATCAGCTCTGAGCAGATCGTTTTTGCATCGCGCTCTGACCGCGCAACGATCAGGAACGTGTCATCGCCCGAAAGAGTTCCGACCACATTTTTCCACTGCAGTGCGTCAAAAACTTCGCAGGCCGCATTGGCCATGCCCGAGTAGCACTTTACCAGTACAACATGCCCGGCATAATCCACGCCCAGCACAGATTCATGAAAGATCGTTTCAAAACGGCCCTGTGCCTTGGGGTTAAAGCTTTCGTTCCGGCTGGAAACATAGCGGTATCCCTCGGCCGTCGCGGCTTTTACCAGACACAGCTCCCGGATATCGCGGGAAACTGTGGCCTGTGTTACCTCAAAGCCTTCTTTGGAAAGATAGTCCAGCAAAACTTCCTGCCGACTGATTGGGTACTCCCGTACAAGTCGAAGAATCGCCTGCTGACGTTCTCCTTTACTTCTTACATCATCTTTGCGGCTGCGCGCCATATCAAACTCGCCTCCCGTTTATCGTCTGCTGCGAAGCTTCTGATCGATTGCCTGAAACTGATCGGCTTTTCCGAAGGTAATCAGCTTTACCACCTGATCCGAAAGCCGGACTTCAGCTGTTGCACCGGCTTTGAGCGGATAACCGGCTGCTCCATCACAGCTGATAAAAACCTCATCGTCTGCCACCTGCCCGACACAGATGTTCAATTTACGCTCCTGCGCAAAAACCATGGCCGGGCTCGCCAGACTGTGCGGACAGATCGGCGTTACAACGACGCCTTTTGTCTGTGAATCCAGAATGGGGCCGCCCGCTGCCAGTGAATACGCGGTGGAACCCGTAGGCGTGGCAACAATGACGCCATCTCCGCGATAGTGCTCCACAAGGATATCATCGCAGTAGATGCTGAAATCGATCGCCTGCTGCAAACGGCCTTTTGTAACCACGACGTCATTCAGTGCATGTCCCTCCCAGCCATCATGGCCCAGAACATGCACATACAGCAGCATCCGGTGATCCAGACTGAACTCTCCTCTGGCAACAGCGGAGAGCTTGGTCTCCATTTCGTTGACCTCACAAGTTGCCAGAAAACCGCAGCGTCCCAAATTGATGCCAAGGATCGGCTTTGCATACCGGAGCGACAGGTTTGCCTCATGCAAAATTGTGCCATCACCGCCGATGGTCAGGATCACATCTGAGCGCTCAAGGCATTCCTCCTGCGGCAGATAGACCACACCCGCGGTACTCCATTCCGCACACAATTCTTTGCACATCAGAACAGCCGCACCATGCGTCAACAGGATCTGTGCCGCACGCAGCGCGATCTCATTGGCAGAAGTTTTGCCGGGGTTCGGCGAAATATAGATCGTCATACCGGAAGCTCCTTTTGCATTTGAATTTTTTGCGTATCCCTCAGCGGTCCAGCGTACTGTGGCTTGCAGCTACTACCTGTTCTACAGCACTGTCGTCCAGCACGGCAGGCTCTGTACTCTTCTGCACGAACATCAAATATTCAATATTGCCTTCCGGGCCCTTCACCGGGCTGAAATCCAGCCCGCGCACAACAAAGCCGTTTGCAGCAGCATAACCCATTGCATTGTGCAAAACCTCACGGTGGGTAGCCGGGTCGCGCACAACACCGTTTTTACCCACTTTTTCGCGGCCTGCCTCAAACTGAGGCTTGACCAGACAAACGCCCATGGCATCCGGTGTGGTGATGGCCTGTGCCACCGGGAAAATGTGATGCAGTGAAATAAAAGAGACATCCACACTGAAAAACTCGATGGGCTCTGCCAGATCTTCCAGCGTGACATTGCGGATGTTCGTGCGTTCCATATTCACAACACGTTCATCGGTGCGCAGACTCCATGCAAGCTGGCCATAGCCGACATCCACGGCATAGACCTTGGTGGCACCATTCTGCAGCATACAGTCCGTAAAGCCGCCTGTAGATGCACCGATATCCATGCAGACTTTGCCATTCGGCGTCAGCGGAAAACACTGCATGGCTTTTTCCAGCTTCAGACCGCCGCGGCTCACATAACCGATATCATGTCCGCGTACTTCTACCTTGGCATCCTCTTTGATCATTTCGCCGGCCTTGTCCACCTTCTGTTCATTGACAAATACAATGCCGGACATGATCAATGCCTTTGCACGCTCCCGGCTCTGTGTCAGGCCATGCTGAACAAGATATTGATCCAACCGAATCTTCACGATAAACTTTCTCCTTTCGTCACGGCCATCTGAACCGTCTGTACAAGGCTGGCAGCATCCAGTCCTGTTGCCTGTTTGATCTGCGCCACACTGGCATGAGGAAGACGCACATCCTGCACAGAAAGATGGATAAAACATCCATTCCATCTTTTTTGCTGCAAAGCACACTCCAAATGCTCACCGATGCTTCCATTTGCAATACATTCTTCCGCAAACAGAATTTTCTGATATTTTATCAGTTCATCGAGAACTTTTTCTGTAAAGGGATATAGCTTTACAAGCTTCAGCACGTCACACACGATATCTTTTTGCTTCAATTCCTGTGCAGCCTGTAAAACATCGGTCAATTCATCCGCATAGCTCACCAGAACGATTGTTGCATTCTCGTTCTTATACAGATAATCGTACCCCTGGCCGCTGCAGCCAAATTCTGCCAGCACAGCATCCTGTCCACCGCGCGGATAACGGATCGCACGCGGACCATGGAAGCGGTCGCTCAGCAGTTGCTGCAGCCAGTAGGTCAGTTCCTGATAATTGGAAGGTGCATACAACGGGATATTGATCTGGCTCAGAAAAGCCGGGTCATAGATTCCCTGATGGGTCTCGCCGTCCCCGGGAACAAAGCCTGCGCGGTCGATCGCAAACACCACATTTTCCTGCAGCAAATTGACATCGTGAATGATCTGATCATAGGAGCGCTGCAGAAAGGTGGAATAAATGCAGACTACCGGCAGCATTCCCTGACTTGCAAGGCCTGCCGCAAAGGTGACAGCGTGCTGCTCTGCCATTCCGACATCAAAAAAGCGTGTTGGATGGCTGTGTGCAAAAAACTGAAGACCGGTGCCATATTTCATCGCTGCTGTAATGGCACAGAGATTCTGATTTTTCTCCCCTTCTGTCACGAGTGCTTTGCCAAATACAGTTGAGAATGACTCCTTGGGCGCCACTTCCGGGTCGGGCATCCCGTCCAGATCGAAAGCAGAAACTCCGTGATAGTTGCCGGGATTCACTTCGGCGGGCTGATAGCCCTTACCTTTTTTCGTGATAACATGCAAAAAGTGCGGTCCCGGCCGACTGCGGAGCGTGCGGAGTGTGCGTTCCAGCTCTTCCACATTGTGGCCATCCACAGGGCCAAGATACTGGAACCCCATATCCTCGAACATCGTGGAGTGGTACATCGCACGGCGCAGGAGCGTTTTACAATCGGTGAGGGTATTTTTCAGCGGGGTGCCCACCAGCGGAACGGCATCCAAAAAACTGCGCACATTATCCTTGGCATCCACATAGGCGGTAGTCGTACGCAGATGGGTCAGATAACGGGCAAGCGCACCAACATTCTTAGAGATCGACATTTTATTGTCGTTCAGGATCACAAGCAGGTTGTCCAGATGCTCGATGTTGTTCATGCCCTCGTAGACCATGCCGCCGGTAAAGGCACCATCACCAATCACTGCCACAACAAGCCCCTGCTCATGATGCAGCTTTTTGGCCCATGCCATGCCAATTGCAAGCGAAAGGGCTGTGTTGCCATGCCCGGCAATAAATGCATCGTGCACACTTTCGTTCGGGTTTGGAAATCCGGAAATGCCGTCCAACTGACGAAGCTGCTCAAACTGTCCGCGCCGTCCTGTAAGGATCTTATGGGTGTAGCATTGATGGCCCACATCGAATACGATCTTATCCTGCGGGGTCTCCAGCACGCGGTGCAATGCCACTGTAAGCTCTACCATACCAAGGTTCGACGCCAGATGTCCACCGGTTTTAGAGATGTTTTTCAGCAGAAAGCTGCGAATCTCCTCACAAAGCTGTTCTACCTGCTTTTCATTTAATTGTTTTAAATCTGCGGGCTGATTGATGCTGTCCAGCAGCAATACTCCCATAAAATCACACGTCCTTCAAATGCAGAGTCTAGGCCGATGCCATACATCACACCAGCGGATACAGAAAACCAACTGCTATACCCACCAGAACGCCTGCCACTACCTGCAGCGGTGTATGGCCGACCATTTCCTTCAGATGCATATTCTGAAGGAACGGTGCGTTTTTTTCGCTGATGTCGATCCACTGATCGATCATCTGATTGAGCACCTTGGCCTGCTCGCCAGTCTCATGCCGCACGCCCATTGCATCGTGCATCGTGATGATCGCCACAACGCTCGCCACGGCAAAAATAGCAGAATCAACACCTACACAGCGCCCGGTAGCAATAACCATTGCACAGACCGTTGCACTGTGCGCGCTGGGCATGCCGCCATCGCCCCACATGCGCTCCAGCTGGAATTTACCCAGCAGGATAAAATTGATAACGGTTTTGAGCACCTGGGCCACAAACCAGCCAAGCAGGGAAACCGTCAGGATCTGATTGAACGACAGGATGTTTTGAATAAACTGCATAGTCTTTTTCCTTTATTCTGTATGGATCGTTTTAGTTTTTGCGCACAAGAAGCTGCTGTGCAAGCTGTTCCAGAAATGCAGCTTTGCTGCCAAAGTTCCGGTGCAGCTCTGCACAGGTCTCATTGTTCAGATCCTGTGCAAGCTGCATAGCTCCTTCTGCGCCATAAAGGGTCACGAAAGTAGTCTTGCCATTCTCGCTGTCGCTGCCGATTGGCTTGCCCAACTGTTCCGGAGTACTGGTAACATCCAGCACATCGTCCACGATCTGAAAAACCAGTCCCAGACCGTAAGCATAGCGCTCCAGCGCCCGGCACTGAGCGTCATCTGCCCTTGCAGCAGCAGCACCCATCTGAATCGCCGCATTGATCAGTGCGCCCGTTTTGTTGCGGTGGATCAGCCGGAGCTGCTCTTCCGTAGCGGCCAGCGCTTCGTACTTCAGATCCAGCTCCTGTCCATAGACCATACCGCGGCTGCCCGCACCAGCACTCAGTGCAGCTGCGGCCCGTACACAGACATCGGCATCTGCCGGGGCATTGGCGATTACTTCAAATGCCTCTGTCAAAAGAACATCGCCGGCCAGCATAGCGGTCGCCTCGTCAAAAGCTTTATGGCAGGAAGGTCTGCCACGGCGCAGATCATCATTATCCATGCAGGGCAGATCATCATGGATGAGCGAGTAGCAATGCAGCATTTCCACTGCAGACGCAAACTGCTCTGCCGCCTGCATATTACCGCCCAGCATATCACAGACACTGAGCACCAGAACGGCGCGAATCCGCTTGCCGCCGCCCATCAGACTGTAGCGTGCTGCACGGCACACCTCAGACTCTTCCGGCAGAAAGTGGGCACAGGCATGTTCCAGTGCGGACATTGCCTGTGCAAGGTAACTCTGATACTGCTCTTTGTGATCCATCAGCTTTCCTCCTGCACTGTACCTGCAAGCTTTGCATCGATCTCGCTGATCTGCAGAGATGTCTTTTCCAATGCAGCATGGCAATACTCCATCAGAAAAGCCGCTTCTGCGTACAGCTTGACCGAATCTGCAAGGGTGGTCTCTTCACTCTGCATCTGAACAAGGATCGTATTCAGCCGTTCCATGCCCTCTTCAAAACTTTTGGGTGTTCTCATTGATCTCCTCCACCGCTTCTACCCGGCATTTTGCCCGGTGAGAAACGCTGCGAACATATATTGTTTTTCCCGGCTGCAGACCTTCTGCATCCAGAATGGCTCCATTTGCTGTTGTGACCATAGCATAGCCGCGGGCCAGCACCTTATAGGGGTTCAGTGACCCGGCAAGCGTTGCGGCATGCTGGAGCTGAAGCTCTGCATCATTCTGCTGCGTCTGCATCTGCTGTCGGATCTCATCTTTCGCCTGCTGCAGCAGGTCATGCTTTTTCTGCCAGCTTTGGCGTGCAGGCCCCTGCTCCAACACAAAGTTGTATTGTTCCAGACCATTATAGCATAAATCGAGACGGTTTTGCATATTTTTACGAATATTTTGCTGCAAATCCAGTAATATCCGTTTCTGCTCTTCCCGATCCGGCACGGCAAGCTCTGCCGCAGCGGAAGGTGTAGGGGCTCTCCGGTCGGCTACAAAGTCCAGGATCGTATAGTCGATCTCATGGCCAATCGCGCTGATCAGTGGTTTTTTGCAGCGGTAGGCTGCCCGTGCAATCACTTCAGCATTGAACACCCACAGATCTTCCCTGCTGCCGCCGCCGCGGGCCACGATGATCTCGTCCACCTCTTTGCGCTGGTCCAGCTTCCGAATCGCATCTGCGACCTGCTGTGCTGCCTCAAAGCCCTGCACCGTTACCGGACACAAAAGCAACTGTACCGAGGGCCAGCGCCGGGTGAGTACATTACGGATATCCTGCAATGCGGCTCCCGTTTTGCTGGTGACAACACCAATGCATTTAGGGAATGTCGGCAGCGGCTTTTTATGTTCCGGGGCAAACAAGCCCTCCTGCTCCAGCTTTGCTTTGAGCTGCTCCAATGCAAGCTGTGCGGCACCAACGCCATCCGGAAACATATCGTTCACATACAGTTGAAAGGCACCGTCACGCTCATAAAGGGTCGCACGGCAGCGTACCACAACGCGCATTCCCTCTTCCGGGCGGAAGGCAAGACGACGGGCATCTGCACGGAACATTACAGCCTTCACGCTGCTGGCTTCATCCCGCAGGGAAAAATAGCAGTGGCCGCTGCGTGCATTCTGTACAAAGTTTGCAATCTCGCCGCGCAGGGCAATGTCAAACAGGATGTCGTTTGCATCCAGCAGCATTTTAACGTAGTGGTTCAGGGCCGAAACAGTAATTACTTCAGCCATAATCCGGCCTCCCGTGCTGCAAGGATCGAAACGCCGATGGCATTATCGCTGGAATACATTCCCGGCACAAAATATACCTGCGGCAGCCGCTTGTTCACCCATGCGCGGATGATATCGCTGCTCATCACGCCGCCGGCACAGACCACCGGAAGACCGGGGTATTCCTTCTGCGCGGCCTTTGTCATTTTGACCACCGTATCTGCCACACAGAGCAGACAATATTTGCATACATACTCCGGCGTTTTGCCTGCGGCCAGCAGACCGTTGCACTGGTTTTCCAGCCCGGAAAGGCTGCACTGTATTCCCTTTACACTGGACTTCGGCCGGATCTCTTCCCCGCACTGCGCAGCCAGACGGGAAACTTCAGCACCCGCCGGGAACCCAAAACCCAGTTTGACCCCCACACGATCCACAGCCTGTCCGGCGTAGAGATCGGTGCTGGTGCCAAGAGTCGTGATCTGACGCACCTGATCGCAGAGCAGCAGGTCCGTCGTACCGCCGGAAATATGGAACAGCAGAACTTTTTCAGCAAACAGCTGTTCCCCCTTGGCTGCAAACAGTGCTGCCGCAGCGTGACCCTGCTGATGGGTGGTCCGCACAAGAGGGATGCCCTTTGCCTGCGCAAAGGCTGCAGCCGCACTGACGCCCGCCAGAAAGCATGGCATATAGCTGCCCTCCACCGGGCGCGGCTTCTGCGACACTCCGACAGCATCGATCTTTGTCAGATCAAATTCCTGCGCAAGCTCCTGCATCATTTCCGGCAGCGCGACCGTATGATGAAACAGTGCATCGCTCTGCCGCAGGCCCAGCTGGCCTTCTTTTACCGGCAGAAAACGTTTTTTTGCGCAAACAACCTCTCCAGCTGTATCAAACACTGCCAGAGAGGTTGCGTAGTTGCTTGTATCAATGCCAAGCGTATAGCGGCTCACTGTTCGGCCTGCTCCGCTGCGGCATCTGCATCCAGACCATGATCCCGGGCCACTGCGCCAAGCAGACCGTTCACAAACTGGTAATCTTCGTCTGCACCATATTTTTTGGTCAGCTCGACCGCCTCGTTGATGGCGACGCCGGGCTTGTTCTCACCGCCAAACAGCATTTCTGCAATTGCCAGACGAAGAACTGTCAGGCTCACCCGGGGCAGACGCTCCATGGTCCAGTTGCGCAGATGTGCGCGGATCTCGTCGTCCACTTCGGCAGAATGATCGTAGTATGCATTCAGCAGATGCTTGCTGAAGCCATCCACCGGATGTTCTTCATCGTTTTCTTCGTGGTTGATGATGGCTTCTGCCAGCGGGATATCACCAAAGGTCTGCGAAAATGCCAGCAAAAATGCATTTTCGCGGGCTTCTCTACGGGGCAAAATATTTTCCATAATGTTCCTCTCGCAACACGAACCCCCTCTGCCTGAAGCGGCAGAGAGGATCGGTCTTTCCTGTTTGATTTTGTTTTATTCCTGCGCTGCTGCAGCATCTGCCAGACCGGCAATGACCAGATTGACCCGGCTCACCGTAACATTGGTCATGTTCTGCACAGCGGTCTTCACGTTTTCCTGCACCTTTTCTGCCACGGCAGGGATCCGTGCTCCAAAGCTTACCATCAGGTTCAGGGTGATGCTTGCGGTACCATCCCGCATCTCCACCGTGACCGGAGACTGGATGCTGGAAGCTTCCAGCAGATCCTTGAGCTTTTTATTCTGCTTGCCGCAGGAGACCTCAGCAACGCCGTCAATTTCCAACGCTGCACAGCGTGCGATCTTGCCAATAACCTCGGTGGAGATCTGAAGGCTGCCGCCCTGAAGATTCGTATTCTGAAAATCCATTGTGTTGTCCTCCATCCAAAAGCGGGCAGTCCGCCTGCTTTTTCCTGTTTAAAATGGTCCTGCCTGAAACGATCAATGCCATACGCAGGACAACATCATGCTTGATTGATAGAGTTATTATACCATCAAAGCGGGGGTGATTTCAATACTTGTTTGGGAAAACTCTGCCTTCTGCAGCTATGCTGGGACAAAATGGCAGGACTGTGTCTTATTTGACCTCCACCACTGTGATATTCTGTGCCGTCACACTGCTTTTGCTCAGCACCACATCGCGGATCTGCGCCACCTGTGTGGCAGTGAGCGGCTGGCCTGAGGTCATAACGGTCAGATCTGCCCGTCCAGACTGCAAAAAGCACAGGCAGTCGGCAAAGCCTTTGGCCCTGATAAGGGTCTCGATCTCATTTTCTGCATTCAGGTCTTCCAGATTTGCTGTCAGCTGGGAGGTGTATTCCTTCTTTTCTTCTGCGGAAAGAGAGGAAGCCTTCATCGTCTTTTTAATGGAATCCATCGCTTCATCGTGGGCTTTCTGTCGTTTGAGACGGGCCTGCTCAAAGAACTTTGCACCGCTGTCGCTGGCAACACTTACCAGCTGCGCCTCGCCATAATTTTTATTTGCACTGGAAACTGCTTCCGCTTCGGTAGGCAGTTCATCCAGAATGGCATCGGCCTGCACCGGAACATCCTCCACCTGCGCCGCGACAGCAGCAGTGCTTTCCAGCTCCGCAGGTACATCGCTGCGGGCATACTGCCAGTTTAAGTACACGGCGATCACCAGCGCTGCGGCCAGTGTAACGGCAGTAGCTTTGCGGGTATTTCCAGAAAGTGCTCTCATAGATCGTTCCTCCTTATAAAAGTTTCCGGGACTCAGCCCTTGCGCTGCTCCACACAAATGTGATTGGACGGCAGATCCAGCAATGCGCTCACCAGCTCTGTGATCCGGGCCGCGATCCGGACATCACCGCCGCCCTCGCACAGCACTGCCACGCCGCAGACCTGCGGCACGCAGACCGTTTCAGTCAGGGCAGAACCATCCTCCAGCAAGACATGCGTCTGCTGCGACTGCAAGTCTCCGGACTGCGTGTCCAATGCATAGATCATTTCCTCCCCGGTCCCCAGTGTGACCATCACAGTGGTCTTGCCCGCACCGCTCATATGAGAGATCAGCCGTTCCAGCCGCTCCTCCAATTGTGCCTGATATTCGGTGCTGCTTTGTGCGCTTTTGGCTTTCTGGGTGCTGCCTGCCGCAGAAGGCTGCGGGAAAAGCTCCGACAGCAGGATCAACAGCATCGCCAGCAATCCTACTGCAGCCGCAAGCCTTGCCCTGCCCTGCTTTCCTTTGCATTTTTCGGCAAAGAGACGGATGGAAAAGCCCTCTGTTTCTTTCATCCGACTTCCTCCTGCATCTCCCGTACCGATGCTGTGCCGAGTGCTTCCTGCAGATATGCGGCGACCTGCTGCTTTTCTGCGTCGGTACATTCTGATAGGATGGTAAAACCTGCAGATCCAGCCTGTACGGTCTGCCCCTCCTGCGTCAGCGTGATGTCAAGTTCTATCGGTACCCCAAAGCGCTGCATACACTCTGTCCGCAGGGAGCTTTCCAGCCGCTCCTGCGCTTTCTGCAGGATCGATATTTCGGCACTCTGGATATGGACAGAGGACGGTACTACCTCCATGGCGCTTTTCAGTTCCGGCTTCACACCCGGTGCCAGCCGGAAAAGGACTACTAGAATATATAGCCCGGCAACTGCTTTTATGCATCTGCCCGCCCAGCCTGTGCCTGTCAGCAAAGCAGTGACCTCTGCGCAGATGCAGGCGATGCAAAATGCAGCTGCAGCGTTTTGGAATACCTGCACTTCATCCGCCTCCTGTCATCATCAAAAGCCCGACGCCCACCGTCAGCAACTCAAAATACAATGCTGTAATGGCAGCCATGCATTTTACAGCTTCTGCCATACAATCAAACAACGCCTGACAGCGGCTGTTCGCCGCAAGCCCGCACAAAAGGCTGCAGACTGTGAGGAACGCCAGATGGAGCATCAGCTGCACATACAGCGGCAAAAACTCCGCGCCGATCACCATGAGCGCCGCAAGGCCCAGACTGCTTTTCAGCAGCCGCATTCCGGTCAGAAAGACCTCTGCCGTATCGCTCAGAGCCTGTCCTATGACCGGCACACTGCCGGTGAACAGCTCTCCGAGCCGCAGCGCCGAACGATCCAACTGCACCGTTATTGCACGCTGCAGCCCCAGTAAAACCGCAAAAAGGCGGCCGGCCCAGCGCAGCCCTTTTTGCAGCAGTGCACCTGTGGCGCGGCAGGTGTCGGAAAGCCCTCTCTGGGTACTGATGCAGCACGCCATGCTGACCGCAAGATAGCTTTGCAGCAGCGGACTGACGACCGTAGCCGTGCACTGTGCAAGGAAACACAGCCCTGTCAACAGCAGACCGCTTGCCGCTGCACCGGCATTTGCTTCTCCTCCTGCGGTGAGCACCCCGCTGTAGACCGGAAGGAACCCCAGAAGGTAGTCTTTCCATCCTGTCATCCGCTCGCACACCTGCTGCGCGAGGGTCATCAGGTCGCCCCATAAAAGGGTGCCGCACCCTACAGCCGCTGCCAGTTCCAAAAGCGCATTGTCTGCCGCTTCTCCGACCAGAAAAGAAAGCAGGACCAAAAGCAGCAGGAACAGCAAGACATCTGCATAGCCATGCGCCATCTGCCGGATCATTTCCAGCGGTGAAGCCGGCAAAAGGGAAAGCAGCGCTCCGACCGGATCGTGGACGAATGAATCCGCATCCTGCGGCGCAGCATTCAGATAGGGCTGCCAGAGCTCCTGCCCGGGCAGATCCTGCAGCCCGGCCGCCTGCGCACCCGGGACCGCAGACAAAACTCCGCAGACGGCGAGCACAGCAGCGGACGCCTTTTGAAATAATTTCATGCCGCAAGCCCCCAGATCCGTTGACAGATCTCCTCCAGCAAGGGGAATGCCGCTGCCAGAACAAGGAGCCTCCCCGCCAAACCTGTACACCATGCCAGTGAATCCGCGCCTGCTTCTTCACACAGTGTCCGGGCGTAATCCGTGATCAGCAGGATCCCTGCACAGCGCAGCAGACAGGAAAAAGCAGTACCATCCACCCGGCGGCTGAGTGCCCATACTCCCCGCATCAGATCTTGCGCAGCCGCGCCAAGCCTCAGCAGTATAAATACTGCGGCACCGACCGAAAGCAAAAATGCATAAGACGGAGAATCCTTGCGCAGCAAAAGCTGTGCTGCCGCAAAAACGACTGCCGCCCCAAGGATGGAAACGGAGGTACTCATAGCGCAAACAGCGACTTGATGGTGACAAACAGGACGCTGATCTGCTTGACAAGAATGGACAGCACTACGACAAGGCCCGCAAGAGTGGTCATCATGGCCTGATCCTCCCGTCCGGAACGGATCAGCAGCTGATTTAGCACCGCCACAATGATGCCAATGGCTGCAATTTTAAAAACAAGATCGATCTCCAATTCTGCATCCTCCTGCGCTTACAAAAAAATCAGTGCCAGAACAGCTCCTGCCGCAAGTCCCAGCCTGCAGGGCAGGCCAGCACAGGCGGCTGCTTCCTGCTGAGCCTGCTGCAGAAACGCTTCAAAGCGCGCGGTATAGTAGTCCAGCCGTTCACACTCCTGCGCAGCTTCGCACTGGCCAAGGCCGGAAAAGCATCGTTCAAAGCAAAACCGCTCTTCGGTGCGGAAGCTTGCAGGCGGCGCGAGAACCTGCAATTTTTCCGCAGGCGTCAGCAGCCCTTCCTGTATCAGACAGCGGCAGAGCAGTTCCATATCCGGCCTGCGGTATGCCACTTCCTGCCGGATGCGCCGCAGCAATTCCACAGTATGCCGCAGTTGCAGGATATGCTGCTCTTTTCCCGCCTGAAGGGCTGCTCCGGTCAGCCATCCGCACAGCGGAAGCAGCGCTGCTCCCACCCAATGAAACAGTTGGATCATAGCTCATCGATCTGCCGGACCCTGCCCGGCTCGGCGCAGCCCTGCAGCAGCACCAGTACACGCAGCATTCCCTGCTGCTGCAAAGCCTTCACCTGCGGTCGTCTGACTGCTTCCTCCGCACTTGCGGCATGAACGCTTGCAATAAAATCCACCCCGCTGAAAAAGCCCTGCTCCAGCGCTGCTGTTTCAGCCAGTGAACCCAGCTCGTCCAGAACGATCACCTGCGGTGAAAGAGTGCGCAGTGCCATCTGCACGGCACGCTCCTTTGGAATGCCGGACAGGGTATCCACTGCGGGCAGCTGCTGATCCGGACCTGAAAGTTCTTGCGGATAAATTTCACCACGCTCGTCCACCACGCAGACTCTCCGCTGCATTCCGGCAAGGCTTTGAGCGATCTGCCGTAGAAATGTTGTTTTGCCGCTGTCCGGTTCACCGACTACAAGCATCCCGATAAAATGCCTTTGCAGGATCTCGCAAAGCCTGTCCGGCAGCATCAGAGGAACTGCACGCGCGATCCGCAGATTCAACGACTGCACCTGTTGCAGGATCATCTGCCCGTCGCGGTCCACATAGCGGCCGGCAACTCCGACCCTGCAGCCGGACGGTGTGGTAAGGAACCCCTGCGTCAGTTCGTTCTGATGTGCATGGACCGCACCACCGCACAGAGTGTGAAAGATCTCTTCGAGCTGCAGCTGATCCAGTATGCATTCCCGCAGTGACTGCGGACACTCAGAAAGTTCCTTCAGGCAGACCTGCCGACCTGACATCGTAATAAAAATGCCATGCCCTGTCCGGAATCGCAGCTCATGGATCTGTGCCGCTGTTGGTGTCGGAAGCTGCCCCAAAGGCTGTGCCAGCCACGAAGGCAGCTGCCGTACTGCACGGTAATACTCGTCCACAATTTCTTCCTCCTTTTTGGGGTTGCCAGCTTGCTATGAGTATATGCCTGTCCCGGGCAGATAGAACTGTGGCTTACAAAAAGCACCCCTCGCCCCTTCAGAGCGGAAAACGCAGGGAACGTAAAATGCCCGGACGAAAAAGTCATACATCGCAGCAGCCCCGGGGAGCCTGACGGTTCCTCGGGGCTGCTTTAGTGTATCATTTCCTGCAAGTGGGTTATCCGGCGGGTTTTGGGCAAACAAAAAGCACCCGAAATCAAGCGATTTCAGGTGCTTTTTGTCCATGCCGCCGACGGGGGTCGAACCCGTACTCTGTCTCCAGAAAGGGATTTTAAGTCCCTCGTGTCTGCCAATTTCACCACAGCGGCATAAGAAGAGCCACCGTTTTTTCAAACGGCAGCTCTTATAATACAACAGGCTTGCTTTTTTGTCAAGAAAAGCTTTTATACCTTACCGCCATGCAGCTCTGCATACATTTTGGAACGGCACTCGGCCACAGCCGGCGTCATATTCACATAGTGCTTATGCGGGCATTCCAGACGCAGCTCGCTTTCCCAAGTCTCCTCTGTGAGCTGCTTTGCAATGTAGGCCTTCTTTTCTGCAATAGAGGGCAGCTCAATGGCCAGCTGGCCGTTCAGGATGTGGGGCACCAGCAGCTTTCTGACCCTGGTGGGCGTGATGGTCACGGTGCGCTCGATGGCATCCGAGTCCAGATTGACCATGGTGATGGGTTTGCCGGCCTCGATGACCTCATCATCCATAGCGATCAGGTCGCACTGCGCCTGACCGTTCTCATCGTAGAGACGCCAGGGCATCTTCTTGCCCGGAATAATGGCCTTGCTGGCAGAATCCGAGCACTTCATTTTGGGGGTGTAGCTGCCATCCGGCTTCTTGACTGCCACCAGCTTGTACACACCACCGAACACAGGGTCGGAAGCGGAAGTGATCAGGTTTTCGCCCACGCCGTAAGAGTCAAAATGAGCGTGTTCGTACAGCTCCATGTTGGCGATCTTCTTCTCATCCAGACCGTTGGACGCCACCAGCTTGATGTAGGGCTTGCCTGCTGCATCCAGCGCCTTGCGCAGGCGTTTGGAGCCGCGGGCAAGGTCACCGGAGTCAATGCGGGCGCTCTTGACACGACGGTTCGGGTCGTTGGGATATTTTTCGATGAGGTAATCGTCCAGCTTAATGAGGTTGGGCAGACCACTCTCCATAATATTGTAGGTATCCAGCAGCAGGCTGACCGAATCCGGATAGGTATCTGCAAATGCCTTGAAAGCGTCGAACTCGGTCGGGAAGAACTCAATAAAGCTGTGCGCCACAGTGCCAACGGCCTTGACATCTGCGCCGAACTTCATCTCCGCCAGACAGTTTGCCGTGCCGACACAGCCGCCCAGAACAGCAGCGTATGCGCCATCGTTGCCAGCGCTCTTGCCCTGTGCGCGGCGGGTGCCGAACTCCATGACGCTGCGGGGCGTATGGGTGTTCAGGCCGGTGACACGGGTGGCCTTGGTCGCGATCAGGCTGTGGAAGTTCATGGTCTGCAGCAGGTAGGTCTCGATCAGGATCGCACCCACAAGGTCGCACTCAATGCGTACCATCTGCACATGCGGGTAGGCCACCGTGCCCTCGGGCAGTGCATACATGTCACCCTTCCACTGATAAGTGCGCAGATACTCACAGAATTCCTCGCTCATGCCCTTGGTGCGCAGCCACCAGATATCCTGTGCATTGAAATGATAATTCAGCAGAAAACGGGTCAGCTTGCGCTGGCCGGCACTGATGGAGTAACCCTGATTGTCCGGGTTCTTGCGGAAGAACATATCGAACACCAGTGTAGTATCCTTGAATCCGTGCAGGAAAAGGCAGTTGGCCATAGTAAATTCGTAAAAATCCACGACCATTGCGGGGTTGTCGTAGTCCTCATCCGGGATGTAAGGCACAACCTTGATTTCGTCCATGAATAGTATCCTCTCTTCTTTGCACCTGACAAAGGCTTCCTCCGGCCTTTGCCGTTCCTCTTCCTTGTGGGAAGGTTTGCATGCCTGCCTGTCTTGACAGTGCGTTTCTATCATGATATCACCAAATGCGGGCTTGTTCAAGAGTTTTTATGCAAAAACCGCCCATGCCAGACGGCACAGGCGGCTTTGCAATCAAAAAAGCTTAGCCATTGATGATGTTGGGGGTAGCATTCTTGAGCACGACGTCGTGGCTGCCACCCTCCACAATGGAGGTGGAAGAAACAACCGTCAGCTTGGCCTTCTGCTGCAGCTCGGGAATAGACAAGGCACCGCAGTTGCACATGGTGCTCTTGACCTTGTACAGAGTGGTCTGCACGCCATCAGCCAGAGGGCCGGCATAGGGCACGTAGCTGTCCACGCCTTCCTCAAAGCTCAGCTTGGTGGAGCCGCCCAGATCGTAGCGCTGCCAGTTGCGGGCACGGTTGGAACCTTCGCCCCAGTACTCCTTCATATACTGGCCATTGATGCGAACCTTGTTCGTGGGGCTCTCGTCAAAGCGGGCGAAGTAACGGCCCAGCATGACGAAGTCGGCACCCATAGCCAAAGCCAGCGTGATGTGATAATCGTGAACGATGCCGCCATCGGAGCAGATCGGCACATAGATACCGGTCTCCTTGAAGTACTCGTCACGAGCCTTTGCTACCTCGATGACAGCGGTAGCCTGACCGCGGCCAATGCCCTTGGTCTCGCGGGTGATGCAGATGGAGCCGCCGCCAATGCCGATCTTTACAAAGTCTGCGCCTGCCTCGGCCAGGAAGCGGAAGCCCTCGGCATCCACAACATTGCCTGCGCCCACCTTGACGGTATCGCCGTAATGCTCACGGATCCAGCCAATGGTGCGGCTCTGCCACTCGGAATAGCCCTCAGAAGAGTCGATGCATAGCACATCCACACCGGCTTCCACCAGTGCAGGCACGCGCTCGGCATAGTCGCGGGTGTTGATGCCGGCACCCACCACATAGCTCTTGTTGGCGTCCAGCAGCTCGTTGGCGTTCTTCTTGTGGGAATCGTAGTCCTTGCGGAACACCATATATTTCAGGTTGCCCTCAGCATCCACCAGAGGCAGAGTGTTGATCTTGTTGTCCCAGATAATGTTGTTGCAATCGTGCAGAGAGGTATTCTCCGGGGCGGTGACCAGCTTTTCAAGCGGGGTCATGAAGGTGGTGACAGGGGCATCATCCGGGGTGTGGTTGATGCGGTAGTCACGAGATGCCACAATGCCCAGCAGCTTGCCGCCCGGGGTGCCGTCGGCGGTAATGGCAATGGTGGAGTGACCGGTGCGTGCCTTCAGCTCCAGCACATCGTGCAGGGTGGCAGTGGGGGCCAGATTGGAGTCGGACACGACATAACCAGCCTTGAAGCTCTTGACGCGGCGCACCATAGCGGCTTCGTTTTCAATGCTCTGAGAACCGTAGATGAAGGACACACCGCCCTGACGAGCCAGTGCAATGGCCAGCTTATCGCCGGAGACCGACTGCATGATGGCGCTGATCATGGGGATATTCATCTGCAGAGGGCACTCTTCCTGACCCTTGCGGTACTTGACCAGCGGGGTCTTGAGGCTGACAGCAGTGGGAACGTTTTCAGCGGAGGAATAGCCGGGGATCAGCAGGTATTCACCGAAAGTGCGGGAAGGTTCTTCATAGAAATAAGCCATGTTCAAACTCCTTTTCTCTCAACGCATCAAAAACGGAAACAGCAAAAGCATAAAACGAATTTCATGTTTGCGGTGTATAAATTGATTGAATATACTTTACCACAAAGCCAGCCAGAATACAAACCCCTGCCGCGCCAAACTTTGTAAATGTCCTTTGCGGAAAAACAGACAAATTGACCACCAAAACGAGGTAAGGTCATACTTTCCCGCACGGGAAGTCATTTTGAGGGTGCAGAGGATGCAAAAAAGCTCGTCCAGAACGGACGAGCTTTTTTGCACACGAAGCGGGATACCGCCTGTGCGGCACATGGCTCACGAACTGTGAAGGAGAACAGTCGGAGGAGGAGAACCTGTGCCCGATATCCCTAAAACAAGAAGAAAAAGATTTCACACTCAGCTGGGCTTGTGCCCTTGCTGTAACCATATTGTAACTCTTTTGAAACCAATTTGCAATAGGCTTTTGTAATTTTTCTGTAATTTCTTTTGTTAACTTTTTGTAGACACATATAAAACCCCTGCCAGAAAATTTCCGGCAAGGGCTTTGCGGATCATTATTTATTTTCTTAATAGCACTTTTTGCAAGCAGTGAAGCCTTCCGCTTTTGCTTTCGATAATGTAACCTTTTTCGGGTCTTTCATATTGCTGCAGGTAGACTTGCTGTGATATTTTTTTCCGCCGTGCGTTGGGACCCAGACCATCTGCTCCGTCTTTTTGCCGGCAGAAATGGTCTGAACGGCTGCAGTGGACGGCTTGCAGGCCGCAGTCTGTACACTGGCGGCAGATGCCGCCGGGCACAGCAGACTGAAGCACAGTACCAGAACGGCCGCAAGGACTCGGAGATGTTTTTTCATTTGTTTTATCCTCCTTTGGACAATCAGAAGATCCTTCTAATAAAAGAGTACTCCCTGTTCCTCAGAGGATGCAATTCTCAAAATGCGCCGTTTTTTCTGCACGGGTGACGATTTTTTGCATTGCTCGCTTATTTTCAGCTAAAAGCGGCGCAGCGGTTCTCTTGAGAAATCAACGATTTACACGTTTGTCTTTCCCACCTCCAGATAGCACTCAAAGCTGGTCTGGCCGTTGTGCTTTCCGACCACATACCAGCCATCCGCCGAAGGGGCATAAAACACCTCTGCCGTTTCTCCCATCGGGATCTCGCGGTGGTAGTTGATAGAAGCAAAGGTCACGGGGCCTTTGCGCATCACTTCCAGCGGCAGCGCATCGCAGACAAGGTCCAGATAGAATGCGTTGTTCAAATGGCCGTTCAGATCGCACTGGGAATAACGCGCCGTCCACTCCCCTGCGCTGGTCAGACCATCCTTGCACTTGTGCAGCTGCAAAGGCAGCTCGTCCTCCACCGTATCGTTCCAGAAATTCTCCACCGTCCAGCCCGGCTCCCGCAGGATACGGCCCTCGGCGAGGCTTGCCACGATCCAGCGGCAATCCACCATTGCCACCTCTTTGCCCTCGGCATCGGTAAGGGTGGTGATGCGTTTGACGGAACCGTGTTTGCTGACCTGCGCCCGGGAGGTAAGGGTCAGTGTTTCGGCACGCTGCGGCACACGGCTGAACTTCAGAGCCTGTTTGCCCACCAGAAAGGCCACGCCGCGATCTTTGAAGAACTGGTCATCCATCCCAAAGGCGCGGGCGTGGTCTGTCGAAATCTGCTCCACATAGCGCAGCAGGGCGCTGGGCTTGAGCAGGCTGCGGAAGTCGGCGTCTGCATTCATAACGGTCATCGTTTCCGTGTAAAAATATTGTTCCATGGTTTTCCCTCTTTCTATAAAAAAGGCTGCCGCACCTTGTTCTGTGCAGCAGCCTCCTTTGCGTTCAGAACCTGTTTTCGTAAGCAGTATTGGCTCAAAAGGCCCTTCATGCAGTGGGCAATACTTATGAAAACGATTCCTCAATACTGATTGCGGGCACGCCTGCGCACCTTGCGCCAGATGTTGAAGCAGGCCAGTGCCACCATAGCTGCCAGCAGCGCAAGGAACAGCAGACTGCTGCCGCCCTCGTCGTAGCTCTTCATTTCGCTCCACTTTACATCCAGCTCGCTGTTCACATCGTCGCTCAGGGCGGTGAACACCTTTTCCTTAGCGGCAGCTTCCTCCGGCGGATAAGCGATCTCGCTCTCCTTCAGATCCTCGTCCAGTACCTCCCACACATCATGCATGGGGGTGGTGTAGCCGATGTACTCGGCGTTTGCCTTGCCGATATCTGTCTCGCACATGAAGTTGATGAACATTTCTGCAGCTTCCTGATGCTCACTGGCAGCAGGAATGGCCATGCAGTCCACAGACAGCACGCTGCCCTCCTCCGGGAACACCCATGCAAGGTCGGGGTTGTCATCGATCATGGTGATGGCATCGCCGGAGTAGTACACGCCGATGGCTGCCTCGCCGCCGATCATCTTATCGAAGATCTCGTCCATGACGTATGCCTGCACCAGCGGCTTCTGCGCCTTGAGTTCCTCCACCACCTCGTCCACTTCTTCGGTAGACTGCGGGTTGATGTTGTGGCCGCTCTTAAACGCAGCTATGGCGTAGGCATCGCGGCTGTTGTTGAACATCAGGATATTGCCTGCGTACTGCTCGTCCCACAGATCAGCCCAGCTGGTGGGTGCTTCGTCCACCATGGTGGTATTATAAATGATGCCGGTGGTACAGAGCATGTAGGGCACAGTGTAGGCATTCTGCGGATCGTAATCCGGATTCACATATTCCTGATCGATCTTTTTGAAGTTCGGGATATTGTCGTAGTTCAGAGGCTTGAGCATCCCCTCGGAGATCATTTTCGCCACCATGTAATCCGACGGAATGACCACATCGTAGTCGGCTGCACCGGACTTGAGCTTGGCGTACATGGATTCGTTGGAGTCAAAGGTGGTATAGTTCACCTTGATGCCAGTGAGCTGCTCAAACGCAGACACCACATCCACGCTGTCGTCCGAACCGTTGGAGATATACTCGCCCCAGTTGTAAACGTTGATGGCGACATTCTGGCCCTTGAAGCGGGTCCAATCGTAATCATCCGATACTGAGACGTCCTCGGCAACTTCGATGGTGCCGGCAGCAAAGGCAGGCAGTGCACAGCAGACCGTCATTGCCAGCGCCAGCAGCAAAACAGCAAAACGTTTCATCACACGCCCTCCCCTCTCAGCGCCTTCTGATCGCGGCGGTAATTGCGGCTTTCCATTGCATTGGAGAACAGGATGATGCACAGAATGACCACAAACATAATGGTGGACAGTGCATAGATCTCCGGGCTGACCTTTTTACGGGTCATGGAATAGATGGCGATGGGCAGGGTCTCCACCGTGCCGCAGTTGAAGTAGGAGATCATAAAATCGTCGATGGAGTAGGTCAGGCAGATCAGGAAAGCGGACAGGATGGCCGGGCTGATCTCCGGCAGAATGACCTTGAAGAAGGCCTGTCTGGGGTCACAGCCAAGATCCAGCGCAGCCTCATACAGCTTGATGTCCAGCTGCTTGAGCTTGGGCGTCACGTTGAAGATAACATATGGCACATTGAACGCGATATGTGCAATGAGCAATGTCGGGAAGCCCATGATGGTATCCGGCAGCCATGAGACGCCGCCGGCGAAGCGCTGGTAGGCCACGAACAGCAGCATGAGCGAAATGCCGGTGATGATCTCCGGGTTGACCACCGGGATATAGGTGATGTTGGTGACGACAAGGCGGCTCTTGCGGCCCATGGACGCAATGCCCAGACTTGCCGCTGTACCCAGCACAGTGGCAATGACCGCAGAGATCAAAGCCACTTCCAGCGAGACCAGAAGCGCATGCAGGATAGCGGAGTTGTGCAGCAGGCTGGAGTACCACTTGAGGGTAAAACCGGTAAAGAGCGAATAGCCCTTGGACTGGTTGAAGCTGAATACGATCATGTATGCGATGGGCAGATACATGAAGCAGAAAAACAGAATGATATAGACACGCTGCATCAGGCGCAGATGTTTCGTTTTCATCAGGACACGCCCTCCATTTCATCTTCATCAAAGCTGGAGGTAAAGCTCATGCACAGCAGCACAATGATCATCAGTACAAGGCTCATGGCAGAGCCTACGTTCAAGTTGTAGCTGTTGCCCAGAAACTGCATTTCGATCAGATCACCAATCAGCAGATTGGAACCGCCGCCCAGCATACGACTGATGACAAAGGTGGACACCGCCGGGACAAACACCATGGTGATGCCGGTGCTGATGCCGGGCACGCTCATGGGGATGAGTACCCGCACAAGGGTCTTGGTGGTAGAAGCGCCCAGATCCTGCGCAGCTTCCACAAGGCTCTGGTCGATCTTGGTCATGCTGGTGTACAGCGGCAGGATCATATAGGGCACATAGTTATACACCATGCCAAGCACCACCGCGCCGGAGGTGTTGAGCATATTGAAGGGGCCAAGGCCGAACACGCCCAGCACGGCATTCACGGGGCCATTGACACTGAGCAGGCCCATCCATGCATAGGTCCGCAGCAGGAAGTTCATCCACATGGGCAGCATGACCAGCATGAGCATGATGTGCTGTTTGTTCACCCGCAGGCGGGAAAGAAAATAGCCCACCGGGAACGCAATGACCAGACAGATGACCGTGGCAATGAGGGCCAGCAGCAGGCTGCGGGCAAACACCGAGCCGTAGCCGCTGATGGAGGTGAGGTTGTCCAGTGTAAAGGCACCGTTTGCATCGGTGAACGCATAGTACACAACGATAATGAGCGGCACCACCGTGAACAGCACCATCCACACGAAGTAGGGATACGCCAGTTTTTTATCGTAAATCTTCATCATCGCGGCTCACCCCTCCGAACGCGCCATGATATGGATCTCGTTGGGGCCGATGCGCATACCAATGGTCTCACCGGGTGTGCAGGCGCGGGTGGAGTGGATGAGCCATTCACGGCCCTCGCATTCCACATGCATTTCAAAGTGGACACCCTTGAAAATGACGTCGTTCACAACGCCCACCAGCTGGCCTTCCACAGGCGATACCACCTCGATATCCTCGGGGCGCACTACCACCTGCACGCTCTGCTCGCGGGCAAAGCCGCGGTCCACACAGGGGAAGTCCACGCCGGAGAAGGACACCAGAAAATCCCGGTGCATCACACCGTCCACAATATTGGAATCACCGATAAAGTCTGCCACAAAGGCGTTCTTCGGTTCATTATAAATATCCTCGGGTGTGCCGATCTGCTGCACCTTGCCGCCGTTCATGACCACAACGGTGTCGGACATGGTCAGGGCTTCTTCCTGATCGTGGGTGACGTAAACAAAGGTAATGTTCATTTCACGCTGCAGGCGCTTGAGCTCCAGCTGCATTTCCTTGCGCAACTTGAGATCCAGCGCACCAAGGGGTTCGTCCAGCAGCAGGATCTCCGGCTCGTTCACCAGACTGCGGGCAATGGCAACGCGCTGCTGCTGACCACCGGACATCTGGCTGATGCTGCGGCGCTCGAAGCCTTTCAGGCCCACGACTTCCAGCATATTGCGCACCTTACGGCGGATGGTCTCTTCGTCCAACTTTTTCAGACGCAGGCCAAAGGCCACGTTCTCGAACACATTCAGGTGCGGGAACAGTGCATACTTCTGGAAAACGGTATTCACAGGGCGCTTATAGGGCGGCACGCCGGTGATATCCTCGCCTTTCAGCAGTACTTTGCCGGCATTCGGCTCCAGAAAACCCGCGATCAGGCGCAGAGTGGTGGTTTTGCCGCAGCCGGAGGGACCCAGCAGAGTCACGAACTCTTTGTCATGGATGTCCAGATTCAGCCCATCCAGAATGCGCTGACCATCAAATTCCACTACAATATCACGCAGTGAAACGATCACCGAGTTGTCCATATTTTACTACATCCTCCTTGTAACTCAGATACGAAAAAAGACAGGGCTCTGCCCCATCCCTCGTACCAGGGCGACTGGGAGTCTGCTTGCCCAACCATCGCACTTTGGCGGTAAAAGCAGACTCGACCCCGCACAACCTCCATGACGAACCTTAAAAACACAAAAATATTGCGCAGTTATTCTACCCTGTCTCGTCTATCTTAATCAATCTTTGCTGAAAAGTCAATCACTCTGCCGCTGTTTGCCGAAACTTTACACGCTGCAACAAAAAAACATACGCCGCAGCGGAGTTTCCGCATACGGCGTACATGGATTTTTCATTCTGTTTTCAGTTCGGCAGCTGTTATCAGAAGGGCCTGCACAGTGTCAAGGTCAACCGCATAGACGGAGCTGTCCCCATCCACCATCATCCAGCAGCCGTCTGCATTTTCGGCGTAGTGGAGGGTCACGCTCCCATCGGCAGAGGCGGCCCGCACCGTTGCAAGGGGTGCATCAAAGCCGTAAGCGGCAGGGTCAGCATTCGTCACCTGCGCCGAGACGTATCCGCCAAGGGCCGACAGGATGCTCTGCAGCTTGGCTTCGTCCACTTCAGCCGCCGGGTCATCGGTCAGCCGCCAGACCGTCTGGTAAGCAGTGGAAGCAGCGGCGCTTTCGGAAGAAGCATCTGCTGAATTGCTGTCCGTTTCCGCCGTTTCCGATACGGCTGTCAGAGAGAGTGTTCCGGTATCTGTTGCGATGGAGACGCGCTCCAGCGCAGAAGCTGTGAGTCCTGCCGGGTTGAACGCGCCAAAGAGATCCGCTTTAGTCTGTTCAAAGCAGGCTGCCTTGTTGCCGGAGACGGTGTAAATGGCATCATCTCCGGTTTTTTGCACGTACAGATCCCCTGTGACAGGGTTCTGGCTGCCAAAGGCAAAGGTGTTCGTCTCGCCTGCCGCTGTTACCGTGACCGTAACGGCCGGGTCTGCAAGGCCGTAGTCCTCACCGGGCTGAGCCGTGAGCTGGCGCTTAGCGTTCAGGGATGCCAGCGCTGTGACCATGGTGTTGCAGGCAGATGCATCCAGGTGATAGCCCGGGTCATCCGTCAGCGTCCAGCTTCCGGAATCACAATTCAGGGTAATCGTCTCATTCTGATAAGTGTACCGGATCTGCTCTGCATCACCCGCCGCAAAAGAAGAAAGCACAATGCTGCCTTCTGCGGCAGCGCTGGACGCCGCTTTTTCTGCAGCATTGCTGCGGGTGATGAGCCACAGCAGCCCGCCCAGCACAAGCACCATTGCCAGAAGAACGGCCAAAGAGCGCTGTTTCGTTTTCATGCTGCGGCCCCCTTATCTGCGGCGGCGCAGCAGCACGACCACGGCACCCGCAATGAGCACCGCTGCAGGCAGCACGAACACGAACACCATGGCCAGCGCCATGGAAGTGGAAGCTGCCACTGTGATGGGGGCTGCTTCCAGTGCTTTTGTATCGATGAGCATGCTCTGTCCCACCAGCGCAGCGGCGCAGCTCTGCAGGAAGGTCAGGTTGCCCGGGATGGACTGGTATACCTGCTCACTGTCCACATTGGGGCAGCCCACCCAGATCACCTCCGAACCGGCAGACTCATTGCGTGCCCACGCGGCCAGCGCAAAGGGGCCGTCCGTATCGCCGGATTCTTTGGCAGTGGTGGCCGCCTCATTATAGTTCAGCTTGCTGTAGGCGTCCCCGGTGGTGTTCAGCAGAGGTTCTGCCGTAACGCCGTCCGTTTCGGCAATGGTGATGCCCTGTGCCACCGAAAGCATTACATGGGTATTCTGGCTCACACCGTCCAGAACGGTGCTTTCGTCATCGTCGGAGGCGTGATCCGGAAACAGCGAATACGGGTAGCCGTACAGTGCATGGTCGGCATCGCCCTCCACCACGATGCCCGGCTCACGGGCAAGGCCGAACTGCGCCATTACGGCGTCCAGATTCGGCGTATCGACAAAGGCACTGGTCATCAGCAGCACTTTGCCGCCGTTTTCCAGATAGGCCTGCAGCTGCGCGATCTCATCCACAAGACCCTCGGATACAAAATCCGAAGCGGGCGCATTGATGATCAGCAGGTTGCAATCCTCTGGGATGGTGCCTGTGAGCAGATCCAGCGGCTGCAGGTCGATATTCTGGGCTTCCAGCGCTTCGGTCAGCGAGGAAGTAGGGGCCTGTTCACCGTGGTTGGTGGTGTAGAAGGCATGGCTTTCTGCCCCGGAGGTCAGCTTGTAGATGGCCGAACTGATCTGCTTTTCACCTGCAAACGTCACATTTGCAGAGCCGGTGGTGTAGTAATCGGAGTAGTCGTATTCGTAGAGCTCAGCGGCGTCCAGCACCACGCTGTTCCCGCCGCTGACCACGATCAGGCTGCCGGTGGATACATTCTCTGCACCGTACTGGGACGCAAAGGCCGGATAGAGGGCGGTGTCTTTCTGTTCCCAGTGGAAACGGCTGCTCTCATCGGCATAATGATCCAGCAGCTTGCTCACAATGGCGTCTTCGCTGCCGGTCTCGCAGAGGTAATAGACCGTCACATCCTGATCAAGGCTCTGCATCAGCTGTCTGGAGCTGTCGCCCAGAGTGTACATCTTGGCGGCAGAGAGATCGAACTCGGTGTACCTGGACGGGATCGCACCTGCCAGCAGGTTGACCAGTACCGCCAGCACGATCGCTGCCGCCAGAATGGCCGTGGAATACAGCCCGCTGCGGAACACTTTGCCGTTTGCGGAGGAAGTGAGCTTGAATTTTTTCATATCATTGTCCTCCTCTCAGTTCCAGCGGCGTTTTTCCAGTCCCTGCGCCGTAAAAAACAGAAACAGTACGATCACGGTGAGGTAATACACCAGTGTCGGAATGGAAAAGCTGTTGTTGACGAACTCTTCAAAGGGAGTGAACAGACACAGCGCACTGAGCACTGCGCTGAAGGCTTCGGTCAGCCAGCTGCTTTGCAGCAGGAACAGTGCCGTCAGCACCACACAGCAGCCTGCAAAGGTCAGACAGCCCAGCGTGAAGCTGCGGGTGCGCAGACCAGCCACCACACTGAGCACTGCCGCGATCGCGGTAAACAGGGCCAACGCCACCGCGCTGCCGGCAGTAAACAGGTTGCGCAGGCTGGGCATCATATAGGCCAGCAGCAGCGCAGCCACACCTGCCACGGCGGCAATGATCTGGTTCTCGGTCAGACTGGAAAGAAACACGCCGATGGCAATGGCCGCACAGCCCATAAGAAAATAGCAAAGCAGTGCAGCAAAATTTGCCGCTGTAGCAATGCCGGATGCACCCAGTGCAGCCAGTACCAGGATCATGACTGCATCCACAAGGCACGGCAGCGCAAAAATGACACACAGTGCCAGAAACTTGCCCAGCACGATGCCCCACACGGATACCGGACTTGTGAGCAGCAATTGGTCGGTGCGGGTGCGGCGTTCCTCCGCAAAGCAGCGCATGGTCAGCACCGGGATATACAAAAGCAGCACAAAAACCGTGCGGTACAGCGTATAGTAACCAAAATCCGTCAGGCCATAGCCCAGATTCAGGGCTACAAAATAGATGGCCGTTGCCGCCAGCATAAAGGCTGTGAGCACATAGCCGATCATGCCATGAAAGCTGCTGCGGACCTCGCGTTTGAAAATGGCGATCATTCAGCCTTTCCCTCCTCTTCTTCATCGTTTTGATCGGACTCGCCCTTGGTCAGGGCAAGGAAGATCTCTTCCAGCGTCCTGCTCTCGGCGGCAAGGGCCAGCACCGTGCATCCGGCCCGCGAAAGAGCCCGGGATACCTCAGCACGTCGGTCGGCAGCATCCACGCTTTCTGCGGTAATAGTCACCTGACCGTCAGCTTCACTTTCCAGCGCTACCCTGCGGATGCCCGGGATCTCCCCCACCGCTTTGAGCACGGCCTTGCCTTCGCCCAGCACGGTAGCGTGCAGCCGGCTGCCGGAATCCAGCATACCGGCCAGCTGTTCCGGTGCGCCCACCGCCACCAGATGCCCCTTGGACAGGATCAGTACCTGACTGCACACCGCCTGCACCTCGCTGAGGATGTGGCTGGACAGAATGACCGTATGGGTCTTGCCCAGTTCCTGAATGAGTCTGCGAATCTCAATGACCTGCGCAGGGTCAAGGCCCACGGTGGGCTCATCCAGAATGATGAGCTGCGGCGCACCCAGCAGTGCCTGCGCAATGCCCACACGCTGGCGGTAGCCCTTGGACAGGCTGCGGATGAGCCGGGGCAGAACATCCTCCAGCCCGGTGCGGCGGGCGGCGCGCAGCACCTGTTCTTTGCGCTCTGCTTTCTTTTTGATGCCCTTGAGCTCTGCCGCAAAGTCCAGATACTCCTGCACGGTCATTTCCGGATAGAGCGGCGGCTGCTCGGGCAGGTAGCCCACACAGGCCTTGGCCTGCTGCGTCTGTTCCGGCAGACTAAAGCCCGCCACCTTAACTTCGCCGCTGGTGGGTGCAAGGTAGCCGGTGAGGATATTCATAATCGTAGATTTTCCGGCGCCATTAGGCCCCAGCAAGCCGAAGATCTGACCATCTCCTACTGTAAAGGACAGATCCTCAATGGCAGGGTGTGTGCCGTATTTTTTGCTCAGATGAGATACTTCGATCACAGCAAACGCTCCTTTATTCGTCTAATTCAATGCTGGTATATTTTAGACGGAAAATGTGTAAAAATTGAGACAATCCTGTGGTGAGAGGCCAAAAGAATTCTTAAGAATCATTAAATCTGCATTTTTGTATACAAAATAAAACAAAAAAGCACCGTCTCCCGAAGGAAACGGTGCTCAGAAAACCATAATTACTTACGGCCGAAACGCTTGTTGAAGCGCTCAACACGTCCGCCGGTGTCAACCAGCTTCTGCTTGCCAGTGTAGAAAGGATGGCACTTGGAGCAAACTTCGACGTGGATCTCAGGCTTGGTGGAACGAGTCTTAATGACGTTGCCGCATGCGCAGGTGATGGTGCAGTCAACGTAGTTCGGATGGATACCCTGTTTCATTCTTTTCACCTCATTTCTGGTTCTGACTTATCGGGGCCATATTGTAAATGTATGTGCCCATCACAACCTTCAATATCGGCTACCCCGTCGAGCGGCCTTGGAAACGATTGCCTTACTATTATAGCACGATTCCGACAGAATGCAAGAGGGAAAATAAAGTTTTTTGCATACAAAAAAGCCCCCTGCACTTTCATGCAGAGGACTTTTGCAGTTTTGCCTTACACCGTCAGGCCATCAGTGGATGAACACAGGGCCCAGCGGGTTGGTGATGGGGCTGACGTAGCCGCCCAGCAGCTTGGGGATCGCCAGGCTGATATCGGGCACGAAGGTCAGCAGCAGCAGTGCAACGAACATGCACAGGTAGAACGGCAGGGTTGCCTTGACGACCTTTTCCATCGGGCGCTTTGCAACGGCAGAGCCGATGAACAGCACAGCGCCGACAGGAGGAGTCAGCAGGCCGATGCCGCAGTTCAGGACCACGATGATACCGAACTGGATGGGATCGATGCCGATGGAGGTTGCGATGGGCAGCAGGATGGGGGTAGCGATCAGGATGATGGGAGCCATATCCATGATGCAGCCCAGAATCAGAATGATCAGGTCGATCAACAGAGCAATGATGTAGGGGTTATCAGTGACGCTGGTGATGGCATTTGCAGCCAGATCCGGCACGTGCAGCATGGTCAGGCAGTTGCCGAAGACCGCAGAGGTAGCGATCAGGATCAGCACGATGGACAGAGTGTTCACGCACTCATCCAGTGCATGCCAGACGCCCTTCCAGTCCAGACCCTTGTAGATGAACACCGACACGAACAGAGAGTAGATAACTGCAATAGCTGCAGATTCGGTAGCGGTGAACACACCGCCAACAACGCCGAACACAACGATGACAACAGCGGCCAGTGCCCAGATGGAAGTGCCCAGCTGCTTAACGAAGCCCTTGATGCTGAACGGAGAGCCCTTGGGGTAATTCTCCTTGACCGAGATGATGTAGGAACCGATCATCAGGACGATGGCCAGCAGAGCGCCGGGCAGATAACCTGCCAGGAACAGGCTGCCGACCGAGATGCCGCCGGCAGTAGTGGCATAAATGACCATGTTGTGGCTCGGAGGAACCAGCAGGCCCTCGCAGGAAGAGGTGATGGTAACAGCGGTGGAGAAGTCGGCGTCGTAGCCCTGATCGACCATCATGGGGATCATGATGGAACCGATGGAAGCGGTATCTGCAGATGCAGAACCGGAAATGCCGCCGAAGAAGTAGGATGCAACGATGTTGACCATTGCCATGCCGCCGCGCATCCAGCCTACACAGGCGTCAGCCAGAGCGATCAGCTTTTCAGAAATGCCGCCGGAGCCCATGAGCACGCCCATGGTGATGAAGAACGGCACGGCCATCAGGCTGAAGGAAGAGATGCCCTTGACCATCAGACGGCAGACATCGGTCAGTGCCTGTCCCTGCACCATCAGGCACAGCACGCTGGAAAGGCCAACGGCGTATGCAATGGGGAAACGCAGGAAGATCATTACAAAGAAGCTGACAAGAAGGACAATGATTGCCAGTGTCTGAACTGTCATATTACACTTCCTCCTTTACAAAAATGCTCTTGATGTGGTTGTACAGTGCCTCGATCTCGAAGATGATCATTGCAACACCGGCCAGAGGCACCGGGAAGTACATCCAGAAGCGGCTCAGCCAGGGCATGGACACGTAGAAGCCACGGCCGCCCAGAGTGGTGGCATAGTTCCAGCCGACCACCATCATGATGACGCCCAGAATGCACACGGCAAGGTCGGCCAGAATATCCAGCACCTTGACGGCGATCTTGGGCAGATACACGTCAAACGCAGTCATGCGGATATGGGCACCGCGGCGGATGGCCAGAGCAGCACTCAGCACAGCCATGTAGCTCATGCAGGTCAGCACAACTTCTTCCGACCATGCCGGGTCCGGGATGAACGAGACGTAACGACCGATGACCGACATGGTAGTGATGAGGATATCTGCGATCAGCAGCAGCTTGCAGATAAACAGAACCACTTTGTAGGTGATGTCGTACGCCGGCTTGATCTTATCCAGAGTGGTAAAGATTTTCGGCATATGAATTCCTCCATATAAAAAACCCGGCAGGTCTGCGGGCGTATCCCGTAGTCCCCCGCCGGGCTATGTACTATCTCAGAACAGGAAAGGCTTTTTCAATTATGCCTTCATGTCCAGCAGCTGCTGATACAGCTCAGCCTGATCGGAGGTGTTCTCGCTGATGACCTTAGCGCAGGCCTCCTGCCAGGGTGCCTTGTCGTCAACATCCACAACATTGCAGCCGGAGCTTCTCAGCTCATCCAGGACCTTGTTCTCAGCGGTCTCGGACAGGTCTGCATTGAAGGCCTGCGTATCAGCACCAGCCTCCATGATGGCAGCCTGCTGGTTCTCGGTCAGCTTGCTCCATGCGTTATCGGTGATAACAGCCTGAACAGCGCCCAGAGTGTGGCCGTCCAGGATCAGGTTGTTAGCAACCTCGGGGAATGCATTGGACTTGTAGTTTGCGATGGGCTGCTCAGCACCATCCACAACGCCGGTCTGCAGTGCGCTGTACAGCTCACCGAAGGAAACGACGGTGGGGTTAGCACCCAGACCCTCGACCAGGCCGTTCATGACGGGGTCGTTGGACACGCGCAGCTTCAGGCCCTTGAAATCAGCAATGCCGGAAACAGGGTTGACCGTGAAGAAGTGACGGAAGCCCTCTTCGCCGTAGAAGACACCACGAACGGGCAGGCCCAGCTCCTGAGGCTCGTTCAGGAACTCAGGTGCCAGATCGCTGTTGGCAAAGTTCCAGAAGTGTGCGCGGTTCTCGAAGGTGAAGGGGATGGACAGCAGCTTGGACTTGTTGCAGCCGTAGCTGGTCAGTGCAAAAGCGGAGATACGGCTCATATCGATGGAGGTAGAACCGCCCAGGATTGCGTCCAGAACGTCGTTCTCAGAGCCCAGAACACCGGAAGCCTGCACATCGATGACGACGGAACCGCCGGTCAGCTCTTCCACCTTCTCCTTGAAGTGGGTAGCGGTCTGGCCAACAATGGTATCCAGCGGGTTGACCTCGGCGTAGACCAGAGTCACCTTGGGATCGTTTGCAGCAGCAGTAGCATCACCAGCAGCGGAAGCAGCTGCAGAAGAAGCGGTGGATGCAGCAGTAGAGCTGCTGGAACCGCCGCATGCGGTCAGAGCAGCAGCAGCGGCAGCTACACCTGCGACTGCCAGAAAGCTACGACGAGAAATCTTTTTCATAAGTAAGTCCTCCTTAAATCTCCCGAACAGCACGGCCTGCACAGGGCCCGGATGCTGTTCATTTACTGTACACACTTTAGCAAATTTTTTTAACCGAAACAAGGGCTTTCAAAAAATGTCCTGTTTTTTGAAAAAATGTCAGAATTTCTTTTGTGAAAAACGCCAAACGCTTTACTTTTTGTTTGTGCATCTTCCCCTAACAGATGGATACATTCCTGTATTCAATAGAAAAAGCAAAGTGCTGGATGCCCTCCCCTTTTGGGTCCAGAGCACACAGCACTTTGCCGGTTCTTTATTCTGTTTTCCTGATTTCTTTGCCCATCTTTTCCGAGCTTTGCTGTAAGGCTTATGCCTGCTGGATGCGGGCGATAAGCCCGCTCTGCTCTGCAAACAGGTCGTACATGGGCTGAACCGCCGCACGGAACTTTTCTTTTTCCGCCTCATCCAGCTCGGTCACCTCAATACCGGCCGCACGCATGTTCTTTTCGGATTCCGCTTCCTGCTGCGCCCAGAGCTTCCGCTCCACCTTGGCGCTCTCCCGGGCACACAGGCGGATGATCTCCGGGTAGCGCTCGTCCAGTGCGGCCAGTTTTTCCATCACAGCAGGGCTTGCAAGCTGCACCTCCGGCACGCGGGTGTGCTCATCCTTTAAAAAGTATGGTGCCACCTCGTAGTGACCCATGGCTTCGTAGCTGGGCCAGTTGTTCTCTGCGCCATCGATCTCACCGTTGTGCAGGGCGGCATACACCTTGCTGTACACTACCTTTACCGGCTTTGCGCCGAGGTCGGTGATCATTTCGCTCATCATGTCCGATTCCTGCACGCGGATGGTCAGGCCCTGCAGATCCGCAAGGCCTGTCACCTTCTGCCGGGTGTAGATGCTGCGCACACCGGCATCAAACCATGACAGTCCCGTCAGCTCCAGCGACTCCAGCATGGAGAGGAACTCGTCGCCGATGGTCCCATCCAGCACGCGCCACATCTGGTCAGCGTCGGTGTAAAGGTACGGCAGCTGCAATACGCTCAGCGCCGGCTCGTACTCTGCCAGCTGGCTGAGGGACACGCGGGAGAAGTCAATGCCGCCAAACTGCATCTGCTGGATCACGCTCTGCTCCGCGCCCAGCTCTCCCCCGCTGTACACCAGCACTTTGACCCGCCCATTGGTGCGCTGGGCTACAAGGTCTGCAAAGGCCAGCGCTGCCTGCGTAGTAGGATAATCCTCCGGCTGGTTCTCCGCATAGCGCAGGATCAGCTCTGCCCCCGGCTCGTCCTGTACCGGCTGGTGGCCGCAGCCAGCCATCGGCAGGGTCAGCACCGCCGCGCCGAACAGGGCGGTGAGCATCTGACGGCGGGTCACAGGCGGGCCTCCCGAATCGTCTTTGCCGCCTCTTTGCGGTACTGGGTAGGCGTCATGCCGGTGCGCTTCTTAAAAGTACGGGCAAAATAGCTGGAATCCTCGTAGCCCACCATGGAAGCCACCTCCGCTGCCGAGCGGAACGGGTCGGTGAGCAGCTCCTTGGCGGCGTTGATGCGCAGTTCGGTCAGGCAGTCCAGAAAGTTGGTTTTCTGGTATTTTTTGAACTGTGCGGAAAGATACGCCGGGCTGATATGCAGGATCTCGCTCACGCTGTCCAGTGAGAGGTCGAACATGTAGTTATCCTCCATGTACTTGCGTACGTGGGCCATGACCAGTGCGTTGCGGTCATTTTCCCCTGCTTCGGCGGCATCGCCCTCCGGATCAGCTTCCGGCTCCACCGGAGCCAGCTCGGCAAGGCGGCGGCCCGCTTCGATCTGGCGCATGGCCTTGCGGATCGATGCCTCCACCTCGTCCGGGTTCACCGGTTTGAGCAGGTAATCACAGGCACCCAGATGCATGGCCTCGTGGGCATACTGGAACAGGCTGTAGGCCGTGACGAAGATCACCTTGCACTCCGGGCGCTGTTCCAGCACCGCACGGGCCGCATCCAGACCGTTCATGCCGGGCATTTCAATATCCATCAGGATCAGGTCTGCGCCCCACAGCACCGCCGTATCTGCCGCCTTGCGGCCGTTTTCAGCTGTCTCAATGGTGATCTCGTGCTCAAAGCGGCGGGCAACGATATCCTCCAGAGCTTCTCTTTCCAGTACTTCGTCATCCGCGATCAACAGGCGAATCATTCCTCAAACTCCTCCTCATTTTCCACCAATGGCAAGTACAGCACCACCGCCGTACCACGTCCCGGATGGGACCGTATCACAAGGCGGCTGTTCCGGCCCAGCAGACGCAGACGGGCCGCCACATTATAGATGCCAATATGTTCCCAGCGCTCACCGGGCTGACTGAGCGCCCCGCGCAGCTGCTGTAATCGTTCCGGCTGGATGCCCACGCCGTTATCCACTACACGGATGCACAACAGGTGTTTCTCCCGCAGCGGGTTGACCCGGATGCGCACCACACCGCCCTCCTCTTTGGGGCAGATGCCGTGCTTGAAGGCATTTTCCACGACAGGCTGCAAAATAAAGGACGGCACCATGGTCTCGGTTAAATCCAGCAAATCGGAAAAGCGCCACTCCATGCGCACACGCTCGCCAAAGCGGACGTGGTAGATGGAATAATATTCATCCACAATGCGCACCTCGCGGGAAAGCGGCACCTGTTCATCGTTGCTCATCAGACTGTAGCGCAGCAGATGCGAAAGCGCCATGATGAGCGCCTGGGTACGGTAGGCCGTCTCGGTGCCGGCAGTCTGCTGGATCACGTTCAGGGTGTTGAACAGAAAGTGCGGGTCGATCTGGCTGCGCAGCTGCTGCAGTCTGCTACGCTCCATGCGGTTCTGCAGTTCCAGTGCTTCGGTCTTCTGGCGGTGCAGCTCCCGCTCGATCTCGTTTTTCTCCTGCAGGGTTGTCATCTGCTGGGCCATGGAGTGCTTCATAATGTTGAAGGACTCCGCCAGCTGGGCGATCTCCGGCTGCTTGGGCAGCGGGATATCCGGGATGTCGAATTTGCTCCGGCCAATGGCACGGGATGCTGCGATCATCTGCTGCACCGGCGTGAGCAGCCGCATGACCATCAGGCCAGTAACACAGCCCAGAGCCACGCACAGGGCCACCACGACCGTCTGCAGCAAAACAATGCGCTCGTTCAGAGCCGAGATGACGGTGTAGGAACCCTGTGCGTCCAGAATGGCCGTTTCCAGCAATTGCAGGGTGTACTGGCTCAGATAATCCCCGCAGGGCAGGATCTTTGCATAGTAAAGCTGCGAGGCTGCAGCATCATCCCCGCTGCGCAGGTCGCTCTGCAGCTCTTCCAGCAGGCCGGTATAGGTCTGGTAGACGGTATCCACCGCGCCGTACAGCACCCGCTGCTCATCACTGACATTCTCCAGCTCTTCCAGACTGGTGCCAATGCGCCACAACCACGCATTGCAGGTCGAGGACGCAGACTGAAGCCGTTCCATGAGCTCGTCCGTTTCGCTGTTCTCCCAGCGGTAGTTTTCCAGCACGGAAATAGAGCTTTCCACACCGCCCTGAAAGCGACTGATGGCATTGAAGCTGCCCATCTGCGCGTCCTGTACCGCCTGCACTGCTCTGGACTGGTAGCCATTGAGCGCGAGCTGCATGGCAAAGGCCGCAAAAAATGCTGCCAGACACAGGCCCATGCGCTGCTTGAGGGTAAAACGCCATTTGCGGTGCTGCAATGCCTGCCGCCTCCCTTTGTTCTATAATAGCTTATTCTACCACGCATTGGGCCGGATTGGCAAGGTTTGTGTGGGTTTCTCTTGCCTAAACCGCGCAATTGTGATACGATGCCTATAAATACAAATAGGAGGCGACTCTATGTCCCATACCATTTCCGTTTCCACCACCATGGACGGACCCGGCTTCCATGATTTTGCCGTGTTTGACGCATTCCATCACCGCAAAGCATGGCTGCGTCCCGCCATTTTTTCCGCCATTATGCTGGCTTTTGCCGCCGTCTGCCTTTCGCAGCTGGGCAAGCGCCCGGGCGCCGGGCTGCTGGCCGCTGTGCTGGCCATTGTGGGCATCGGCCTGCCGGCAAGCTACTTTTACTCCTTTTTTCACAGCGTTTCCAAACAGATCCGGCAGATGCATCTGCCGCGGGCCTTCTACCGCGTAGAGCTGGCCGACACCGGCATCGCCGTGTGGATGTACGGTCAGCAGGACAAGCCCGAACCCACCAACCGCCACGCATGGGACAATTTTTACTGTGCCTACCGCACAGACAACGCTGTGTATCTTTACGTGGAAAAAGAAAAGGCCTACTTACTGAATGACCGCATGGAAGCGGTATGGCAGTTTTTGACCGGCATCCTGCCAAAGGAAAAGCTGCATGACTGCCGAAAAGCATAAGATCCAGCATACATACAAGCAAAAAGAACTGCTGATGAGATATCAGCAGTTCTTTTTTGTGTATAAAAAACCCACGCTGCGGCAAAGCAAAGCGCAGCGCGGGTGCGAAGATATCTTAAATTATTGTGTCAGCAGATCAACGGGCCAGCGTATACTTGTGCAGAGTCTTGCGCACAGCGCCGGGGCCTGCAAACAGCTCCTTGGCCATGGACTCGATCTTCTCGCCCAGACCAACGGCATACAGATCCACACCGAACACGTCAACACGGCTGTACAGCTTCTTCAGGCAGCTGAAGTCCTGCTCGCCTTCCTTAACCTCCAGCGGAGCAACGATGGCCTGCAGTTCAGCCAGCAGCGGATCGGTAGAAGGCTCAAAGGCCTGACCATTGTCGTCGATGCCCTTCAGGTAGCGGGCATAGCCTGCCAGCACCAGCGGGATCAGGATCAGGTTGCTCTTGTCCAGACCGCGTGCCTCGTATGCCTTGATGGTCTCGCCAAAACGGATAGCCAGCTTCTGAGAGGTATCGGTTACGATACGCTGGGGAGCATCGGGCATGAAGGGGTTGGGCAGGCGGCGGTTGATGACAGCGCCGATGAACTCATAGGGGTTCAGCACGCCGGGATCAACGACCACAGGCATGGCCTCGATATAGCCAATCTTCTGGATGAAAGCACGCAGATCCTCGTCTGCCATCTCGGCAGAGATGAGGGTGTAGCCCAGCATGCAGCCATAGATGGACATGGCAGTGTGCAGGGGGTTCAGGCAGGTGCAGACCTTCATCTTCTCGATCTTGTCAACGGTCTCGCGGCTGCAGTACAGCACACCGCCCAGCTCCAGCGGAGGACGGCCATTGGTGTAGTGATCCTCGATGCACAGGTACTGGGTCTCCTCAGCGTTGACGAAGGGTGCAGTGAAGGTGTGCTTCTCGGTGACGATGGTGTAGCTATCCTCAAAGCCGTCGTCAGCCAGCATCTTCTGCACCTTGGCGTCCGGGCGCGGGGTAATCTTGTCGATCATGCTCCAGGGGAAGGTGATCTTGGTCTCGTCCTGCACATAGGCCAGGAACTCGGCGGGCACCAGACCCTGCTCCACCCACTTTGCGGCGTAGGCGTGGACAGCATTCTTGACCTTATCGCCGTTGTGAGAGCAGTTGTCCATGCTCTGAACAGTCAGGGGCAGCTTGCCGGCCTTGAAGCGCTCGTACAGCAGAGCAGTGACCTTGCCCATAGCCAGCACGGGGGTCAGGCCGCGCTCCAGATCAGCAGGAGCAACGCTGTAGCCCTTCTCGGTGATGGTGAAGGAGATCATCTGCAGGCTGGGGTTCTGGAAGATCTCTACCAGACGTGCCCAGTCCTCGCCGAAGGAGTAGTCAGCCTTCAGGCTCTCGGTGACGGAAGCCACGACCTTCTTCTCGATCTCGCCGGTGGACTTCAGGCAGACCAGCAGGCTCATATTGTCGTAGGGACGGTAAGCCTTGTCGATGATCTCGTAGTCAAAGCTCTCGGCCACGATGACACCGCGGTCATACTTGCCGGTGTTCAGCGCATCGTTCAGGATGGCAGCCGGGAAAGCGCGGAAGATGTTGCCTGCACCGAAGTGGACCCAGGTGGGTTCGGCGTGGGTCTTGGCCTTGACAGCCTCAATATCGAATTTGGGCAGCTCATAGCCCTTTTCTGCCCATTCGGCAGACAGATTGCCATTTTTAATCTCAGACAGCTTCATATTCATCAGCCCTTCTTTTTCTCTTCATCCAGACGATCCAGCAGATCCCAGACACCCAGCATATACTGGACGCCCAGAGCACGGTCATACTTGCCGTAACCGGGACGGCAGTTGCCGGGGCCTTCCTCCCACAGCTGACGGCCGTGGTCGGGACGGATGTAGCCCTCAAAGCCGCAGTCATGGTAAGCACGCAGCACCTCGATGATGCCGGTCTCGCCGCAGCAGTCGCGGTGAGCAGCCTCGGAGAAGTCGCCGTTGGGGAAGTGGTGGATGTTGCGGATGTGACCAAAGGCAATGCGGTCGCAGTGCTTGCGCACGATCTCGGCACAGTTGTTGTTGGGGTTTGCGTTCAAGCTGCCGGTGCACAGGGTCAGGCAGTTGTACGGATCATCCACCATGCTCAGGAAGCGGTCGATGCTCTCAGCATCCACCAGCAGACGGGGCAGGCCGAAGATATCCCAAGGGGGATCGTCCTGATGGATGGCCATTTTGATGCCGCACTCATGGCAGGTGGGCATCAGTGCTTCCAGGAAGTACTTCAGGTTTTCCCAGAGCTTTTCCTTGGTGACAGGAGCATAGGCCTTGAACAGCTCGTCCAGCTTTGCCATGCGCTCCGGCTCCCAGCCGGGGAAGGTCATGTTATACTTCTCAGTGAAGGACATGATGTACTCAGCCATAGCCTTGTAATCGTCCTTGATTTTGTCCTTCTCGTAGAACAGTGCAGTGGAGCCGTCGCCCACGGGGTGGAACAGGTCCGTACGGGTCCAGTCGAAAACAGGCATGAAGTTGTAGCAGATGACCTTGACGCCAAACTTGGACAGATTGCGGATGCACTGCTTATAGTTCTCGATGTACTTGTCGCGGGTGGGCAGGCCGATCTTGATGTCATCGTGAACATTGACCGACTCAACCACGTCCATATCAAAGCCGTAAGCGTGGATCTGATCGGCTACCTTCTGGATCTCGTCCACTTCCCAGATCTCACCGGGCATTTTGTCGTGCAGCGCCCAGACGATGCTGGTCACACCGGGGATCTGCTTGATGTCGCTCAGGCTGACGGGATCGTTGCCCTCGCCATACCAGCGCCAACCCATTTTCATAGGCATAGGAAAATCCTCCTGTTTTATATTTTTTGCTTTGCATTTTCCGCGCAGCCGTGTGCCGCGCTCTTGTACTTATATTCTAGTATATCAGTTCATTTTTTTCAATGGACGCATTGCCGGATTTTAGTGTTTATTCTTGTATACTTTAGACAAAAAGAACAAAAATCTCCTCTCATGCAGGCAAAAATCCGAAAGTTCGTTTAGAAATTCACGATCTTTACGCCCTCGCGGCGGGACAAACAGCTCCCCCTCTGCAAGGTATTTCTCCCCTGCCCCACAAAAAATCCGCCGGGCACAGACACCCGGCGGACAGTTTTTCCTATATTGATATTACAGTTTCTGCTCTAAGACGATCTTGCAGATGCGGTCCACATCCTCCATGGAAAGGTCGGCATACAGCGGCAGGGTCAGCACCCGTTTTGCCATATGCAGAGCCACCGGCGTTGCGTCCACATCGTATTTACCGTGGAAGCACTCGAAGGTGTTGGTGAGCGGATAAAAATACTTGCGCGCGCCTATTCCGTTTTGGGCCAGTGCATCCATTACCTCATTGCGGCTGGCACCAAAGAGATTTTCGTCGAACACCACCGGGAAGTAGGCGTAGTTGGACCTGACCTCCGGCTGCTGCACATTCAGGCGCAGACCGTCCACGCCTTCCAGATGCTCACGGTAGCGCTCCACTACGGCCCTGCGCTTGGCGATCTCCTCATCCACATGACGCAGATTGCACAGCCCCATAGCGGCACAGAACTCGTTCATCTTGGCGTTGGCGCCCACGGCATCCACCTCTTCCGGGCCGTGAATGCCAAAGTTTTTCAGCTCGTACAGCCTGCGGCCCATATCCGGGTCCCGATAGCAGACCGCACCGCCCTCAATGGTGTTGAACACCTTGGTGGCATGGAAGCTGAAGCAGGAGGCATCGCCAAAATTACCGATGCCCTGCCCCTTATAGGTCTCGCCAAAGGTGTGAGCCGCATCGTACAGCACCTTCAGACCATACTTGTGGGCGATGCGCTCGATCTCTTCGATGTTGCAGACATTGCCGTACACATGTACCGGCAGGATGGCACAGGTTCGGTCGGTGATGAGCCGCTCGATCTGGGTCACATCCATGGTGTAGGTCTCGGGGTCGATATCACAGAACACCGGTTCCAGTCCATTGCGCACGATGGCGTGGGTGGTGGACGCAAAAGTGAACGGCGTGGTGATGACCTCGCCCTGCAGATTCATGGCCTGCAGAGAAAGCTCCAGCGCCATGTGGCCGTTGGTGAGCAGCTCCACAGCAGGCACGCCCATGTACTTTTGCAGTTCAGCCTGCAGGGCTTTGTGTTTTTCGCCCATGTTGGTCAGCCAGTGGCTGTCCCAGATGGAGCGGATCTCTTCAATGTATTCTTCCATGCTGGGCATGGAAGAACGGGTAACAAGGATTTTGCTATCTGTCATACAATTTCCTCTGCATCATCTGCACTCAACGTTTTATGCATTCCACCATGTCAGAATCTCTTCCGGATCCATTCGGTCATAGATCATATCCTTTCCGTGCTCATCCGTGATTTTCAGCTTCGCATAGGCTTTTTCAACATCTAGCTTCAGCTCTTCCACCGATTCGCTGCTGAATGCAAACACATAGATTTTGCTGAGGATCGCGCTGTCATCTGTACATTTTTGACCAATACGCCCATGCAGCAATGACAACGTGCAGTCTTGCATCTGCGCGATCTCACTCGGTCCTTCTATTTCTGCAATCGTTCCGGTCTTTGCAAAAACATTAACTGTCACACATTTCATCTTTTCGTTGACCGGAGTTCGCTCCACGCCATCCGTACTGCCATATAGCGCGTGCTGAATAAAGGTATCCAAAAAGTTTACCGGTCCTTTTTTCTGCACATAGTAGGCCTGATGTGCACCTTCCAGCCGGAAACCGCACTCAAAAAAGACGAACTCCTGATTCTTATCAATAAATCCCGAGAAAAAGATACATCCATACTGGATGCCCATTCCCTGGATCATTGCTTCGATCCTGCTGCGAACCTTTCGATTATATGCTTCTATGTGTCGTTCCGGATATAACCATGCGCTCTGGACAACTTTTGACATTCCGTTATTCTTGGCATTGATCGTATCACACGAGGAAAGCAAGGTCAATTTTCCTGCTTCTGCCAGATAGTAGAAGTCCACCTTATCGGCGTCCATATCTGAAATATACTTTTCAATAATCACATGCTTTCCAACCGAAAGGTCGTACGCATACTGGCAGGCTTTTAGCAGTTCCTCTTTGTTCTTTGCAATACTGATTCCAATCGAACCAGCCCGATCCGTTGGCTTGACGATGACAGGATATTCATCCACATCGTCCACAGACTCATATTCTTTTACGACAGGCACGCCATATTTGCGGCAGCACTCCTTAAATTTGATCTTATCTCTTGTGATATCAAGCTGTTCCTGATTGATATAGCAGGGCAATCCGAGCCGTTTGCACAGCTGCATCATGTTGTCCACTCTGAATTCGCTATAGCCCGCAAGGACGCCATTGATCCTCTCTGCGCGGCAGCGTTTTTCCAGTTCATCCAAATCGGACCAGCTGATATCCCACGCTTCGTTTGCAATCCGTTTTGCCGGAGCCAAACTATAATCCATGTGGTTATCTGTTGCTATAACATAGACTCCCTGCGCTTGTGCACGCTTTATCAAAGCAATTTCCCCTGCCGTAGCGCCGAGTATCAACAACTTTTTACATTTCATTTTTTATTTTCTCCACAATATACTGCATTGTTTTGACACCGTACCGTTGATCTATGGGCAGCGGCAAAATATTTGCTGCAAGCTGATATTCAATTGCATTTTCCGGCAGTTGCCGCAAAACATTGGGCCAGAGCGTCGGGATATAAATTTTTTCTGCCTGCAGCTTTTTGCGCACCGCGGCACCATTTTTGATCCAGAGTGGATACATGAAAGCGCCCTCTGGAATAGCCAGAGTCAGCTGGTTGGCGCTGCCAAACTGCTCATGCAGAACGGCAAAATTCTGACTCCTTCGTGCGCGGACAAACTCATAATCCACACCATGCAGCAGATTTTGGGTCAGCTTCGACATCATTTTGACCGGTTCCCCGGCAAACAATTTGTTGTTTGCTGCATACTCGGCGTAGAACTCGTTCGCACTGCGTTCATAGCGGCCCAGCAGAAAGTGCATCCGTTCAAAAGATTCATCCTGCTGCAGTTCCCGTTCCAGTCGGACGTCTGTATAAAGGAATGCACCATCTGCCACGCCAAAAAACTTGCGGCAGGTATAAAGCGTATCCACACCTTCCACGGGAAGCTGGAAATAGCTCTGCGCGTTGTCTACGATGATGCGGCCATACTGGTCTTTCCAGCGCTTCAACGTTTCGTTGCTCAACTGCCCGTAATAATTGACGATGTACAGCCACTCGTTCTCGCCGAGCTTTTGCGGGAACTGCGGCATAAACGTTTCGTCTACATGGTAAAACTCGAACGGAACACCGAGCTTTTCGCACACATCCGGAACTGAAGAGCAGAGAAAATACGGCAGATAAAGTTTTTCGATTTTCTTTGCTTCACACAGATATGCCAGTGCATTTCTGCCGCAATTCAGCTTAGTTGCTTCTTCATGAAGCATCCTGCCGCGAAAAGTTTCCAGTTCAATATATCCACCGATTTCTCTCATTGGTTTTTCCTTTCGTGGAGTCGTTTCTGCAGAGTTCAATCATTTTCCAAGAGATCGATATAAACCAGTTCATCCATCCTGTTAATAATATCAAACATCTGCTTTTCATCCGGGAACTTCATAAAGATGATCCCCAGACATTTGGCTGCATTGTCAAAAAACTCTATCTTGTCGCCTTCTTTTTTATAAATACACTTCCGGTAAATATACTGTTCCAGTTCCGGCGCAAACGAGATACCTTTATAAATTCCATTCTTTGCACTATGGAGATTGCAGGTAGCATAACAGCCCTTTGGCTCATGGGGGCATTCACGAACTTCTCTGCCCATCGCCGCTTCCACCGACATCTGTGCAACATCCACGCCAAAGATATCCCCCAGAAGATCCGGTATCATATTGCCGCCTGCCCGTGGGCCGATGTCAATGGGCCACACCCGGCCGCTTTTATCTACGACCAGTTCCACATTCATAGAACCATTTGCGATTTTCAGCAAATTGACCAGTCTCTCGACGGTTGCTTTTACATTCGCCGTATCCGGCGCTTCCAATTGGAGCGGATAGCTCTTGCCTACCGGAACCAGCGGATTCACTCTGCTGTCACGGTGACAGTTCATCAATCCCCAAAGAACCACTTTTCCGTTTGAAATGAATACATCCCCTCCAATCAGATAAGGGTGCTTCTTTTCAATAAAATCTTCTATCACGATCCTGTGGCACCGGGAAAAAGAAAATGCAAATTCGATTGCTTCTGCAAGTCCTTCCTCTGTTCTCAGTACAGTTGCGCCCTTGCTTCCGGACGAATCTACAGGCTTAATAATAAGCGGATAATTCAGCCTTGCCCTGTCTGTCAATGCTTCTTCTCTGGTCACATAACTATGTGCTGTGGGCGCAGCAAAGTCGTTTTGAGCAAGGAATCTGCGGAACTTGTCTTTATTGCAAAGTATCTCCACCGACTTATACGGGTTACCCGGCAAACCAAGCTTTTCTGCCACGTAGGCTGCCGTGGGGGCAGCCGGGTCAGATGCGTATGCCAGAACACCGTCCACCTGTTCCTTCCTGGCCACATCCAGAACAGCTTCCTTATCTGTGGTGCTGACAAGATAAAACTTATCTGCAGCATATTGACCCGGATTATCCGGCAAAAAATCGCACAGTATCGTTTCACAGGCCAGCCGTTTTGCTGTTTTGATCGCGACAACCTGCTGTGCCGAACCACCCAGAAGAAGAAGTTTTTTCGTCATGACTTCTGTTTTCCTTTCCGTCATTTTCCGCTCGTTCACTCTTCATTATCAGCCCACGGTTTTCTCTGAATTTTGGGCTTCACCACATTCCAGAGATACTCAAATGTGTCAAGCTTCAGCAGTGCAGAACCGCCCAGATACACCGCTGCACCGATCAGGATCTGAATGACCAACGTTACGATGTCCTGCAGATGTGCAAGATTGACCAGCCACATGCAGCAGCCCATGAAAATAGCCAGCAGAATGCTGGGCAGGATGTCTTTCAGCTGTTCCAGATAGCGGTAATCCAGTAATTTTCTGTTCGGCCATGTATTGATGAGCTGGCTCAGCAGGCTGCTCAGGATCAGGCTGTAGGCCATTGCCATCACGCTGATGTGGTAGGTCAGCAGGAGCAGGGTCAGGCCCATGATCTTCTTGATGATCTCCAACTTCAGATACACTCCGCTGCGGCCCATTGCCTTGATCGCATTCAGGTTTGCCGTGTGGATCGGATAGAACATGTAGGTGATGCAGAAAATCCGCAGATACGGTACACAGGGCAGCCACTTCTCAGTCAGCACCAGCCGGACGAGCGGCTTTGCGCAGAAGAACATCGCCATCATCAGCGGCGCAATGACGTAAACGCAGGTCTTGATGGCACGGCGGGTCATGTTTTTCACCCGCGCAGGCTCGTCCTGCACGGCAGACATTGCCGGGAGCAGAACGCTGTCAATGGAAGAATCCACGTTGACCGCGATCGTATCCGGTGCAAGCATACCCTCATTATAAAAGGCAAGATCAGCCGATGTGTAAACGCGGCCGATCACAAGGCTGCGCAGATTATTGTATACGGTATCCAACAGGGAGGAAGCCAGCAGTCTCCAGCCATAGGATAGCAGCCCTTTCAGCCGCTGCCATGAAAAGACCGCTTTCGGTCTCCAATGCACCGTGAGCCAAAGGATCAGCGTATCAATGGCCGTGTTGGAAAGCTGCTGTGCCACCAGCGCCCAGACGCCAAACCCGGCATAAGCCATGCCAAGCCCCAGAAATGCGGAGAACAGCGTACCGCCCAGCGTTGCAAAGAAAAAGCGTTTAAACAGCATATTGCGGGACACATAGGCCTGCTGGATGCCTTTGACACCGGAAAACACCAGCGTCAGGCTGGCAACGCGAACCACGGGCGTCAGCGTAAGGTCTTTATAGAATGCCGCAATATAAGGTGCCGCAATGAACATTCCGGCATACAGCACCAGACACACCGCAAAATTGAAATAGAATACCGATGAAAAGTCCAGATCGTCTGCATCTTTTTTCTGGATCAGTGCTGTACCAAGACCGCTGTCGATGAACACCTGCAAAATGTTGATGAACACCGCCACCAGCGCCGTCCTGCCGTAATCTTCCGGCATCAGAATACGGGCCAGCAGCAGCGTTACAACGGCTGTCACAAGCTGGGCACCGCAGCGCTCTGCAAAGCGCCAGATAAAGTTGTCAAGAATAATGTTCTTATCTTTTTTCATTTCGTTCTGTCTTAAACTCCGTCCGTACCGTATCCAGCACATGTATTTTCTTTTCCAGCGACAGTCCCATAAAAATGCCCAGCTGCGGACCGTGCAAAAGGCACCTGCCACCTTTCTGGAGAACTGCCAGCTGCAGCTGGTCACGGTTCGCCACATCATTTACCGCCTTCTGGTATTCGGGCGTAACCCCCTGTTCGCGGCAGTAACGACGGAGTTTTTCTGTAAAGTCTGTTCTCGCTTTCTGACTGCAAATGCGCTGTTGCTTAGATGCGTTGTTCTGGTTCCGGGCAGTCCACGAACCGGCGGTAAACATCCGGTAGACAGACATGATATCCTTTAAATAGCGGATCTTCCCGTTCAGCCGCATATAAACTGCACGCGGATAATCACCGAATCCATTTGCTCTGAGTTCATCCGGTATGCAGAACCACTCTCTCCTGCATAAAATCGAGGACGTATGGAAACAGGCTGCACTGTAATTGATGACCTCCTTGAATGTAAGGTCACGATCCTGATCTCCTTTATACATCGGCCACGAACCGCCTGTGCGGCAATCCATCAGCCGGGTATTGTGCACACAGGCCGCATACCCCTCATGCGATTCCAGGAAATCTACCTGCTTTTGCAGTTTGTTTTCATCACACCAATAGTCATCGCCTTCACAGATCGCCGTATACTTTCCCTTCGACTGAGGAAAAAGAATGCTTTTCGTGATGGATACTCCCTTAGAATACTGATTTTCAGTCTGGTAGACCGGTTTAATGATGTCCGGATATTTTGCCTCATATTCTGCGATGATCGCAGCCGTGTGATCTGTGGACGCATCGTCATTTATAAGAACTTCGTACCGGAAGTTCGTCTTTTGATTCACGAATCCATCCAGCGCACTGCGGATGTATTTTTCATGGTTATATGCGGTACAAAGAACGGACACCACTACATCATCGTTCATTTTTATCTCCCCCGATGCTTCAACCGCACCGTTGCTTTTCCATAGTTATATTTATAATATCACATGTTCCGATGCATTTCAACTTGTGCGTTTTTTCTGGGCATGAGTTTTCCGGCGATCTTCCCTCATACAACCGCTGTATCTATGCTTACGCCGGATTTTTTTCAAAAAGGGAAAAAAGAGCTTGACTATCCGACAGGAACGTGGTAATATATTCAAGCAGTCCGCAAACACAGCTTCAAACCTCAGGAGTTGGATGGACAGCACGAACAGAATATGCGAGGGTGGCGGAACTGGCAGACGCGCACGTTTGAGGTGCGTGTGGTTTATCCTTGGGGGTTCGAGTCCCCTCCCTCGCACCAAACCATGAAAATCCGAACCTTTTCTCGATAGGAGAAGGGCTCGGATTTTTTGTTTTCTTCGGAAACGAGAACAATGGCTCTTCCCTTACGGCTGTGTGTCCAAAACCTTATCAGAAGAAAGACCGTATCACGAAGGTCACAACAGTAAGAGTGCCGTAAGGCAGAAGGGACGCAAGATTATGAAGTACGATGCAAGAGCCTGTCAGTTTAACATGGGCACCGGCTGTGTGGAGCTGCTGCTCCGGGATGGGCGCAAAATTTCCATCAACTGCACCGGTGTCGAGGATGCACTGGATGTTACCATGGCGCAGAGGTCTGAACTGGACTACCTCATCTACAATGACCCGCTGGCGTATGCAGAGCTAATTTTGAACGGTGAGCCAGAGGAGTATCTGAGAAATGCGGCTGGAAGTCACGGATTAGAGGACTGAACGCAAAAACAGGGTGCGCCCTGCCGGACGCACCCTGCAAAAATCCACACACGATAAGTAAGGCAGGGAGTTCCCCGACGGGAACTTCCTGTTTTTCTTTGGTTGCGATATGAGCCTGTTCCGCCTGCCATGCAGCAAATTCCCGTTGACCTTCCTCGCTGTTCCAGCAGGCAAGGATCGCCGGATAGAATGCCCGTGCCAGTCGTTCGATGGCTTCATCGGGGTAAGGGGAAATATTTGTGGACTTTTTCTTTTTGTTCAAACGCACACTCCTTTGGATTTCTGTTGACAGCATACAATGTGCCTGTTGTTATGCTGTCTGCTCATCCTCTGCGAGCGCAGATTCCAGCGAAGCAAGGTACTCCTTGTGCTTGTGGATGATTTCGAGAATGACTTCTCGCTGTGCTGTGTCTGGCATAGTTCTCAGAAGATAGTCAAACTCTGTGCGGAAACGTGTTGTAACGTGTTCCAGTGCGACATAATCATGCCGCACTTCTTCCGGGTAAGCATCGCTGTCGTAAACCGATTCGATTTTCTGAAACGGCAATACAGGTGCCTTTCCCGGTTCCCGGATGATGCCATCGGCATCCGGTTTCGGTTCAACTTTCAGTTCCGGGTGCAGGATTTCCTGCAAGGTCTGTGCGCGGGCATCATAGTTGGCTCGTGCAAGGCGGTGCATATCAGCCTTGCTGACTTTTACCTGTTTGTTCAGAATCTTCTCCCGCATACCGGGAATCAGGGATTCAGCAATTTCAACACCTTTCATGTACTTCGATGCGCGAAGTACAGTTGCCTTGCTTACACCATTTTCCTCTGCGATTCGTTCGCAGGTTTTCATGGCTTCACCGGAGTTATCAGTTTGAGAACTCCGGTGAAATCGGCCATTTTCATCATGCGATTCTTTGCGGGCTTCGCCATGAGAGGATTTTTCCGCTTCATATTGCTTCCCGATGAGGAACAGCTTCTGCTCCGGGGTGAGGTTGCGCCGCCCCAACTGATTCTTGCAGATCCATGCGAGGACTTCTTCTCTGCTTTCAAATCGGAGCGGCATGGTGGAAAAGCAAATCTCCGGGTGCTTCTGGAGAATTGCATAACGATTGTGGCCGTCAACGAGGGTGTTGTTCCAGACGATCAAAGGAGAGAGCAGCTTGCCTTCCTTGAGGATGTTTTCTTCAAGCTGCTTGTACTCATCGTCCGTCAGCGGCGGGATCTGATTCTGGAACTCCGGGTCGATTTTCAGATTGATCATACGCACAACTCCTTATCTCTCGTGATGTTGCGTCCGTTCGTCCTCCCGGAAGAACAGGGCAACATTCTGTTTTGCATCTTTCAGCTTGAGCAGTTCGATCTTGGCTTCCTTGTACTGCTCATAGAACTGGGCCTTTTCGGAAGCAAGAGCGCAGTATTCCGCTTCCAGCTTGTTCGGACTTGGCAGTTTAGTGATGTTGTTTGCCTTGAGATAGGCTGCTGCTGTCCGGTATGCTGTCAGCTCTGCACGATGCTGTTCTTCAAAGGTTGCGGGGGATTTGGCAGCGTTCCGTTTCTGCGCGAGCGGTCGGTACTGCTTGTAGGAAGCAGCATAACGGCGCAGTGTTTGGTTGTTTGCCATGCGGGTTTCGAGGTCTTTCACTACGGCCAGCGATTCATGGAACTTGGTGTCAAGCTCTGCAATTCTCTGGTCGAGTGCGTCCTCGTTGAGCAGACCTTTCTCCTGCAAAAGAATCAAGGTCTGCGCCATGGCTTTGAGGTTGTGCTTCTTCGCCCAACGCTCATAGCCGATGCCCTTGCCCTGCTTCAGTTTTGCCTGAATGTCCACCAGCTTCTTGATTCGGTCGGGTTTTTCCTCAAGATTGCTGTGGAGGATAATGGGCTGGCTCTTGGCATTTTCTTTCAAGGTGGCAAGCACGAGTTCTTTCTCAAACTTGTCACCGAGGCTGTGCGCCCGGATAAACTTCTTTCTTCCGGCTGGCAGGTAGCTGAGCCGCCCACGGCTTTTCTTGACCGTGATGCCGTACTGCTGCAAGAGCCTGTCCGAGAAATCTTCAAAGCTCGCTGCATTGTCCAGCACATCCGAGATCTGTTTCCGCAAAGTCTCCTTTGCGGTTTCAAACTCCGTTTGTGTAGGCTGCTGTCCGGCGGCAAGCAGGGCAGCGTTTTCACGGTCGAGTTTCATTTGACTGCGCCGTTTCATCCAGTATTCACGCTCGCTCACACGCTTTTTCGAGCTGAGCAGGTCGATCTGGTACAGCTTGGCATCCTGACACATTTCCATGACTGCGACACGCAGGTGCCGCATGGTCTGGGCTGTGCTGGAATGCTTCATGCCCTCACGCCAGTCACGGGGCTTTTGCATATAGGGCTTGCGCTCCACTTCTCGTGTCCGGACGCTGCCGATCACGATGTGGACATGGATATTTCCCGAATGGTTGTGTCCGTCCGGGTGGGTGCAGACGATAGCAGGATGACCGGGAAAGTTCTCTTTGCAGAAGTTCAGGCCGAGGGCCTGTGCCTTTTCCATCGTCAGCCCATTTTCGGCTGCATCCCGCGGGTCGAAGCTGATGATATACTGGTGACTCTTGATGTCATCCGGGTGGTTGTTCTTGTCGTACTTCCGGTTTGCCAGCAGGCAGGCCATTGCAAACGAGGCTTCGCCGCATTCAAGGGTGTCCAGAATGTACGATTCCCGCAGCTTGGGTCTGCTCTGTTCATCCAGAATTTTCTTGCCGGAAAATTCATCGTGCTGGTAAACCAGATAGGTCTCAGCGGCAGAGTAGTCCGAATTTTTAGAGGCGATATGCTTCAGCGTTGCCATACAGTTTACCCAGAACTTTCTCGGCGTTGAGCCGGAAGGCAGTCAGGTCTGCAAGTTCGTCCAGAAGTTTCGCCCGGAGCTGTTCGGTGTCTGCTCCGCCGGAGTTGAAGTGTCGTGCGAGTTGGTTCAGGTTGCCGCCCACCCTGCTGCACTGGGCAAGCAGAGTGGAAACGGCAGTCAGGGTTTCTTCTCCGCCGCCGGCAACGACAACGGTGCGCTCGATCTTCGCATTGTGCAGCGCACGGCGGATGAGGGTGGACAGGGAGAGATGAAGGAGTTTTGCTGTGCATTGGAGTTCCATCTTTTCAGTTTCCGTCACACGGAACTTGATGATGTGCGTTTTGTTGTTCGGCGTGTCGTGGCGGTGGGTCGTGCTGGGTTTCGTTTTGACATTCGTTTTGTTCATTGAACCTCCTGTCGTTTCGCTAGCTCCTCGGTGGAGCTATGTAAGCACGACACGCCGTTCTTTCGCACCGCAAGGTGCGAATATGAGCAGGGTTTGGGGCAGGCACGCCCCAACAAGATCACTTCGGAAATGCAGACGCATTGCAGAAGTGAAGTCCCGGTGGAGCACAACATTTTCAAGAATTGAAAATTTGTGGCCACGGGACGGTTCTTGCTCTCCACCGCTGCGCTCAAAACGCATTTCCGAAAGTTGTTTCCGAATTGTTAAGACGCAAAAATAAGTAGAGAGTTCCGCTGCTCGTGTATGTTGATCGCCGTTTGCTCCGAACGAAGTTCCTGCCCCTGTTTTGCAGCGGCGTTGGCCGAAAAGCCGGTATCACGCTCGGACGGCTCATGAAATTCTCAAGGTACGGCTTCCCCAAAAAGAAAATACCGCCCACGCAGTACAGGCGAAGGATTTTGTCGGGTGAAACAGACGGCAAAATGATCGGGTGTGTTGCGGGGCGGTAAATCTTCGCAGGAAATAAAACCGCACAGAATCGTTTCTTTACAGAAATCGCTGTGGATTTGTTGGGAATGATAACATAAGTATTGATGTGTGTCAACACTTCAGGATAATGAATACATCAGATGAATGAAA
>OJPL01000027.1_pt1 | contig 55804 bp, 45 predicted proteins | sample 1598501 | NCBI WGS metagenome assembly OJPL01 (sample SAMN03922486, study PRJEB24848) | human gut metagenome | isolation source: stool sample | host: Homo sapiens | place: Germany | collected 2011-05 | reverse complement strand
GGCTTTCCAGCTAATTGAGGCCAAAATCGCCGTTTTCTATGCTTTCTGCTAAAATCGGCGGACGCTCCCTATAAACCGGTGTCAATCTATCTGGACGGGATGCTGTTCAAGTACACCCAGCCCCGGCATCAGCCGGGCCATTTCTGTTTTCAGGACATTGCCACCCGGACATTGCCACCCGAAAGAAAATCCGGCAGAGAAAGTTTCTGAACTCTCTGCAAAAACGAAAGGGCTGCTGCACATCGCGGTGCAGCAGCCCCTTTCAGTTCATGAAAAATGGGGATATTCGGGACAGCGCTTCACAAGCGCAGACTTTAGTGCAGCTCAGGCCAGTAGTCCTTGTTGGCTACGATCAGGTCGTCCAGGATCTCCTTGGCTACCTTGGCGCTGGGCACGGTCTTGCTCAGGGTCAATGCCTGCCACATCTTCTGGTAGCTGTGCTCGCAGTAGGCCTCGACCACCAGCTTTTCCACGGCGACCTGCTGGTTCATCATGCCCAGCTGGAAGGTCGGGATCTCACCCTGACACAGGGGCTCCGGACCATCGTTGCCCACCAGACAGGGGACCTCCACCATGGCGTGGGGATCAAAGTTACTGATAGCACCCTTGTTCTCCACGATGCAGAGCATCCGCTCGTGGGTATTGTAGGCAATGGCGCGAGCCAGATCGACGATAAAGCTGGCGTGGTTGTCGATGTTGAACTCGTCACCCTTAAACTCGCCCGAAGCGGTAATGGCGCGTGCTGCACCGAAGACATTCTTTTCGCGGCCATCGATCACCTCGTTGGCGCGGGTGTAGTTGGGGTCGCTGTGCTCCACCACGTAGTCCGGGTACAGGTAGTACTTCAGGTAGGTGTTGGGCAGGCAGTCCGGAGTGACCGCCAGCAGATCGGCGGCCTTGCGGTGGGTCTCCTGCCAGCTGGCATCCATGTGCTGAGTCTCAATGGCCTTCTGGGTCAGATAGCCGTTTTTGCTCACGTAGTCGATCAGCTGCGGGGTGTAGTCGGTGCCATCTTTGTCCTTGACACTGGTCCACCAGCCAAAGTGATTCAGACCGTAGTAACGCACGTCCAGATCCTTCGGGGTCTTGCCCACGATGTAGCTCATGCGGCGCAATGTGCCCACCGGCATATCGCAGATGTTGATGATCTTGGAGTGAGGACGAAGCACACGGCAGGCTTCTGCGACGATGGACGCAGGGTTGGAGTAATTGAGCATCCAGCAGTTGGGGCTGTATTTCTCCATATAGTCGATCAGCTGCATGATGTCAGGGATGCTGCGCATACCATAGGCGATGCCGCCGGGGCCGCAGGTCTCCTGACCCACTACGCCGTGGCTCAGGGGGATCTTTTCGTCCTTTTCACGCATGGGATAGCCGCCGCTGCGGATGTGTGCCATGCAGAAATCCACGTCGGTGAAGGCCTCTTCGGGGTCGGTGGTATAGCTGAATGCCACATCCGGGGCGACCTTCTTCATAGCCAGTGCCACAGCATCGGCAATGGTCTTCTGACGCTCGGGGTTGTTATCGTACAGCTTCAGGCTGCGGATCGGGAAGCGATCCAGACTATGCATCAGCATCATAACGATGCCCGGCGTATAGGTGCTGCCGCCGCCGGCGATCACAATAGAAAACTTTTTCATGGAAAAATGCCCTCCTTCTTATGGATGTTTTCTATAATTCAATTCAAGAAACGCAATTGGTTAATCTTCGCCGCTCAGGCCAAGCTCTGCATCCACGGCCTTGCGCACGGCGTTGACCTTCAGGCCATACACTACCTGCACATTTTTGCCCTTGTGGATGACGGCAGAAGCGCCGGTCTGGTTCTTCAGCACATCATCCTGCACCTTGTCGGGGTCTGCCAGCTCGGTGCGCAGACGGGTGTAGCAGTTGGTCACCTTCAGGATGTTCTCCTTGCCGCCCAGTGCCTCCACGATGGTGGCAGCGTCCACGGCAGTGTCCTGTGCGGGCGCAGCAGCGGTGCCGTTCCCAGCAGTGGCAGCAGTCTTGGCCTTGTACTCAGCCTTGGTGTGGAGCTTCATCTCCATGCCGTCCGCCTCACGGCCCAGCGTGTGGAGGTTCAGCTTGACGATCAGCACGCGGAAGATCACATAGTACAGGAAGAAGTACAGAACGCCTACGCCAATGTAGATGGGCCAGCGGGTCTTGCCAATGCCCAGCGGCAGGTTGTACAGCAGGAAATCGATAAAGCCGTTGGGGCCGATGGCGCGGCAGCCCAGCAGGTTCAGCACCACAAAGCTGGAACCGGCCAGCACAGCGTGCACAACGAACAGGACGGGAGCCACGAACAGGAAGCTGAACTCGATGGGCTCGGTGACACCGGCGATAAAGGAGGTGACAGCAGCGGTGATCAGCACGGGCTTGATCTTTTCGCGGTTCTCAGAACGTGCAGTCTGGTACATGGCCAGGCAAGCACCGATCAGACCAAACATCTTGGAAATGCCGCGGGCATCCCAGATGACAGACTGGCTCAGCACAGCAACGGAGGGATCTGCGATCTCGGCGTAGTAGATGTTGCGGGCACCCTCCAGCACCTGACCGCCCACAGTGGCAGTGCCGCCCAGAGAGGTGTACAGGAACGGGGTGTAGACCAGATGGTGCAGACCGGTGGGGATCAGCAGACGCTCCAGCGTGCCGTAGACAAACAGGCCGAAGTTGCCTGCGCCGCGGATAAAGCCGCCCAGAGCGTTGATGCCAGCCTGTGCATACGGCCACACAAAGGTGAACAGCACAGCCAGAACCACCATGACCGGGATCAGAACGATGAACACAAAACGAGTGCCGCCGTAGATCTGGAAAGCGTTGTTGAACTCAGTCTCGCAGAAGCGGTTGTGCACCCATGCGACCACGATGCCCAGCAGCAGGCCGATGAACACGCCCATGTCCAGGACCTGAACGCCCAGAACCATGGCCTGACCGGTGCCGGAAAGGCTGCCCTCTACCAGCATACCGCGCATGTTCATGAATTTGTTCATGGCATTGAGGAACACCAGGAATGCCAGCAGAGAGATAAAGCCTGCCTCAGACTTTTTCTTGTTGGCCAGGCCCACGCTGAGGCCCACGCAGAAGATAACGCCCAGATTGCCCAGGATGGCGTTGAGCGAACCGGACAGCAGCGTGCCGAAGCCGATGGTGACCGGGTTGTTCAGAAACGGCAGCACTGCCTGCAGCCGGACATTGGTGAACAGGTTGCCCACAGCGATGAGAATACCGGCAATGGGCAGGATCAGAACGGGGATGAACATTGCTTTGGAGAACCGCTGCAATGCATCCATTACCTTATCCTTCATGGGTTGACTCCTTCTTTCGTTTCACATTTTTCAGATATCGTTCTTGCGCGGGATGCGTCCATCCACACATATCCGGCCGGATCTGTGCCATTACTATCGCACAAAAATTTACAGATGTAAACAAATTTTGAACAGAAGGAAACGCGTTACCAAAAGCGGTAACGCGTTTCTGGCGCTTCTGTGCAAAAAACGGAGTCTTTTTTGCACATTCTGCACAAATACTCGTTATTTCATGTCTTTTCCAAGGCACAGACGGCGGTATTCGTAGGCAATCAGCTCGATCAGCATCATGGTCTGCGGAAAAAAGGTGCTGGGCATGGTGTTCTGGTCATCCAGCTTCCACGGGTTCTCTATCCGAAACCACAGGTCTGCAAACTGTCCGATGCTGTTTTTCTGCTCGCCGGTAATGGCTACGGTGCACACGCCGTTTTCCTGTGCAGTCTTGATCTTGTCGCGCACCATCGAGGTCTCGCCGGATTTGGAGATGCAGAAAAACATCCCCATCCGCTCCAGCGTATTCTCAAAGATGCCCACAGAGTCGCCGCCCGTGGCGCTGACGCACAAAATGCCCATGTTGACCAGCTTCTGGGTCAGGTAGGTGCACACCGTACCGGAAAAGCCGGTGCCGTAGACAAAGATGATCTTGTCTTTCTGCTCCAGGATCTTTTCCGCACAGGCTTTAAGCTGCGTATAGGTATTGTAGTTCAGCAGCGACTCCACGCCAAAGCTGTTGAGAAAGTTTTCTTCCTCCTTCATCGTCTGGTGTGGCGTCTCGGTAAAGGAGCGCAGCTTGTAGCACATATCCACAAAACCGCTGTAATCCATCTTGCGCGCCAGCCGCATGATGGTGGAGGTGGAGGTATAGTTTGCCCGCGCCACCCCGCGCACGCCCTCGGTCTGCACCGTGTCCAGATGATCCAGAATGTACTCCAGCACGGTCTGCTCTGTATCGGTCAGGTTCTTCCCCTGCGTGATCTTTTCAATGTTCACAAAAGCATCCTCCTGTACGTGATCGTTCTGTATCATCCGTTTGCCGTTCCGGTCTATGCTTGTATCGTACCGCTTACTCGCACGGACGTCAAGAACAGATTTCACAGCGGCAGGACATCCTGCAAAGGGGGCTGCTGCACAAAATAATGTACAGCGGCCCTTATTTTTATAAAATACCGCTGCAAATGAATTGAAATCCTACTTAATAAATGGTATATTGATAACATAACAAACTGCAACAAATCCGCGTGGCACTTTTGTGACGATGCAGTGCCGTGCGCAGAAAGAAATAGGAAAGGCCGTGCAGGGGATTATGACGATTCAGGAGTGTTATAAAGAAATGGGCGCAGATTATGAAGAGGTATTTCATCGGCTGCCCCGTGAAAGTATGGTCCGTAAATTTGCGCTGATGTTTTTGAACGACGACAGCTATCCAAAGCTGGAGCAGTCGCTGAAGGAAGGAAACGCACAGGAAGCATTCCGTGCGGCACACACGCTCAAGGGTGTATGCCAGAACCTTGGCTTCACCAATCTCTATCAGCCCGCCTATGAGCTGACCGAGGTGCTGCGTGCGGGCACACTGGAAGGCTCCGGGGAATGGTTTGCCCGTGTAACGGAACAGTACAAGATCACGACGGATGCCATCCGTGGGGTGCAGTAACGCAGGCTGCCCCCCACAGTTTTCCGCCCGCCATGTGCGCCGATGCAAAGAAATCGGACACGCGTAGTTTTTATGTATAAATACGGGAAAATTCATTGAAAATCCTTCATGGCAGCAGTAAAATATTTTTATGCTTCTGTCATTCTCTGCCCTTTTGCGGTAGAGGGAGAGTACAAAACAGGACACACGCAAAATATTTGCGGCATCCTTTCCGTGGGCGGGTTTTACAGCGTACACTCTTGCGAGCAGTGATGTACGACAAGTAGGCCAAAGCAGCTTTGCCGGAAAGCGGCATGAATGGCTTTTTGTCCAAACCCATCGTGATCGGCGATCTTGTGCAGGAACTGTGCAAAATTTTGTAACAAGCCGCCTGTCAGGCATAAAAAATAAAGCACCCACAGCAATTTGCTCACCGGAGGTCAAAACCTCTGTGATGCTTGCTGTGGGTGCTTTTGCTTTTGGGCGCTGTTTATTTCAGTACGTCTGCAAGGACCTGCAGCAGGTGCGGAATATCCAGCGGCTTTGCAATATGGCCGTTCATACCGGCCTTCAGCGCGTTCTGACGGTCTTCCTCAAAGGCATTTGCCGTCATTGCAAAGATGGGGATGCCCGCCTTTGCGGCATCCGGCAGCGCACGGATCTGCCGCGTTGCCTCGTAGCCGTCCATGTTGGGCATCTGGATGTCCATGAGGATCAGGTCATACTGTCCGTCTGCCGCCTGCTTCATCTTCCGGACGGCGATCTCGCCATCCTCGGCCGATTCCACCTCAAATCCCGCTTCCTTCAGGATTTCCACTGCGATCTCACGGTTCAGCTCGTTGTCCTCCACCAGCAGAATCTTTTTCCCTTTGAAGGGCTCCGCATTCAGCTGCACCGGCCTGCAGGCAGGCTCTGCACCGAACGGCTCTGCCAGCACCCTGCGCAGCTCCGAGAGGAACAGCGGCTTTTCGCAGAAGGCGGTGACACCGGCAGCACGGGCTTCCTCTTCAATATCAGCCCAGTCGTAGGCCGTCAGGATGATGATGGGGCAGCTTTTTCCGATCACCTTGCGGATCTGCCGCACGATCTCGATGCCGTTCATATCGGGGATCAGCCAGTCGATGATGTAAACGCTGAATTCATCCCCCTGCTCCATGGCGTACCGGGTGCGGATCACCGCTTCCCTGCCGGAGATCGTCCACTCCGGCCGCATCCCGATCTTGGACAGCATGGTGCTGACGCTCAGACAGGTGTCGGTATCGTCGTCCGCCACCAGTGCCCGCAGCCCTTCCAGCTGCGGGAGCTGTCTGAGCTCCACCTTTTGTCCGCTGAGCGCAAAGCAGAGATTCACGATGAACTCGCTGCCCTTGCCCGGCTCGCTCTCAATGGCGATGGTGCCGCCCATCAGGTCCACAATGTTCTTGGTGATGGACATGCCGAGGCCGGTGCCCTGAATGCCGCTGACGGTGGAGTTTTCCTCACGGGTGAACTCCTCAAAGATGTGCTTCTGGAACTCCTCGCTCATGCCGATGCCGGTGTCCTTGATGCGGAACTCATAGCAGGCCCGGCCCGCAGGCGCACCGTTTTTCTCAGCAATGCGAATGCTGATCATGCCGCCTGTGGGGGTAAACTTGATGGCATTGGACAAAATGTTCAGCAGGATCTGGTTCAGCCGCAGCGGGTCGGTGATGATATCCTCGTTCTCCACATCCATGGTATCAATGAAAAGCGACAGCCGCTTTGCCGAAATATTGGGCTGGATGATGGAGCGCACATCGTGGATGAGGTTCGGCAGATGCACCGCTTTTTCCTCGATCTTTACCTTTCCGCTCTCGATACGGCTCATATCCAGTACATCATTGATGAGGGAAAGCAGATGCTGGCTGGAAGTGGAGATCTTTTTCAGGTAGTCCAGCACCTGTTCCCTATTGTCGATATGGGTCGCAGCCAGCGAGGTGAAGCCGATGATGGCGTTCATGGGGGTGCGGATATCGTGGCTCATATTGAACAGGAACTCCCTCTTGGCACGGTTTGCCGCCCCCTCGTGCTGAAGCGCGATCTCCAGCTTGCGGTTCTGCTCTTCCAGCTGGGTCTGATACTTCCTCTCCTGCTCTTTTTTCTGCTGTTCCATCTCCTGCACGGAGCGGCGGCGCAGCAGCTGAAGGACCATTACAAGCAGGATGTAGCCGACCAGCGCCGTCAGGACCAGTGAAAGCGACTCCCGGAAGATCATTTTTTCATCCGTGTACGCATAGAGATCGAAGGATCTGCCATGGCAGAACATCCCGAAATAGCAGCCGGAGCCGTTCCAGTCCCGGGTATGGGTCAGCTTCTCTGCGGCACCGGCTTTGCGGAGCCCCTGCACCAGCGGGCTGTCCGCAGTATCCTGCCCCATCAGCTCCGGGCGGTTTGCGGCAATGACCTGATTGTTCTGCACGATGAACAGCGTGCCGCTGGTTTCTGCCGGGTATCCATCCAGTACGCTCTGGATGGACAGCGCCGTTTCCTCCACAAATTCCGCCGGGGTATACCGGTAGGCAAGCAGGAGCAGCTCTGTGCTTTCTGCCCGGTGTGCCGCAACATCCACGGCAGAGCCATCTTCCAGCAGGACTCGCTTCACATAGGTCTTTCGCGGGTAAGATAAAACGTCCAGAATGGCGTCATTTTTCAGCTGGTCGCCAAACCGGGCATAGCCGATGCCGTTGGTCGTGGACTCGCACCGGAGCGTGCCGTCCGGCCCCAGAACCGAAATGCCGGTAAGCCAGAGCTTTTCTGCCTGCCTGTTCAGGCACTGCGGGTCGGAGAGGTTGAGGGCAGCGTCCTCTGCCAGCTGATGGACCGCGACCGCCGTGCGGCGCAGTGCCTTTGCCGTGATGGTATCATTGTACTTTTCAAAGCTGGTGGACTGGGATTTGACAAACTCAAGGGTCTGGCAAAAGCGCTCCTCCGCTGTACGCATTGCCCGCCAGCCGGAAAGAAATGTCACACCGATCATCAGGAGCACGCCGACGATCAGATAGCCCGCCCATCTCCTTTTATCCGGGGTGGTTCTGTTTTTACGCGCCAATGGTGTCCACCTCCAGATACTGCGCAGCATTTTCAAGGTATCGGCCAATGATCCGCTCCAGCGTGCCGTCCGCGCGCATCTGCGCAAGGGTATCGGTCAGCTGGCTGTCCAGCCCGCGGGTGTCGTTCCTAGCAAAGGCGATGCCCAGCCCGGTGACCAGCAGCGGTTCCTCCAAAATGCGGAAGTCTACGGCATTGTCCTTCATATATTGCAGGATGCCTGTCTCGTGGGCAGCAATGCCGTCCACATAGCCGCAGGCCAGCATTGCGTACTGCACACTGCGGTTTTCGATGCTGAGCACCTCCACCGTCTGCGGGATGCGCGGGTCGGAGCCGCTGAGAAAGATCTCCTCCGGCTTGCCGGTGCTCTGCACGGCGATGGTCTTGCCGGCAAGGTCGCTGAGGGATCGGATGCTGCTGTCGGCATCCACCGCAACCACCTGACGGCTCACCATGTAGGGCCCCGCCCAGCGGTAGATCTCCTCGCGCCCATCCATGGAAAAGCAGCCCCAGATGCAGTCGATGGCGCCGCTTTCCACAAGATTTGTTTTCTGCTCCCAGTCGATCGTTTCAAACCGGGCAGCATACCCCATGCGGCGGAACGCCTCGGTGGCGATCTCCACATCGATCCCGGTGGGAACACCGTCATTGTTCAGATAGATATAAGGCGGGTAGGTGTCGCTTCCCACAACGAGCTGTGCAAGACCGCGGTCTTTTGCTTCCTTTCCTCCGCAGGAAGTCAGACTGCCTACGGCAGCAGCTGCCGCCAGCAGCGTGCATCCGTTCAGGAATGCACGGCGTGAGATTCTGTGTTTCATTCGGGCTTTTTATACTCCTGTTTTGATCGCATCCACAGCTCAGTTTGGATGCCCCTGCAGCTCTTCTTTCAGGTCGGTCTGGATATCCGTCAGGCATTGCAGCAGCAGCGGATTGAACGCCCCGCACTCGCCGTTCAGGATCATCTGCACGGCTTTTTCGTGGGGGTAGGCTTTTTTGTAGCAGCGGTTGCTGGTCAGTGCATCGTACACATCGGCCAGCGAGACCAGCTGTGCGCTGATGGGGATCTCATCGCCCTTCAGCCCATCCGGGTAGCCGCGGCCATCCCAGCGTTCGTGGTGCCAGCGGGCGATCTCGTAGGCGGTCTGCAGCAGTGGCTGCTCGCCAAAATCTTCCAGACCGTGCAGCATTTCGGCGCCCCGCATACTGTGGGTCTTGACCAGCTCAAATTCCTCCGGGGTCAGACTGCCGGGCTTGTTGAGGATCTTTTCATCAATGGCGATCTTGCCAATGTCGTGCAGGGCAGAGGCCAGCGGGATATGATCCTGCTGCTCCGCCGTAAGCGGATATCTGCTGCTGATGTCCAGCAGACGGTGGAGCAGCAGTTCAGTGATGGTGCGGATGTGCCGCACATGGGGCCCGCTTTCGCCGTTGCGGAACTCCACGATGTGGCTCAGCACGCCCACCAGAATATCCGTATCGTTTTCGCGGGCGCGGATCTGATCCGACACCATCTGTACCAGCCGCCGCTGCTTGGCGTACAGCTTGATGATGTTGGTCACCCGGCGGTATACGATGCGTGCATCAAAAGGACGGTTGACATAGTCGCTCGCACCCAGCTCATAGGACCGCCGGATCGCATCTTCGGAGTCCTCGCTGGAGATCATGATGACCGGGGTATCCTCGATGGTGTGGTTGGCATTCATGGCCCTCAGCACCTCAAAACCGTCCATTTCCGGCATATTGATGTCCAGCAGCACCAGTGCAATGTCTCCGGCTTCCTCCTGCAGTTTTTCCATGCATTCCTGTCCGTCCTTCGCTTCCAGAATGCGGTACTCCTGCCCCAGGATCTCCGACAGCATCACGCGGTTCATTTCGGAGTCGTCCACCAGCAGGATCTGTGACTTTTCCTGCAAAAGTCTTTCCAGCGCAGCCAGATCCTGCCCCGGGACCTCCACCGTGACGGTATTCTTGCGGCGCTTTGCCTGATACATCAGCCGGTCTGCACGGCGGACCACATTTTCCATCGGGTCGGTGATGGACTGCATGGTTCCGCCGATGCTCAGCGAGATGCGGAAATGCGAGTAGCCGGGTACGGATGCCATCTGCACGGCGGTGCAGATTTGTTCCAGCTTGGTGCGCAGAAAGTCCCCCGGTATGCCGGGCAGCACCAGCAAAAACTCATCCCCGCCGCAGCGGATGAGCAGGTCCGACTTCCGGATGCGGGATTGAATGGCGTTTGCCGCCGTTTTCAGCGCCATATCTCCGGCATGATGCCCATAGGTATCGTTGCAGATCTTGAAATCGTCCACATCCAGCAGTGCGACACCCGCCGGGCCGATGATCTTGCGGACGACCTCTTCGTAATAGCGGCGGTTGTAGGCTCCTGTCAGCGGGTCCCGATAAAGCTCTTCCTTGAGCTTCTGCTCCCGTGCAGCATGCTGCTCGGCGGTTTCGTCCACCGTTGCTCTCTGATTTTCGGTCAATTGTTTCAGCTTCTGATTCGCTGCGGCAAGGGCTGCTTCCTGTTTGTGGAGCTTTTCGATCAGCCGCCGCTCGCGCTTTTTGTAATAGACCTCGATCTCGGAAAGTGTATTCACGTTCTAACCTTCTCCTGCATCATTTACATCGTTTGTGTGCTTTCTCTGCGGAAACGCGCTTGTCCGCTATTTATTTTCGGGGGGAGGGTAACACGAAAGCGTTTTACTGTCTGTTCCAGCGCAGCGATATCCACGGGCTTGGAGAGATGCTCGTCCATGCCGGCTTCCCTGCTCTTCTGCATATCCTCAAGGAAGGCGTTGGCGGTCATGGCAAGGATGGGGATGATCCTGCCCAGTGGATTTTCGCCATTGCGAATGCGGCGGGTGGCCTCCAGGCCGTCCATCACCGGCATCTGCACGTCCATCAAAATCATGTCATACTCGCCGGGCTTGACGCTGGCAAAGGCATCCACGATCTCCTGACCGTTGGAACAGATGGTGCAGCTTGCACCCTTGGTTTCCAGCAGCATTTCCAGAATTTCAGCGTTGATGGCGTTATCCTCGGCGCAGAGGAACTTCATGCCACACAGGGGGGAAGTTTCTTCCGCTTCCTCCGGCAGGGCCTGCACCTGCTGCGCATGGTCTGCCTCGGCATCAATGGGAAATTCCAGCACCACCTCAAAGCGGGTGCCCTTGCCGGTAGCGCTCTCCACGCCGATGGAGCCGCCCATCAGGTCCACAATGCTCTTTGTGATGGCCATGCCAAGGCCGGTGCCCTGCACCTTGTTGGTGCCGGAGCGCTCCTCCCGGGTAAAGGGATCAAAAAGAGTCTTCTGGTAGGCCTCGCTCATGCCGATGCCGTCATCCTGCACCACAAAGCGGTATCGGGCGTAGTGCTCGTTCCGGGGCAGCTCGTCCACCTCAAACCGGATATGTCCGCCGGTGGGCGTGTACTTAACTGCGTTGGAGAGAATATTCATCAGCACCCGATTCAGACGGTTGGGGTCTGCCAGCACATTTTCGTGCTGCAGATGGGTGTTTACCGTAAAGGTCTGGCGGCGCTGGCCTGCCTGCTGGCGGATGATGCTGTCCAGCTGGCTGATTTGCTGGGGCAGATTCATTTTTTCCTCATTCAGGGTGGTCTTGCCGCTCTCGATGCGGCTCATATCCAGAATATCGTTGATGATGCCCAGCAGCAGCTGGCCGGAGCTTTCCAGCTTGCCCAGATGTTCGGCCAGCTTTTCCGGCTGGTGCAGCTCGTTTTTCATCAGGGTGGTAATGCCGATGATGGCGTTCATGGGGGTGCGGATATCGTGGCTCATGTTGGCAAGGAAGTCCGTCTTGGCCTTGCTGGCACGCTCTGCGGACTGCAGCGCTTCCGCGGCAATGTCCTGTGCCTGCCGCAGCTCATCGTTTGCCTGCGTCAGCTGGATGTTGTATTGCTCCAGACGGAGGTTCGCTTCTTTTTCTGCCTGCAGCTCCTGCTGCTGCTTTTGCCGCAGGAGAGACCAGCCGACAAAAACTGTTATGACCGAGAACACCATCGCAATGACGATGATGATGACCATGACGATGTTGACCAGCTTTTGGGTATTCACGGCCACATATTCTGCCGGGACAAGGAATGCCAGCGTCCACCGGGCGTTTTCCATCTGCTTCAGGGCGTAGAAATACTCGGTGCCGTCCAGCACGGCGTTGGAATAACAGGAGCCTGTGCGGTCAAGCCGTTCCTTTGCCTCCGCAAAGGAAGAACCGTGCAGATAGGACATCCGGGAGAGCACGGTGTAAACGTTGTGCCCCTTCAGCAGTTCGGTATCGTTGGCGTTGAACAGCTTGAAACCGTCGTTATCCAGCACATAGACGCTGTTGTTATTTTCGTAGGCATCACAGCGGAAATAATCGTTCAGCTGGGTCATGCTCTGGGAAATGCCAAAGTAGCGCAGGGTGATCTCTTTTTCTCCGCTTTGCAGTGTGATGGGGGTGGAGAGCTGTTCCAGGAACACCATCCGGGAGTCGTCCACGGTCAGCGAGTTGGAAACATAGCTGACCCGCTGCGGTGCGCTTTCCAGATACTTCATTCCTCGCAGCAGCCCCATGCGGCCATTCTCAGTATAGTAATGTCCGGCAGAGTCCACGGCAATCAGTTCGATCTGTCTTTCATGGTAATTGGAAAGCTCCGACAGCTTTTTCAGATAGCGATAGAACTCGGTATCGGTCTTTAGCGGGGTGCAGTACAAATAATTGCATTGTACATTCACCTCGCTCCAATGGGTGTCGATCACATCCTCCAGACTGCGGAACATCTGGTGGGTGACCTCTTCCATCTGGTTCAGCCGCTCATGGTAGACAAGGTTCTGGATGTAGGTCCGGCTCACGATAAAAAGGGTCAGGATGACCGCAACGATGACAACGCCGATGCCCCAAAGCAGCTTTTTATATAGTTTGTTGTTCACATCCAGTATCTCCTGTCTGTTCTATTCAGCTCCATGCGGTATCTGCCCGGCTGATGGTGGTGTATGCACCAAAGAAGGCTTTTGCGGCATCCATGCCCACCACGCCGCTGTCTGTGACCGTGGTCTCCGCAGCCAGCTGGTCGCTCACGCCGCAGATGGCCACCTGATAGGTCTTGCCGGCCTCCGGCTGCACCGGGCTGACCAGCACATAGGGGTAGCCCTTGCCGTTGCCGTAGGCATCGTAGCCAGAAGCAAGCAGGTCGTTGATCTGCTGCCCGGTCAGGGTAACGGTCTGGATGGTGCGGTTCCAGCCGGTGGGCAGGATCACCGAAAGGTCGTAATCCGTAATGCCCTTGGCGTACAGCTTGGCAGCTACGCCGTGATGGTTCTGATCGGTGGGGTTGCCGGGGATCCATGTGCTCAGCGACACCAGCGCAAGGTCGCTGCCGGTAGCCTGTGCAAAGCAGCGCCCCACCAGCATGGCGCAGTCCTCCTGCGAAAGCTCCTCGGTGACGGTAGTGATGGTATCCGGGGTGTTGTTCACCACACTGTCCTGATCCTCGTCCAGCTGACGGATCACATCCTCCATGGTGGCGTTGCCCTTCATGAAGTCCAGCATTTTAAGGCCGGTGGTCACGATGGTGTTTTCCCAGCCGGAATAGATAAAGGGCGCGGTATTGCCTGCATTCAGGGCATCGGCGATGTCAGCATAGTAGGTGCCGTCCGCTTTTGCGTCCTTAAAGGGCAGCAGGCTGCTTTTCAGCGCCGTTGCGGGCTGCAGAGCGCTGGTGCCTGCAACGGTGGAAAGCACACGCATCACCTTGAGCGCATCTTCCAGCTTCTGGGGGTCCTGCTCCAGCTTTTTATTCAGACCGTAGAAGCGGTTCACATTCAGCACAAAAACGTTCTGGGTGCCGTCCTCCGAGAGAAACGGCATCAGCCCGTATTTATCGGTGTTGCCCTCTGCCTCCACGATGCCGTTGGTACCGCCCATCAGAAACAGGGTGTTGCCCTCGGTCATCCTCTGCCGGGTCACATTGTCGTCAAGCGCGTCGCCGGAGCCGTTCAGCATCCCGATGTCCTTCCACTTCTGGACATAGGCCATCGCCTGCATCATGCCGGGGGTATTGCTGACACTCGCCTTACCGGACAGATAATCCCGCTGCCACAGCCTGCCGTCCAGTGTGCCGAGGAAATCGGCGTCTGCAATGTTGCACAGGTACTGGAAACCGTAGCCCGGATACTGGATCTGCGGCAGACAGAGATCGACCCCGGCTTCCTTTGCCTTTGCAGCCAGTTCTTTCAGCTCAGCGAAAGAATTGGGCAGCTCCCAGCCGTATTTCTTCAGCAGGGTCTTGTTGTAGGTGATGCCGTAGCAGTTGTAGGTCGAGGGCAGCAGGTAGATGGCACCGTTGTCGAACACGTCCTGCAGACGGGACTCCACATAGTTATCCGTAAAATCGTAGCCGGAAAGGTCCAGCAGTTTGTCGGAGACCAGATCGATCCGGGGGTCGTAGTAGGTCAAGGTGCAGACGTCCGGCAGGTCGCCCGCCGCAAACATATTCTGCAAACAGGTGGTGGTGTTATCGCCGCTGTAGGGCACGACCTCGATGTTCACTTCCGGATAAACGCTGTGTACCTGCTCAATAAAGGCTTCTATCTCCTTATAAGGTGCCATAAAGGTGATGGCTTCGTGCGCATCGTCTTTTTTCGCCGTTTCGGTCTTACCGCCGCCGCAGGCGGTCAGCGCTGCCGTTGCCGCCGTAATGCCGCAAACCTGCAAAAACGAGCGGCGGGAGATCTTTTTCATCATACAAATATTTTCCTCACATTTTCGGAGGCAGTACCACGCAGGTGCAGTAGCGCAGTGCTGCTTTAGCGATTCTTGCACATCCCACAGGAACTCCGACGCTTGCGAGCAGACCGCACTGAGTTTTGCGTCGATTACCCCATAAAAGCAGTGTTATTATTTTAACACTGCAACAAAAGCGTTTCAAGCCGCTTGGAAATTTTTCGCACTTAAAAGGGTAAAATCCGGGCTTTTTATCGTTATTTTCCTTCCGGTGCGGCAAAAAAGCGCAAAAAAGCTGAGCACCTGTTCTTGCACAGATGCTCAGCTTTGCACGACTCTTCTGTTATTTACCGCTGCGTTTTCAGCATTCTACCCGATGGTAACGGCTGCTTACATGGCGATCCAGCCAAGGGCATTTGCCACCGAGCTGACCAGAATGATGGCCGCAAAGATGGGGCACAGATAGCGGATCATAAAGTTGAAGATCTTTTTGCGGCGGAAGGGCTTGCCGTCCAGCGTCACCTCTTCTTCGATCTTCTGCACGCCGATGACGCGGGACACCAGCAGGCAGGTGGCAATGGCTGCAATGGGCATCATGACAGAGTTGGTGAGGAAATCGAAGAAATCCAGAAACTGCATCCCGAACACCGTCACGCCCGCCAGCGGGCCGTAGCCCAGTGCGGACAGACTGCCCAGCGCCACCATGATCAGACCGATCAGTGCCGTTGCGCGCTCGCGGCTCCAGCCCAGCTCGTCCTCAAAGGTGGAGACAGCGCTCTCGGTCAGGGCAATGGAGCTGGTCACAGCTGCAAACAGCACCAGCAAAAAGAACAGGACGCCCACCACGTGGCCAAAGCCCATGCTCTCGAACACCTTGGGGATGGTAATGAACATCAGCGCCGGACCGGCCTGCAGGGTATCCGGGTCGCCGCCGGAGAAGGAGAACACCGCCGGAATGATCATCAGGCCCGCCATGATGGCGATGGCCGTGTCGAACAGTTCCACGTTCTCGGTGGATTCCTCAATGGAGACATCCTTTTTCATATAGGAGCCAAAGGTGACCAGAATGCCCATGGCGATGGACAGCGAATAGAACATCTGGCCCATGGCTGTGACCACCGTCATCCAGGAGAAGTTTGCCACGTTCGGCACCAGAAAATATCTGACGCCGGCCAGTGCGCCCGGGCGCGTGACCGAATAGCCCGCAATGACCACCGAAAGCACCACCAGCACCGGCATCATCACCTTGGAAACACGCTCCACGCCGTTGCGCACACCGGCAAAGATGATGGCCAGCGTAAAGGCCGTGAAGATCAGAAAGCACACCTCTGCCGACAGTCCGCTGGAAATGAAATTGGAAAAATAGCCGTCCTGCGAAAGCTCACTGCCATGGCCGCTGATATACTCCGACAGATAGCGGATGACCCAGCCGCCGATGACCGAATAGTACGGCACGATCAGAATGGGGATGACCGCATTGATCCAGCCGCCGAACCGCAGGCCGCCCTTTTTGCCAAAGGCGCCAAAGGCACCCACCGGGCTTTTGTGGGTCATGCGGCCCAGTGCCGTTTCGGCCACGATCATCGTGTAGCCAAAGGTGACGGCCAGCACGATGTACACCAGCAGAAAAATGCCGCCGCCGTATTTCGCGGCGAGATACGGAAACCGCCAGATGTTGCCAAGGCCCACCGAAGCGCCTGCGGCCGACAGCACAAAGCCGATCTTGCCGGAAAAAGCGCTGCGCTTTTGTTTTTGCGTATCCATGATTTAATTCCTCTTTTCCTATATTCCTATACACAAGTGGTCTTAGTGTACCATATCTGTCGGTCAAATACAATGGTTCCGCCTGTTTGCGTGCAAAAAACAAACAGCGCCCCGCAAGGGAGCGCTGCCTGTCTTTATAAGAGGTATACGCGTTGAGCTCAGAAAATGCTGTAGCCCAGCAGCTGCGGCAGGGCGGTGGTAAGCGGGCCCCACAGGCTGATGGAGATCAGAACGATCACATTGCAGATCACGTAGGGCGCTGCGCCCTTGAAGATCTCGATGATGGGCATGCGGTTGATCTTGTTGCAGGCGTTCAGGCACATGCCGACCGGCGGGGTGACCAGACCAATGGCCAGACCGGTGATCATCATGGCACCGAACTGCAGCGGCGAGAAGCCGTACTGCACCATGACCGGCAGCAGGATGGGGGTGAGCAGCAGGATGGCCGGGCTGACGTCGATGAAGGTGCCGATCATCAGGATCAGCACATCAAAGATCAGCGCAATGGCCCACGCGGGCATGTTCAGGGACATGAAGAAGGCACCCACCGTCTGCGGCACCTTCTGCATGGTCAGCACCCATGTGAAGATGGTGGTAAAGCCGATGATGAGCATGATGGAAGAGGAGGAGATCAGGGTCTTTTTCAGGGCCTCCCAGACGCCCTTCCATGTCAGCTCCCTGTAGACGAAGAAGCCCACCAGCATGGAATACAGCACGGCCACACCGGCACTTTCGGATGCAGTGCACACGCCGAAGGAAACGCAGACGATGATGAACAGCGGCATGATGAGGGCAGGGATGCCGGAAAGCAGGCTCTTGGCGGCGCGCTTGCCGTCAAACTTGACCTTTTCCGGGTGCCAGCCCTTCTTGGCACTGATGATGTACACCAGCACCAGCTGGGTCAGTCCGATCAGGATGCCGGGCACGGCACCTGCCACGAACAGCGCGCCCACCGATGCGCCGGAGATCATGGAGTAAACGATCATGGGCGTAGAGGGCGGGATGATCATGCCCATGGTGGAGGATGCCACCGTGATGCCCGCAGAAGCTTCCGGCGGGTAGCCTTCCTTCTCCATGGCGGGGATCAGGATGGAACCCAGCGCCGATGTGTCGGCCACCGAAGAACCGGAAATGCCGCCGAAGATCATGGAAGCCACGATGTTCACTTCGCCCAGGCCGCCGCGGACGGGGCGCAGCAGCTCCATACAGAAGTTGATGATGCGCTGGGTGATGCCGCCGGTGTTCATCAGCTCACCAGCCAGCATGAACAGCGGCATGGCGATCATCAGCTCACTGTAGGCACCGTTCCACACGCGCTGCGGCAGCATGGTGATAAAGGTAGGTGCATAGATCAGGATGTAAGTCACGCAGGAAGCACCGATGGCGAAGGCCAGCGGGATGCCCAGCGCGGCAAAGAAGATCAGCAGCACCAGAAGGATGAGCATTGCCATAGTTGTGTATTCTCCCCTTTCCGCTTATGCGTCGTCACGGCTCAGCGCCTGATTCTTGGGCGCAAAGTAGGAAATGTCGGCCTTGTACAGGGTGATGATCTTGATCACGACGCAGATGGCACAGATGATGCCGCACACCGGCATGATGCCGTACATATACATCATGGGGATCTCCATGCCCTGACTGATCTGCTTACCGGCAACGCCCACATACTTGAAGCCCTGATAGGTGAACACCAGCACCACAGCCAGCACGATGAGGTAGTTGATGATGGCAAGCCAGCGCTTGCGGGCAGGCTTTACGCCGTCGTAAAGGATGTCGATCATGACGTGCTCGTCCTTGATCACGTTGATGCCCATGCCCCAGAAGGTGGTAAAGGCAAACAGGGTGGTGTTGAACTCTGCCAGCTGCTTCCAGCTCAGGGAGAAGCAGTAACGCGCAACAACGGTAAAGATCACAAGAGCTGCCAGCAGTGCCATGGCGATCACGCCGATGGTAAAGTATACGTCAAACAGCTTCTTGCCGATTTTTTTCAGCTTTTCGATGGTGCTCAGCCCCTTTCGGTTATTTTACAACTTTTTCCATTGGCCTGTTACAGCAGAGGGCAGCCCGCAGGCTGCCCTCTCGCCTTTACCGTAACATGGCCGTTCTTGCCTTTGGTCGCTTCTGCTTATGCCTTTGCAACGATATCCTGCATTTCCTTGATCTCGTCGGCGGTGCAGATGCCCTCGGTGACACACTGGTCGTACACGGACTGCACAGCGGCCTGGAAGGCCTTCAGCTCATCGGCAGAGGGCTCGTAGACTTCGCAGCCATAGTCCACGATGGTCTGCTTTGCGGCGCTGGAGTTCTTGTCGATCAGCTCGTCGTTGTATTCGCCCATCTTGGTGGCGCACTCGGTAATGATATCGCGGTACTCCTCGGGCAGGCCGTTCCACCATGCTGCGTTCACATAGAAGGGGTCCGGATGGAACTGGTAGTTGACCTCGGTGAAGTACTTCTGCACTTCATAGAACTTCATGCCTTCCACGTTGACCCAGGGGTTCTCCTGACCGTCTGCAACGCCGGTCTTCAGGCCCATGTACAGGTCGGAGTACGGGATGGTGGTGGTAGTAGCGCCCATTGCCTGGAAGGTCATGTCAATGGTCTTCATGCCGTTGGTGCGCATCTTCAGGCCCTTCAGGTCTGCAGGAGCCTTGATGGCATGCTTGGAGTTGGAGAACTGGCGGTAGCCGCCTGCGTCGCACAGGTTGATGATGACGGTGCCGGTCTCGCCCTCGGCCTCAGCGCACACCTTCTGTGCCAGATCGCTCTGCAGCAGAGCCGTGACCTGTGCACGGGTGTTGGTCAGGAAGGGCAGGGTGAACATCAGCAGACGGGGGCTGAAGTCGAACTGACCGCCGCGCATGCCCTGCACGGTACCGGCCACGACCTGCTCCAGCATCTCCTTCTCGGTGCCCAGCTGGCCGTTGCCGTAAACCTCGATCTTCACATGGCCGTTGGTGGCCTCTGCCACATCGGCGGCAAACTGCTCCATGGAAACAAAGCGGGGGTTGCCCTCGGGCTGTGCATGACCCACGGTCATGGTGAAATCGCCCAGAGATGCAAACTTGTCCTCACCGGCTGCTGCGGCACTTGCTGCAGTGCTGGTGGATGCTGCACCGGAAGCAGCCGGAGTGGATGCACCGGAACCGCCGCAGGCTGCCAGAGCACCTGCAGCTGCCATTGCACCAGATACCTTCAGGAAATTGCGACGAGAGATCTTTTTCATAATCTTCCTCCTTGTTTCAGGGACGCCGTTTTGCCTCATACGTCAGCAAAGTTTTTGGTATGCCCCTGTATACAGCATTTTCATTGCACGCTAATCGTAACAGAAAATTCACATCCGCACAAGAGCCAAACTTCACCAACTTTGTAAAGTTTCTTTGTGCACAACTAACAATCTTATCCGTTTCTCGTGGAAACTGTTACAATCTGATGACACAATTCCGTTCATTTTCATCTGATATATCAATTTTCGTCAAAAATGATAAATTTCGGAGCTTTTCCTATACTTGTATACAGGCTATTGTATACTTCATCCTCATACGTTGACAATCTCTTTTGGGCAGGCTAAAATAGAAATATCTTATCATCAACTGTGTAAATGGAGTGTGAACACATGGCTGAACAGCTGCATCCGGAGGACATCTACCAGACACTGGAACATGATATCGTTACGCTGAAGATCAAGCCCGGAGAGACCATCAGCGAAAATCAGCTGTGCAAACGGTTCGGCATTTCGCGCACGCCGGTGCGCGCTGCCCTGCAGCGGCTGGAACAGAACGGCTTTGTGCAGATCATTCCCTGCAAGGGCACCATCGTCACCCCCATCAATCTGGATATCGTGGATCAGATCGCTTACCAGCGCACAGCCGTCGAAAGCATGGTGCTGCGCGATTTCATTCAGGTCTGTTCGCCCAAAGAGTACATCGAGATCAAGCACAAATATGACCTGCTGGAGGAAATGGCCCAGACCATGACCGACCCGGAGAATGTGGATATCAATGCCTTTCTCATGCTGGACCTGGAAATGCACGCCATCTGGTTTTGCAGCATGAACAAGTGGTACATCTGGCAGAGCCTGACCAAGCCGCAGCCGGACTATTCCCGCTTCACCCGTCTGGATGTGGTGCGGGCCAACAATGTGCCGGATGTGCTCAGCGAGCACCGGGAGATCCTGCGCGTGATCCGGGAAAAGGATGTGGACGCCATTGAACCGCTGATCCGGCATCACCTGTACGGCGGCCTGCGCCGCATGGGCACCCAGCTGTATGCAGAAAAGTACAAATCCTATTTTACCGGCATCTGAACCAAAAAAACAGGCGCATCCGCCAGCCTTTCGGCCTTTGGATGCGCCTGTTTCATTTTTTGTATGATTTACTGCTTGTGGTACTTGCGGTCCTCTTCCTCGTAAACGGGGTCACAGGTCAGGTACATTCCCAGCCGGTTCAGGGTGCTGGTGTCCACACCCGAGAGCAGCACAGTGGAGTGCACATCGCAGCCCTTGAGGTTCGGCAGCTGGTGCATGGCCGCTGCGGCCTGCTCGTTGTCGGCTGCAGAGCTGGACAGGGCAATGAGGATCTCATCGGTGTGCAGGCGGGGATTCTTGCCGCCCAGATAGTTGGTCTTGAGGGTCTGGATGGGCTCAATGGAAGCCGCACTCACAAGGTCGGTCTCCTGCGGGATGCCGGCCAGCACCTTGAGGGCGTTCATCAGGGCAGATGCAGCCGCACCCAGCAGGGGGCCGGTCTTGCCGGTGACAACGGTGCCGTCCGGCAGCTCAATGGCGGCAGCGGGAGCCCCGCCGGTGCTCTCGCTGCGGGCATGAGCCTGCTTTTCCACTTCGCGCTGGCCCACGGTCAGGTCGGCCTGATTCATCAGCAGTTCCAGCTTGTAGCGCTCGGTCTCCTTGACCGTGCCGGTGATCTTCTGCTCACACAGGCACTTGAAGTAACGGCGCAGGATCTCCTTGCGGGATGCTTCGCGGCAGACTGCATCGTCCACGATGCAGTTGCCCGCCATGTTGACGCCCATATCCGTGGGGCTCTTGTAGGGGCTCTTGCCCGCGATGAGCTCGAACATGGCGTTCACCACCGGGAAGATCTCAATGTCGCGGTTGTAGTTGACGGTGGTCACGCCGTAGGCTTCCAGATGGAACGGGTCGATCATGTTCACATCGTTCAGGTCGGCCGTGGCAGCCTCGTAGGCCAGATTCACCGGGTGCTTGAGGGGAATGTTCCAGATGGGGAAGGTCTCGAACTTGGCGTAACCGGCCTTCACGCCGCGCTTGTACTCGTGGTACAGCTGGGAAAGGCAGGTCGCCATTTTTCCGCTGCCGGGGCCGGGGGCCGTGATGACCACCAGCGGGCGCTGAGTCTCGATGTAATCGTTCTTGCCGTAGCCCTCGTCGCTGACGATGCGGGCCACATCGTTGGGGTAGCCGGGAATTTTGTAGTGGCGGAAGGTGCGGATGCCCAGACCGTTCAGCCGCTTTTCAAAGGCCTCCACCTCCGGTGCGGCGGCGTACTTGGTCACGCACACGCTGCCCACATACAGGCCCACCTCCTGAAACGCGTCGATCAGGCGCAGAACGTCCAGATCGTAGGTGATGCCGTAGTCGCCGCGGATCTTGTTGCTGATGATGTCCTCGGCGCTGATAACGATGACCACCTCGGCCTGATCCTTCAGCTGAAGCAGCATCTGCAGTTTGGAATCGGGCTGAAAACCCGGCAGCACGCGGGATGCATGGTAATCATCGAACAGCTTGCCGCCGAATTCCAGATAGAGCTTGTTGTCGAACTTCTTGATGCGCTCACGGATGTGCTCCGACTGCATCGAAAGATATTTATCGTTGTCAAATCCAATTTTCATCGTTCGTTTCCTTTTCCTCTTTGCTGTGCCCGGCACACCGCACCGGAACTTTTCCATAACAGAAACAGTATACCACACTCAAAAACCGGGTGCAATCCAAAAGGAGGCCCTTGCGGCTTTTTCCAGCAAATGCGGCGTTTCGCCTTATTCTTTGCCCTGTTTTTTGTGAAAATGGTTCTTGCCGCCTTTTTGACAACGGGTGTATAATGGAGCTGTTCGGCAAACGTCTTTGAAAACAGAGAGGAAGTCTATCATGAACTCTGTCGAGGATTATACATACCGTTATCTTGAGACCGACGATCTCGATCAGTATAACGCCCTGCTGCGCTATACCTTTCAGGTGACCGAGGAAGAGCTTACCGCCACCGGCTGGAAGGACGACGAGATCAAGCAGTCCAAGTTTCCTGTGCTGGAACGCGCCGATGTGCTGGGCTGCTTTGACGGCAAAAACCTCGTCTCACAGTTCGCGGTCTACCCGCTGAAAATGAACATCTACGACACGGTATATCACGTAGGCTTTGTGACCAGCGTGTGTACCTACCCGGAGTACACCGGCAACGGCATCATGAAGCGGCTGATGATCCAGGGACTGACCCAGATGCACAAGGAGGGCAAGAGCTTCGCCCTGCTCTACCCCTACTCCATCCCGCTGTACCATCACCTTGGGTGGGAGATCATCTCCAACAAGATTTCCTTCAACATCAAGGACCGGCAGATCCCCACAAAGGTCTCCGCGCCCGGCTATGTGCGGCGCGTCGCATGGGACAACACCGAATTCCACGAGCTGCACTCGCACTTTGCTTCCATCACGCATGGATGCCTGTTCCGCAACGCGCTGGCATGGGAAGAATACTGGCGCTGGGATGAGGACGACACCAACGTTGCCGTCTATTATAATGTAAAAGACAAGCCCTGCGGCTACATGGTGTACCTCATCAAGAACGACATCATGCACATCAAGGAAATGATCTACCTGAACCGCGAGGCCCAGAAGGGTCTGTGGGAGTACATCCATGCCCACGATTCCATGATCGACGAGGTGCACGGCAACACCTATTTCAGTGAGCCCATCGCCTTTGAAATGGACGACGGCGACATCAAGGAGGCCATCCGCCCCTATGCCATGGGCCGTATCGTGGATGTGGCCGGCTTTCTGGAGGATTACCCCTGCGACCCGGACGGCGGCGAGCTGTGCATCGAGCTGGAGATCGCGGACACTCTTCTGCCCTGGAACGACCGCACCTTCCGTATCCGATTTGCAGACGGCGGCTGCAAGCTGACCAATTCCCCCGCCGAATACCACCTGAAAATGGGCATCGGCACCCTTTCCACCCTGCTGCTGGGCTACAAGACCGCAGAACGCCTGTTTGAGCTGGAACGCATCGAGGGCCGGGAGGAAGCCGTGGAACGGCTGGACGATGTGCTGTTCCATAAGATCCCGTACATTTCGGACTATATCTGATGGCTCATACTTGACAAAGTACACACCAGCGTCTATAGTGAAGACAGGAAAAGGCACTGCCCGCAAACGGCAGACCCCTTACCGGCAATTAAATTTCAAAAGAAAAGTAACCGCTTAGATTGGGAGTCGTGGGCGGTTACTTTTTCTTTTTATCCTTCGCGTAATACAGCAAGCCCCCGGGTCTCCCCGGGGGCTTGCTGCGGCTTTATGAAGTATCTCGAATATGGAGGGAATAGCGTTTATTCTGCGTCGGTACGGTTTTTCTTGAGCAGGCTCAGGATCACGGCACCCAGCACACTGCCCACGGCCAGTGCCACACAGTACAGCACTGCGTGGTCAACCACAGGGAACACGAAGATGCCGCCGTGCGGTGCACGCAGAGCGCAGCCGAAGGTCATGGAGAGCGCACCGGCCACCGCTGCACCGGCCACGCAGCTGGGCAGGACGCGCAGGGGATCCGCTGCTGCATAAGGGATCGCGCCCTCGGTAACGAAGCACAGGCCCATGACGTAGTTCACGATGCCGTTGCGGCGCTCGTCGGCCGTCCACTTCTTGGGGCAGAAGGTGGTGGACAGGGCGATGGCGATGGGAGGGACCATGCCGCCCACCATGACAGCGGCCATCACCTCATAGTTGCCGGAGGCAAGGGCTGCCGTGCCAAAGACGTAAGCTGCCTTGTTGAAGGGGCCGCCCATATCAATGCTCATCATACCGGCTACGATGGCACCCAGCAGCACCTTGGAGGTGCCGCCCATGGCGTTCAGGCAATCGGTCATGGCCGTGTTGATCATGCCCATGACCGGGTTGATGCCGCACATTACCGCGCCGAGGATGAGCATACCGCCCAGCGGGTAGATGAGCATGGGGCGGATGCCGTTCAGGCTGGCAGGCAGCTTTTCGGTGATCTTTTTCAGCAGCTCAACGATGTAGCCTGCAGCAAAACCGGCCAGCAGCGCCGCAAGGAAGCCGCCGGAAACACCGGTGGTCTCACCCGCTGCAATGCCTGCAAAGTTGGTGCCGTTCATGGCCAGCACACCGCCCGCAAAGCCGACTGCCAGACCCGGACGGTCTGCAATGGACATGGCGATGAAGGCCGACAGAATGGGCAGCATGTAACCGAAGGCTGCGTTGCCCACCGTCTTAAAGAAGGCAGCGGCCGGGGTGTTCATGCCAAAGTTGGAGGGATCGATGGTGTAATCGTCCAGCAGGAACGCCAGTGCGATCATGATGCCGCCGCCCACCACGAAGGGCAGCATGTGGGAGACACCGTTCATCAGGTTCTTGTACAGGGTGCGGCCAAAGCTGTCCTTGCCGGAAGCATCCTCGGCGGCCTGTGCGCCGCCCTCGGCGTGGTAAACAGGCACCTCGCCGTGCACGATCTTCTTGATGAGCTCCTCCGGCTTGTGGATGCCATCGTCCACCCGGGTGAACAGCACCGGCTTGCCGTCGAAGCGTGCGGTCTCCACCTTCTTTTCTGCCGCCACGATGATGCCATCGCAGTTTGCGATCTCTTCTCTGGTGAGGATGTTCTTGGCACCGTCCGAGCCATTGGTCTCCACCTTGGTGGGCAGGCCCAGCTTGTCACCGGCCTTGGTCAGGGCCTCAGCAGCCATGTAGGTGTGGGCAATGCCGTTGACGCAGGCGGTCACGGCCAGAATACGGTAGCCGTTCTGGGGGATCTCCTGCTGGGTGAAACTCTCCGCACCGAACTGAGCCTCCTCCTGTGCATCGATGCAGTCAAGGAACTCTGCCGGGGTCTTTGCGGCCTTCAGCTTTTCTACAAAGTCCTCGTTCATCAGCATCTGCATCATACGGGCCAGCATATCCACATGCAGGCTTCCGTTTTCCGGAGCTGCAATGGCAAACAGCAGGTCGGTGGTGCCGTCGTCCTCGGCGTTGTACTGCACCGGGCTGCTCAACCGCAGCGCCGCCAGACTGGGCCGGGTGACTACATTGGTCTTGGCGTGGGGCACCGTGATGCCGTTGTCCACATAGGTGGAGCCCTCCGCCTCACGGGCATAAAGGGCCTTTTTGTAGGCTTCCTTGTCCGTGATGTTGCCATGGGTGGCCTGCAGCTCCACCAGACGGCTGATGATCTGCTCCTGATCGGTCAGAGCCTCATCCAGTGCGATGGACTGCGCGGTGAATAATTCCGTAATACGCATGATTTTTCTCCCTTCCTGTATAACTGCAACCCTCTCCGTCACGGAGGGTCAGATTTCCTTCATCAGTTCGTCGATTTTTTCTCTGGTAGCAAGACCCAGACTGAACGCGGTGGCGCTGCCGCAGGCGGTGCCCAGACGCAGTGCAAAGGAATAGCTCCGGGTCTGCATCCAGCCAGCCACAAAACCGGCCACCATGCTGTCGCCTGCGCCCACGCTGTTTACAACCTTTCCCTTGGGGCAGCCGATGCGGTGTACCTGTCCCTGCTCCTCCACCAGCAGGGCACCGTCCCCCGCCATGCTCACCAGCACGTTGCGGGCGCCCTTTTCCTGCAGGGTGCGGGCCGCAGCAATGATCTCTTCCTCTGTTTTCAGCACCTTGCCCACGATCTCGCCCAGCTCGTGATTGTTGGGTTTGATGAGGAAGGGGTGATACTGCAGAACATTCACCAGCAGGTCGCGGGTGGCATCCACCACCGCGCGCACGCCCCTGCCCTGCAGCCGGGCCAGCAGCCGCTCGTAGGTATCCTGCGGCAGACTCTTGGGAATGCTGCCCGCCAGAATGAGGATATCATCCTCGTTCAGGCTGTCCAGTTTCTTTTCCAGCTCCTGCATGGCGCTCTCCGGGATGTCGGGGCCTGCGCCGTTCAGCTCGGTCTCCTGCCCGGCCTTGATCTTTACATTGATGCGGGTCATGCCCTGCTCCAGATGCACAAAGTCGGTCTTCATGCCCTGTGCCGCAAGGCCCCGCTCCAGCCATGCACCGGTCTCGCCCGCCACAAAGCCCAGTGCCACGCTCCCGCAGCCCAGCTGTGCCAGCACGCCGGACACGTTGATGCCCTTGCCGCCCAGCACGCAGTCCTCACCGGCTGCGCGGTTCACCTCGCCTACTTCCAGCGGTGCTTCCAAGCGCACCACATAATCGATGGCCGGATTGAATGTAACTGTGTAGATCATACTTCCGTCTCCTTTACCAGTGTGAACTGTTTGTATTTCGGATTGGGGCAGCGGTTGGTGAGGATGGCACCGCCCTGCAGGTCGGCGATGACCGCCGGGTAGATGCGGGCAAACTTGGCGTCATCCACAAGGAACCATGTTTCCTGTGCCCGGTGCGCCGCTGCCGCCTTGACGGCGGCTTCTTCCGGGTCCGGGGTGGTAAAGCCTGCTTCCAGCGCCACACCGTTGGCGCCCATGAAGGCCTTGGTGAAATTGTATTGCTGGATAATGCTCACGGTAGGCGCACCCACAATGGCCTCGGTCTGGGGCCGCAGCAGTCCTCCGGGCAGATACACCCGACAGCCCTTCTGGGCCAGCGCCCGGGCGTGGGCCACGCCGTTGGTCAGATAGCTGGCCTTGAGGGCATCCCCGGTCAGGGCCCGCACCAGCTCCAGCGTGGTGGAACCGGCATCGATGAACACAAAATCGTTCGCGTTGATGAGCTGCGCCGCAGCCTGTGCGATGCTGCGCTTCTGCTCCACCGCCAGCGTTTCCTTTGCTTCCATGGTGGGTTCGTCTGCCAGAAAGCGGCTGTCCGGCAGCGTGGCACCGCCATGCACCTTGTTCAGCTTGCCCTGCCGGTCCAGCTCGGTCAGGTCGCGGCGGATGGTGGATTCGCTGGTGTTCAGCGCCTCACACAGCTCCTGCACCGTGACGGTGCGTTTGCGGTCCAGCTGTTCCATGATCAGGCTGAAGCGTTCTTCTGCCAGCATCTGCATCCTCTCCTTGGGCTTTATTTTTGTTTGACGGTTTGTGACCGTTTATGCATTGTTTTGGTTGATTGTATCTTTATTATAGCAAATATAGTGCCAAAATCAATCACTTTCAGTCGCTTTCGTTCATTTTCGTTCACAAAAAATTGTCTTGAAATTTGTGCAGGGAGCACAAAAGCTGGGATACAAGCATTTTGTGCAAACAAAAAAGCCGCCGTGCGTACCAATCGCACAGCGGCCGGAGAGAAGGTCTGGTTCAGGAAAGGCTTACTCGGCAGCCCAGTAAAAATCGTCGCCGGGCATTGCGCCGCCCACCGCCTTGGGGTCGGCGTCAAACAGCACCTGCAGATAAGCGGATGCGTTGGTCTTGAGCTCATCGCCGGTCAGGCATACGATGTTGCACTCGGGCAGAGCCTTCTTTGCGATCGCAGCCTTGGCCACAACGCCCTGCTCCTCGCACAAAGCAGCGGTGCCGTCCAGATCGGTATTGGCAGCTTCCACGCTCTTGGCGTAGTCGGTCAGGAATGCAGCCACCACGTCCGGGTGTTCCTCGGCATACTCCTTGCGCACCACGGTCACGCCCGTGATGAGCTGGGTATCGGCCACCTTGTTCCACTCCTCGGTCAGGTCCAGTGCCACACGCAGGGTGTCGTCCTGCAGGCCTGCAGCGGTCACGTAGGGCTGGGGCAGGACGGCAATGGCATCCTCGGTATTGGCCATCTGGGCCGTGACCTCGGTGGCCTCGCTGTAGTATTCAATGGTCACGTCCTTGTCCGGGTCAATGCCGTTCTGGGTCAGCAGGTAGCGCAGCACGTACTCGGGCGTGGTGCCCTTGCCGGTGGACAGGATGGTACGGCCCTTCAGATCTGCCATGGACTGGACCGTATCGCCGCCCTTTTCCACTACGTACAGCACGCCAAGCGTGTTGACGGCAACAGCCTGAATGCCGCCCTCCGTCTTCTGATACAGAGTTGCAGCCAGATTTGCCGGGATGGCGGCCATGTCCAGCTCACCCTTCATCAGCAGGGGCACGATCTCATCGGCAGCACCGTAAAGCTGCAGATCGTAGTCCATAGAAGCGGTACCGTCCTCTTCCATGCTCAGCAGGTTCACCAGACCCATGGTGGTGGGGCCCTTCAGGCCGGCGATGCGCAGCGCATCGGTGGTGGACAGCTCCTTGGCTTCCTCGCTGGAAGAAGCTTCGGAGACGGCTTCGCCAGAGGCAGCGCTGGAAGCAGTGGTGCCGGATGCTGCGCCGCCGCAGGCGGCAAGGCTCAGGGCAAGGGCCAGCGCCAGCAGCACAGATGTCAGTTTTTTCATGCGGGGTTCCCTCTTTTCCTCATCAGACAGCGCAATTCCTGTGCCGCAAAACTTTGCACAGAATCATCGGACTGTCTTTTTATATTTTTTACAAAGCAAATTTGCAAAATCATTTGCTTTGCGGGTCTAAGTTTACTATAATAGAATCAAAAATACCGTTGCGTGTGCAACGGAATTGCAGGAGGGCTGTGGAGACCCCAGGTCTTTCCCACAAATTTGCGATGAAAAACTATCTTTCGCTGTTATGCTCCACCTCATTATTCAATGGTCTGACCGCCGAAGAGCTGCAGACCCTGCTGAGCCAGCTGGGTGCCGTGGTGCGCAGCTACGGCAAGGGCGAGGCCCTTGTGCTGGCGGGCGAACCCAGCCGTCGGGTAGGCATTGTGCTGAACGGCGAGCTGGAAGCCTACCGTCCCGGGCCGCAGGGCACCCGCATCCCCATCACACACATGGAGCCGGGCGGGGTGTTCGGCGATGTGCTGGGCGGTTCCAGCCGGACCAGCCCGGTCACAGTGGTGGCATCGGTGCCCTGCGAGGTGCTGCTCATCCCCTACGAGCAGCTTCTGCTGTCGGACGGCAGCCCGGCGCATCAGCTGGCGCTGCGCAATCTGGTGCGCACCATCAGCGATAAATATTTTTCCCTCTCCCGCCGGGTAGACCTGCTGGTGCTCAAGAGCCTGCGGGCCAAGGTGTGCGCCTATCTTCTGAGCGAGAGCGAACGGGCCGGAAGCCTGACCTTCAGCATCCCGTTCTCCCGCATCCAGCTGGCAGATTACCTGAACTGCGACCGCAGCGCCCTCAGCCGTGAGCTGAGCCAGATGCAGCGGGACGGCCTGCTGGATACCTACAAGAGCAGCTTCAAACTGCTGAAACCCGAGGTGTTGAAGCAGATGGTGCAGTGACCATTTGAATAGCCGCCGCGTGCGCTTTGGCTGTATTCAGCGGAAACTTTATTTTTATATTTGAGTTTTAGAAAAATCTGCGGATTTTTCTAAAACTCTTTTTCACTGGAAGGCCGTAACCGTCAGCGGCATTATCTTGTTATTTTTAAGGAGTATTTTTAAATATGTCAAAACCGATTTTATGGATCGTGATCCCCTGCTACAACGAAGAGCAGGTGCTGCCCATCACAGCACCCATGTTTCTGGAAAAGATCCATTCTCTGGCCGCACAGGGCCTTGTGAGTGAAAAGAGCCGGGTGCTGTTCGTGAACGACGGCTCCAAAGACAAGACATGGGAGCTGATCCAGAGTTTTGCTACGCAGGATGAGCACTATATCGGCATCGCCCAGAGCCGCAACCGCGGCCACCAGAACGCCGTGCTGGCCGGTCTGATGGAGGCGCTGCACAGCGGCACCTGCGACATTACCATTTCCATCGACTGCGATGGTCAGGACGACATCAATGCCATGGACGAGATGGTAAAAAAGTATCTGGACGGTGCCGAGGTGGTCTACGGTGTGCGCAGCCGCCGCGATACGGACACCTTCTTCAAGCGGTTCACCGCCGAGGGTTTTTACCATGTGATGAACGCTCTGGGTGCGGACATCGTGTTCAACCACGCAGACTACCGCCTCATCAGCACCCGTGTGCTGGAAAGCTTTGCCGACTACAGGGAAGTGAACATTTTCCTGCGCGGCATGGTGCCTCTGGTGGGCTTCCGGAGCGATGTTGTCACCTACGAGCGCCATGAGCGCCTTGCCGGTGAGAGCCACTACCCCCTGAGCAAGATGCTGGCACTGGCCTTTGACGGCATCACCAGCCTTTCCAACAAGCCTATTCGCATCATTACCGGGGCAGGCATCGCCGTGAGCCTGGTCGGCTTTATCGGGGTCATCTGGGCCATCGTGTGTGCCGCCATGGGCAGCAGCGTGGCCGGCTGGGCCTCCATCGTGTGCATCGTCTGCTTCATGAGCGGCGTGCAGCTGGTGTGTCTGGGCGTCATCGGCGAATATATCGGTAAGATCTATATGGAGACCAAGGCCCGTCCGCGCTACATCATCAGCGAGCGCACCTGGGCCCCCTACGAAAGGAAGTATCACGGATGAGCAAACAGAGCTGGCGCGGCAGCACCCTGCTGAACCCGGAACCGCCGGTACTGGTGTCCTGCGGCGGGCTGGAAAAGCCCAATCTCATCACCATCGGCTGGACGGGCACCATCTGCACCCAGCCCAGCATGGTATCCATCAGCGTTCGGCCGGAACGCTACAGCCACCACCTCATTCAGGAAAGCGGACAGTTTGCCATCAATCTACCCACCGAAGCGCTGGTGCGTTCGGTGGACTGGTGCGGCGTGAAAAGCGGCCGTGACGTGGACAAGTTTGCCGCCTGCGGCCTGCACGCCGCCCCCGGCACTGTACTGACCGACTGCCCCATTCTGGAAGAAAGCCCGGTGAATCTTGAGTGCAGAGTGACCCAGGTGATCCCGCTGGGCAGCCACGATCTGTTCCTTGCCGAAGTGGTGGCCTGTGATGTGGACGAAAGCCTGCTGGACGAAAGCGGCAAGCTGTGTCTCGAAAAGGCAAAGCTCATCGTCTACAGCCACGGTGACTATCTGGCTCTGGGCCGGAAGCTGGGCACCTTTGGCTACAGCGTGCGCAAGAAAAAGCCGGTAAGGCGTAAAAAATAATTTACATTTCATCGCTTGACTTTTGCTCAAAACTGCATATACTAAAGATAGGCAATGTAGAGAGATTGAATCCATCTGGTTCATGCCGAAACACGAAGCCCCCGGTAGTGTCAGTACCGGGGGCTTCTTTTAGTGTTTGCTGCCCTTGCCGATCTTACCGTCGATCCATGTGCACAGATAGTAGGCAACTACCTGCGCGGCAACGGTTTGAATAAATGTAGAGAGAGTTTCCAAGGGGTTCACCTCCTTTCCGCGGTTAGGGGAATGGAGAAGGGCCGCAGGAACAGTATAGCATAAAAACCGGTATCGCGCAATTTTGACGCAATACCGGTTTTCTTTTGCATTTATTCGTGCTTTACGCGCTGGATCTCGCCCAGATCATAGGGGGTGTTCTGGTAGACATAGTAGTTCAGCCAGTTCTCATACAGCAGGTGGGCGTGGGCACGCCAGCGGAACAGCGGCGGTTTGGACGGGTCATCGTCCGGGTAGTAATTCACCGGCACATGGATGGGCAGGCCCTTATCCACATCGCGGCGGTACTCTGAATCCAGCGTGTATTTGTCGTACTCCGGGTGGCCGGTGACAAAGATCTGCCGTCCGTTCTCGGTGCTCATGAGGAAGGGCCCGGCCACATCGCTCTCGGCAAGGATGCGCAGAGCCTTGCAGTTGTCCACATCCTCGCGGCTGATGCCGGTGTGGCGGCTGTGGGGCGCATAGAACACCTCGTCAAAGCCGCGCACCAGCGGGTTTGACGGGCGGACGACCCGGTGCTCGAACACGCCGAACATCTTTTCCGGCAGCAGCTGCTTGTGCACGCCGTAGTGGTAGTACAGGCCCGCCTGCGCGCCCCAGCACACATGCAGGGTGGAGTAGACATTCGTCTCGCTGAAGTCCATGATCTCGCACAGTTCCTGCCAGTAATCCACCTGCTCAAAGTCCATAGTCTCCACCGGTGCACCGGTGATGATCATGCCATCGTAGCGGTTGTTCTTTACCTCGTCAAAGTTCTTATAGAACGATTCGAGGTGTGCCGCCGAAACGTGGGTCGCCGCATGGCTGGCCGTCTGCAGCAGGGTCATGTGCACCTGCAGCGGGGTATTTGCCAGCAGACGGGCGATTTGGGTCTCGGTGGTGATCTTGGTGGGCATCAGGTTCAGGATCAGGATCTCCAGCGGCCGGATATGCTGGGCGAGGGCGCGCTCGCGGTGCATGACAAAGACGTTTTCCTTGTACAGGGCATCGTAGGCAGGCAGAGTCTTGGGAATGATCAGCGGCATAGTGTCGTACTCCTAACGATTTAGAATAGCCTCCGCTGACGCTCTGGCTATCTTCAGCGGAATTTATTTTTGTACTTTGTACTCCAGAAAAGCCTGTGGGCTTTTCTGGAGTACCTTTTTATGGAGAGGGGCCCAAACCGGCAGATGTATAAAGCTCACCCTTTGGGGGAGCTGCTGAACGAAGTGAAGCTGAGAGGGCGAACCCGTTTGCCTTTTAGATCTTATCCAGCGCCTGTGCGATATCCGCAATGAGATCCTCGCTGCTTTCCAGACCGCAACTCATGCGCACCAGCTCTGCGGGCACACCAGCAGCCTTCAGCTGTTCATCGTTCATCTGGCGGTGGGTGCTGGATGCAGGGTTCAGGCAGCAGGTACGGGCATCGGCCACATGGGTCTCGATGGCTGCCAGCTTCAGATTCTTCATAAAGATGCTTGCAGCCTCACGGCCGCCGGCCAGACCAAAGCTGACCACGCCGCAGCTGCCATTCGGCAGATACTTCTCCGCCAGTGCATGGTACGGGCTGGACTCCAGACCGCAGTAGTTCACGTAGGCCACCTTGGGATGGCTCTCAAGGAATTCTGCCACGGCCATGCCGTTGGCGCAGTGGCGCTGCATCCGGACATGCAGGCTTTCCAGACCGAGGTTCAGCATGTAGGCGTTCATGGGCGACTGCATGGAGCCAAAATCACGCATCAGCTGCGCGGTCGCCTTGGTGATAAAGGCACCCTCTTTGCCGAAGCGCTCGGCGTAGGTGATGCCGTGGTAGCTGTCATCCGGGGTGCACAGGCCGGGGAACTTGTCAGCGTGGGCCATCCAGTCGAATTTGCCGCCGTCCACGATGGCACCGCCCAGCACTGCGCCGTGGCCATCCATGTACTTGGTTGTGGAGTGGGTGACGATGTCCGCGCCCCACTCAAAGGGGCGGCAGTTGACCGGCGTGGGGAAGGTGTTGTCCACGATCAGCGGCACGCCGTGGGCGTGAGCAGCCTTGGCAAACTTTTCGATGTCCAGCACGGTCAGGGCCGGGTTTGCGATGGTCTCGCCGAACACTACCTTGGTATTGGGCCGGAATGCGGCGTTCAGCTCTTCCTCGGTGCACAGCGGGTCCACGAAGGTGGCTTCAATGCCCATCTTTTTCATGGTGACCGAGATCAGGTTGAAGGTACCGCCGTAAATGGTGCTGGATGCCACGATATGGTCGCCTGCTTCGCAGAGGTTGAACAGGGCAAAGAAGTTTGCAGCCTGACCGCTGCTGGTCAGCATTGCGGCCGTGCCGCCTTCCAGCTCACAGATCTTTTTGGCCACAAGGTCGCAGGTGGGGTTCTGCAGACGGGAATAGAAATAGCCGTCGGCTTCCAGATCGAACAGCTTGCCCATATCCTCGCTGGTGGCGTACTTAAAGGTGGTGGACTGGATAATGGGAATCTGGCGGGGTTCGCCATTGCCGGGGGTATAACCGCCCTGCACACAGATGGTATCACGATTCATACTACATACTCCTTTACTGGGTTTGTCTGTATAACACAATTCCCCGCAGGAGTGCAGCAGCCTCCGGCGGGGAATTGAAACGTTAAATTTTACTTCCCGTCGGGGGCGAAATGAGGAGAGAACTCCTTCCGTCAAAGCCTGTCGGCTTTGCCACCTCCCTCAAAGAGGGAGGCTTTGGCAATGCCGAAAAGTTTTTCTCTTCGCCAGAGGCTCCCTCTCCGAGGGAGCTGGCGCACGAAGTGCGACTGAAGGAGTTACTTCCGCAGCCTCTTATCGCTTCTGGTGGCCCATGCGGTGCCCACCGTCTGGAACACCTGGACCATCAGCACCAGCAGCACGACGCAGACGATCATGATGTTGGTCTGATAGCGGTAATAGCCGTAGGACAAAGCGATCTTGCCCAGACCGCCGCCGCCGATGACACCGGACATGGCCGAGTAGCCCAGAATGGTGGTCAGGGCGGTGGTCATGCTGGAGATCAGGCCCGGCAGGCACTCCGGGATCATCACCTTGGTAATAATCTGGAAGGGGGTCGCGCCCATGCTCTGGGCGGCTTCCACCACGCCCTCGTCCAGCTCGCGCAGGCTGGTCTCCACCAGACGCGCCACGAACGGGAAGGCTGCCACCACCAGCGGAACGATAGTGGCCGTGGTGCCCACCGTGGTGCCCACAATGGCACGGGTGAGCGGGAACACGCAGATCATCAAGATCAGGAACGGTACACTGCGCAGGATGTTGATGATGATGTTCAGGGTATGCATCAGCCAGCCGGGCAGCGGCAGGACGCCGTCCTTATCACCCGCTACCAACAGCACACCCAGCGGCAGGCCCAGCACCAGCGCAAACGCGGTGGAAAGGACCGTCACGTAAAAGGTCTCCCAGATGGCAAAGCCGTAATCTGCAATACTCATTCGCCGGTCACCTCCTCTACCGTAATGCCGGGCTGGGCGCGCATATAGGCCGCAGCCTGCTTTGCCTGCTCCACATCAGCGGGCAGCTTGAGCAGCATGGAGCCGTAGCACTGACCGCTCAGGTCGCGGGTATCGGCGCTGAGCACCGACACCAGAATGCCTTTTTCTGCAGCAAGGCTTGCCACCAGCGGCTTTGCCGTGGACGAACCGTTGAAGGTGACGCGCACCACATGGTCGTCCGGGGCAAAGCTGGAAAGGTCCCGCGCAGCGCTGCCGCCGTTGGGGGCCACCAGACGCCTTGCTGCGGGCGTTTTGGGGTTCGAGAAGATTTCCTGCACGGAGCCCTCCTCCACCACGACGCCGCCATCCAGAATGGCAACGTGATCGCAGATCTCTTCCACAACGCTCATCTGATGGGTGATGACCACCACCGTGATGCCCAGCTTTTTGTTGATGTCCTTGATGAGGGTCAGGATGGCATGGGTGGTGTTGGGGTCCAGCGCACTGGTGGCCTCGTCGCACAGCAGGACCTTGGGGTCCGTTGCCAGTGCGCGGGCAATGGCGATGCGCTGCTTCTGACCGCCGGACAGCTGTGCCGGGTAGGCATTGGCCTTATCGGGCAGGCCCACCACCTCCAGCAGCTCTCTGGCGCGCTTTTCGGCATCCGCCTTCTTCACACCGGCCAGCTCCATGGGGAAGCAGATGTTCTTCAGGCAGCTGCGCTGCATCAGCAGGTTGAACTGCTGGAAGATCATGGTGATCTCACGGCGGCGCTCACGCAGCTGGGCCGGGTTCAGGGTCTCCATCGCGGTGCCGTCAATGACAACGCTGCCCTCGGTGGGGCGCTCCAGCAGATTGATGCAGCGCACCAGCGTGGATTTGCCCGCACCGGACATGCCAATGATGCCGTAAATCGATCCATCCGGAATGGTGAGGTTGATGTCCTTCAGCGCATTCACTGCGCCGTCCTTCATCTGGAAGGTCTTGGAAAGATGTTTGATCTCGATCACAGAAATTGCTCCTTGCTGTTGAATAACTCCTTCAGTCAAATCCTTACGGATTTGCCAGCTCCCTCATGGAGGGAGCCTGAAACAGAACGGTCAGACAAAGGCCCCCTCCCCGAGGGGGCTGTCACCGCAAGGTGACTGGGGGGAGTCTGCTTAGCCCTGGATCGGTGCCAGGCTGTCCTGCTTGCCGCCGTAGATGCCCATGGGCTCCACATGGATGCCGGCAACGGTCACCAGATGGGTGCCCTTTTCCTCGTTGAAGTTGTCCAGATACGGCTGATGCTGGAAGTAGTTGGTGTCGCACTGGCCGTCCTCAACGATGGTGTTGGGGATCACATAGTCATCGTACTCCTGAATGTCCAGAGTGATGCCCTTGGCAGCCAGAATGTCCTTGCAGACCTCCAGCACCTCGCAGTGGGGAGCCGGGGTAGCAGCGCAGCTGACGGTCTCGCCGTTCAGTGCATCGTAGTCGATGGAAGAGTCGTAGCCGTCGGTAGGGTTCTCCACAACAGAGACCACAGCACCCTTGTAGTTTTCATCCATGAAATCCTTGACCTGCTGGCTCTGCAGAGCAGCCACCAGAGCCTTGATCTTGGGCTCGTTCTCGTTGCCCTCCTTGCAGACCAGCACGTTGACGTAAGCAGAGGTGCCGTCTTCCATCGCCAGAGCGTCGGTCATGGGATCCAGACCAGCGGAGATCGCGTAGTTGGAGTTAACGACAGCGTAGTCCTCATCCTGCAGGACGTTGGGCACCTGAGCAGCCTCGACCTCATCGACGGTGACGTTCAGGGGGTTCTCCTCGATGTCGTTCTTGGTAGCGGTCAGGCCGGCGTCTGCCTTCAGCTTGAAGAAGCCGTTCTTCTCCAGCAGGGTCAGAGCACGTGCCTCGTTGGTGGTATCGTTGGGCACAGCCACCTTCACCTTATCCAGCTTTGCTGCAGTGGAAGCAGCTGCAGAAGAAGCAGTGCCGGAAGCAGCGGAAGATGCGGTGGAAGAAGAGCCGCCGCATGCGGTCAGGGCAGCTGCAGCAGCTGCGACGCCAGAAACCTTCAGAAAATCACGACGAGTAATCATAGTTTTGTTCCCTCTCTATTGCTTAATAAAATGTACTGCGGCCCGCACGGCACAGTTCCGCACGCGGCCTGTGAACGCAAGCATGAAAAAAGCTCCCGTCCTTGACTTTGCGCCATAACGCTCAGCAAGGACGGGAGCATAACATACTTCCGTGGTACCACCTTGGTTTACCGTACCCTCACGGGCACAGCCTCGATGCTGCGGCAGCAATGCTGCTTACAGCCGGACGCTGTAACGGGCGCTCCCGTTGCAGACTTAGCACTCATGCGCCTCGCCCGCACGGCTCCGAGACCATTTTCAGCTTCCTGTTTCCCGCCCTTTTCCATCGCCCGGGCTTTCTGGTAAGGATCAATGCGAAGGCCTACTCTTCTCTTCACAGCCATTTTTGTGATATTGCATTTATAATAACCCCATCTGCCGGATTTGTCAACAGGCAAAACGAAGTTTTTCGGTAGGAAATTGCGATTTTTATCCCCTGATTGCGAAATCTGACGCTCTATGATATACTGGTCTTGCCGCTTCGGCGGTGTTAAGGTGTTGTCTGCAAGTGCAGGTGGTCTGGCTTCCTCCGGCAAGCGTCGGGGGACGTAAAAAGCTTGTTGTTTTTGATTCCCCCGTCCGCAAACGCGAAAGGGGGGATGCCTCATGGGATGGAATGACGTACTGACACTGCTCACCGCCATTGGCGGTGCGGTCTACATGACATTTCAGATCACATGGACGATCTTCAAAGAGATCCATAACAATAAGAAATGACCGCCCCAGAGTCCCAATCCTGAGCGGTCATTCTTATTGACTAGCTAGAGGGAGCTGACCATTGCGGACAGCACCTTTTTCTGTTTTTAGTATAGTTTATTTCAGGTAGAATGTCAAGCCTGTGCATTTTCCTCTTGTGCGCCAGCCACGGACATGGTAGAATAAGACGACATTCATCACAAGGGAGGTGCAGCAATGACCGGCAGAGAGGTCTTTCCGGACGAGGAGCTGCGCCGCCGCATCATGGATTTCATCATGGCGGCGGGGCAGACACTGCTGGAAAACGGCGCCGAGGTGTTCCGGGTGGAGCAGACCATGGAGATCATGGCCCGGTCGTTCCATCTGCGGGAGTTCCACGTTTATGTGCTGACCAACGGCATCTTTGCCAGTGCGGGCACCGCCGAGATCAGCGAGGTGCGCAATGTGCCCAGCCGCACCACCCATCTGAGCCGGGTGGCGGCGGTGAACGCCCTCTCCCGCGAGATCGCCGAGGGCAATATGACTCTGGACGAGGCCGAGAGCCGCCTTGTGCTGGCACGGCGCATCCCCTTCCCCAAGGACTGGGTGCAGCTGGTCTCCGGCATGTGCGGCGCGTTCTGCTTTGCGCTGATCTTCGGCGGCACGCTGCGCAGCGCATTGGCGGCGGCACTGGCAGGCTTTCTTGCCAACGGGTATCTGCTGCTGTGCGGCCGGCACGACCTGCCCGGCGGCTTTTGCAAGATCAGCTGTGCGGCGCTCATCACGCTGACGTGCATTCTGGGCTGCAGCCTGCTGGGCACCTCTGCCAGCCACGCTATCATTGGTTCACTGATGATCCTGACGCCGGGCATCGCGTTCACCATGGGCATCCGGGATTTCGTGCAAGGCGACTACCTTTCCGGCACCATCCGTATGATCGATGCACTGCTCATTGCGGCCAGCATTGCCATTGGCACCGGCCTTGTGCTGAGCCTTTATACATTCTTTACGGGGGTGGTGGTCGCATGATGCTCACCAGTACACAGATCGGAGAGCTGGCGGCGCAGTTCTTCATTGCAGGGGTCGGCACCCTGTGCTTTGCCGTCCTGTTTGCGTGCCCCCGCAAAAGCCTGTTCTTCTGCGGGCTGGTGGGTGCCGTGGGCTGGTTCGTCTACGAGCTGGCCGTAATGCTGGGGGCAGACAGTGCTGCAGCCTCCCTGCTGGCGGTGATCCCCCTTACCCTGCTCACCCGGGTGTTCGCCATCACCCTCAAAATGCCGGTGACAGTGTTCCTGCTGTCCGGCATCTTCCCACTGGTGCCCGGCGCGGGCATCTACTACACCGCCTACTATTTTATACAGGGCAACAATGCGCTGGCCCTTTCCAACGGCATCAGCACCTTTAAGGTAGCCGTTGCGCTGGCCATCGGCATCAGTCTGGTGCTCAGCGTGCCCATTCCAAAGCGGCATCGGAACAAAGTGTGATGTTTACGGATACAGCATATCTGCTACAAAATAAAAACGCATCGGCATCCTGCAAAAAAAAAGCAGAAACCCGGAACCCTTCTGAGCCATTCAGGCCCCGAAAAGGTTCCGGGTTTTGTGCATGATCGATTCAGGGAGCTGTTTTACGGCAGCTCTCTTTTTCATACTGCTTTATGAGCGATTCAGTTCTTCGCCTCAACGTAAACGGTTGCAACGCCGTCCTTAATGACGCCCTGAGAATAACCAAAGAACTTCTCGTCAGCCTTCAGAATCCTATAAGCGCAGTTCTCAGAAGGCAGACTATCCAGCTGCTCCTGAGTGAGGGCCGTTGCATTCTCATCAACCTCCAGCTCATAGAACTTAAAGTCTGTGCTGATGACCTCGCTGGTGCCAGTAGTATACTTAATCGTAACCTTCTTCATAGGCTTTGCAGCTGCCTTCTTGTGCATCTTAATGACGACAACGCCATCGGCGGGGATCTTCTTGTCCTCAGTGCTTTCGAACTCATAGTCTTTCAGATCGGCAGGCACATTATCCTGAATAGTCTTAAAAGACACGGTCTCAGCCAGAGCAGGAACCGAATAGGGCACTTCCTTGACGATGCTTGCGCCCTTGGTCACCATGTACTTCAGCGTGATCGGACGCTTTTTGCCCGTATCGGGCGTGCTCTGATCGGAGCAGCCAGCCAGAACACCGGCAGCCGCCACAGCCAGAGCAGCCACGCCTGCGCCCTTGAGGAACTTACGACGAGAAATGTTAGACATAAGAATCAACCTCACAATCTTTTCTGCATGCCCCGATCACTTTTTGTGGAGCCTGCTTTTCCTATATAATACCCCCCCCGGTAATAGTTTGTCAAGTGGTTTTTGGCATCTTTGGCCGCCGGATGCAGAAAAAGGGCGGCAGTCCTGTGACTACCGCCCTTTTGTGCATTTTGATTTTTCTTATTTTATTAGAGGGACAGAATGACCTGAGTGACCGGAGTCTTGCCCGTCCAGTCGATTTCAATTTCCTTCGGTGCCTCCTCAGCGCTGCAGCCCGAGTTCGTGCACACAGAACCCAGATTCTTCAGCTGCTCTTTCTTGATGGTTTTCTGACCCTTCACAACGCTGATGGTCTCGTCATACTCACCTTCCTTGCCGATCGTGATATACTTCTGAAAGATATCGCTCCATTTGGTATACTTCACAGTAACATCCACCATTTCCGGAGCGCTGGAACCACAGCCAGCCAGCATACCGGCAGCAGCCACAGCCAGAGCAGCCACGCCTGCGCCCTTGATGAAATTGCGGCGAGAAATCTTAGACATCGTTTTATCCTCCTGATTTTCCTGCTATTTGTACTTTTCCATAGCGAAACAGACTAACCAAGAATGTCGTGGTTAGTTCGCTTTAACAAACAGCAAGATACCATACCATTTTCCGATTGTCAAGATTTTCACAGCAAGTTAATCCACCACAACTTTTCAAGCGCATCTGTGTTATTTTTATTCATCCTCAGCATGTCCCGTTTTCATCTTCTGTCTGCTCATGTTCCCCTCTTGCCGCATGCATCAGGCCTGCCGTCACAAAGCCCACATTGATCCCCACCAAAAAAAGCACAAGTCCAACCACCAGTTTCATGGTTTCTTCCTCCTTCTTTGTTTTTCACAGTTTACCATGTTCCCTTTGTCAGCTGGGGTCAAAGCCTGTCGTGCGCCGCAAATTTTTCTGCCCGGGCGCACTGTTTTTCCGCTGCAGTGTTGCACAGCCCTGCCGCATCTGCTATACTGCTGTCAGTATGCCACGATTTTATGAGTTTTTCAACGAAACGAGGTAATTTTATGTCTGTCATGGAACTTCTTGCTTCCCGCCGCACCTACCGCCGCTTTGAGCAGAAAGCGGTGCCGCAGGACGTGGTGGAGGATATCATCGAGGCCCTCCGGCTTTCCTCCTGCGGGGCCAACCGTCAGGCCGTGCGTCTGGTGGTGGTGAACAGGCCCGAGGACGTGGCCAAGGTGCAGCCGCTGGTCAAGTGGGCCGCCTATCTGCCGCCGGAGCAGGGCACGCCCAAGGCGGACGAGCTGCCCACTCTGTACGTGGCAGTGGTGCAGGACGCCTCCATCCCCGGCGACCTTGCCACCGATACCGGCATCGCGCTTGCCAACATGACCCTTGCCGCATGGGCCAAGGGCGTGGGCAGCTGCATCATGGGTGCCATCAACAAGCCCGCGCTCACCCAACTGCTGGGCATTGAAGAGCCGCAGAAGCTGGCGTTCATGGTGGCCTTTGGCTACCCGGCCCACAAGGCCGGCATCGTGCCGCTGACCAAACAGACCGGCGTGAAGTATTATCTGGACGAAAACCGGGATTACTGCGTGCCCAAGCGGAGCAGAGAAGAGATCGCAAGGTATCTGTAACGGGAAATACTGAAATCAATTTTCCGCATGAAGGCTTCCCCCGGTCGGGGGAAGCTGTCACCGCAGGTGACTGATGAGGGCGCAGGACAACAGCATTTTGCCCTAAATACCCCTCATCCGGCGCTACGCGCCACCTTCCCCCCAAGGGGTGAAGGCTTTAGCTCCGGGTCAAGCTTCAAAAATTGATTTCCCTGAACGGGAAACGGCCTCGTCCAGACTCCTTCCGTCGCACTTCGTGCGCCAGCTCCCGCAGCGAGGGAGGTGGCACGGCATCCGCCGTGGCGGAAGGAGTTTTTGTATATATGCAGTTTTTCTTTCTCCGCAATGCATAATTGTTATCAATTCGGTTTCAAATCGTCAGATTTTTTGCACAAGTATTGACTTTTCAATTTGTACAATCTATACTAAATCCGTTCACCGGTTGTTCGATGAATCGCATCGTTCCGGTGGGCCGGAAACTATACAGTACATTTGAGGAGTGTTTGAATATGAAAAAGATCTCTCGTCGCAGCTTTCTGGCTGCTGCCGGTCTGTCCGTTGCTGCTCTGGCTCTGACCGCCTGCGGCGGTTCCGCTTCCAGCGTGGCTTCCTCCGTGGCAAGCTCTGCTTCTTCCGCAGCTGCTTCCACCAGCGCTGCCGCTGGCGAGCTGACCACCGTTGAGGCCGGCAAGCTGACCATGGCCACCAATGCAGCCTTCCCTCCGTACGAAATGACCACCGATGCAGGCGATTTTGAGGGTATCGACATCGAGACTGCTCAGGCCATCGCTGATAAGCTGGGTCTGGAGCTGCAGATCGATGATATGGACTTTGACGCCGCTCTGCTGAGCGTGCAGCAGGGTAAGGCCGACATCGTTATGGCCGGCGTCACCGTTACCGACGAGCGCAAGGCTGTGATGGACTTCTCCGACAGCTACGCTACCGGCATCCAGTCCATCATCGTTCCCGAGGGCTCCGACATTGCTTCCCCGGATGATCTGGCAGGCAAGAAGATCGGCACCCAGCGCGGCACCACCGGCTACATCTACTGCTCCGATGATTTCGGTGATGAAAACGTCGTGGCTTACGACGACGGTCTGACCGCTGTGCAGGCTCTGAACAACGGTCAGGTGGATGCCGTTGTCATCGACAACGCTCCCGCCCAGGAGTTCATTGCTGCCAACCCCGGCCTGAAGATTCTGGATACCAGCTACGCCGAGGAAGACTACGCCATCGGCATGGCAAAGAACTCTCCGCTGGAGGACGCCGTTAACTCTGCTCTGGAGGAGCTGAAGGCTGACGGCACCCTGCAGGCCATCGTGGACAAGTACATCACCGCCGAATAATCCGGCGGCTGACATCTGAGCCACGGGGAGGCAGCCCCAACTGGGGCACCTCCCCTTTTTTGGAAATAAGTGGTTACAAAAGATTAACAAAATCAGAACAGGAAAGTGAGGATGCGAATGGCTGCACAGTACGAACTGCTCAAAGAGCTGCTCAACAGCGGCACTACGCTCAACTTCGAGCAGGAATTCTTTTTCAAGTTTTATCAGGCGTTCATCCTGAAAGACCGCTGGCTCCAGTACATCAACGGCGTGGGCACCACCCTGCTGGTCACTGCCATTGCGCTGGCACTGGGCATCGTGCTGGGCAGCGTGGTGGCACTGGTGCGTGTGGCACACGACCAGCAGCGCCCCGGCCGCAGAAACCCGGTGCTGGGCTTCTTCAATGCGGTGTGTCAGGTGTACACCACCATCATCCGCGGCACGCCCATGATGGTGCAGCTGCTCATCATGAGCATGGTCATCTTTGCCAACAGCCGCAACTTTACCATGGTGGGTGCGCTGGCACTGGGCATCAACTCGGGTGCCTATGTGTCCGAGATCATCCGCGGCGGCCTGATGGCCGTTGACCCCGGCCAGATGGAGGCCGGACGCAGCCTTGGCCTGAACTACATGACCACCATGGTGGTCATCATCATCCCGCAGGCCATCCGTGCGGTGCTGCCCGCACTGGGCAACGAGTTCATCGTCCTGCTGAAGGATACCTCCCTGATCACGGTCATCGGCGGCAAGGAGCTGCTGTACGCCGCACAGGGCATCATGAACCGCACCTACGAGGCCATGTTCCCGCTGCTGGGTGTTGCACTGATCTACCTTGTGCTGGTCATGCTGTTCACCCGTCTGCTGGCAAAGTTTGAGAGGAGGCTTGCTCAAAGTGACCGATAAGATTCTGGAAGTCCGCGGCCTGACAAAGACCTACGGCGGCGAAAAAAAGCCGGGCGCAAAGCAGCCCACCCCCACGCTGGACGTGCTGAAGGGCATTGATATCGATATCTACCGCGGCGACGTGGTCTGCCTGATCGGCCCCTCCGGCTGCGGCAAATCCACCTTTCTGCGCTGCCTGAACCGGCTGGAGATCCCCTCCTCCGGCAGCATCAAATTTGAGGGCACCGAGGTGGACGAAGCCCACATCGACGCTGTGCGCCAGAAGATGGGCATGGTGTTCCAGCACTTCAACCTCTTCCCCCACCTGACCGTGAAGAAAAACCTTGAGCTGGCCCCCACCCTGCTCAAGCTCAAGGATAAGCAGGCCATTTCCGACAAGGCCGACGAACTGCTGGCCCGCGTGGGCCTGTCCGACAAGGCCGACGCCTACCCCAAGAGCCTTTCCGGCGGCCAGCAGCAGCGTATTGCCATTGCCCGTGCCCTTGCCATGGACCCGGACGTGATCCTGTTCGACGAGCCCACCAGCGCCCTCGACCCCGAAATGGTTGGCGAGGTTCTGGAACTGATGAAGGAGCTGGCCCACACCGGCATCACCATGCTGGTGGTCACCCACGAAATGGGCTTTGCCCGTGAGGTGTCCAACCGCGTCATCTTCATCGACGACGGCAAGATCCAGGAGGACGAGCCGCCGCAGGAGCTGTTCACCAACCCGAAGCATCCCAGACTGAAAGCGTTCCTTTCCAAGATGCTGTAATATTTTTCCACATAGCAAAAACCTCCGCCGTGCAAAACACAGCGGAGGTTTTTTTGTTATTCTTATGATGCAGGCCATCAGATAGCTTTCCACGCAAACGCAACGGGCCATTCCATCGCCTGCCCTATTGTCTGCGGCAACAGGGTCCCACCCCAGCGGATCATTTGCTTAGGAAACTATCTGCCGTCCTGCTGGTAAAGTTACAGATTATTTTCTCCGTTATCGCTGCCGTCCTGTTCACTGGTGTACAGCACCATCAGATGGTTTGCACTCTCTTCCAGCTGGGTCTTGGCCTGACGCAGGGCGGCTTCCTCATTTTCGTTCATTTTTTCGGGCTTATCCTTGCGCAGGCAGCGGCGGAGGTTGGCAAGGTCCGTTTTGATGCGGTTCTTCTCGTCCTTGTCCAGCTCCTTTTTGCATTTGGAAAGAGCCTCGTCCACCTTGTAGGCCAGCACCTCGGCCTGATTGTGCAGGTCTAAGCGCTCCTTGCGGCGGCTGTCCTCGGCCTCGTAGGCGGCAGCGTCCGCCATGGCGCGCTGGATCTCGTTCTCAGAAAGGTTCGTGCTGCCGGTGATGGTGATGTTCTGCTCCCGGCCGGTGCCAAGGTCCTTGGCAGATACCTTCACCACGCCGTTCACGTCGATATCAAAGGTAACTTCGATCTGCGGCTTGGAAGAAAAGCTTGCCCGGATGCCGGTGAGCTTGAATTTGCCCAGACTCTTGTTGTCACGGGCAAAATGGCGCTCGCCCTGCAGCACGTTGATCTCCACGCTGGTCTGCATGGGCCGTGCGGTGGTGAAGATCTGGCTCTTGCGGGTGGGGATCATACTGTTGCGGGTAATAAGAGGGGTTGCCACGCCGCCCAGCGTCTCAATGGAGAGGGTCAGCGGGGTCACATCCATCAGCACAAGGCCCTGCGCGGCTGCGCCGGTGGCACCGGCCAGCTTGCCGCCGCCCTGCAGCAGACCGCCCTGCACGGCAGCGCCCATGGCAACGCACTCGTCGGGGTTCAGGTTGTGGCTGGGTTCGCAGCCCAGCAGCTCCTTCACCTGACGCTCCACCGCAGGCATCCGGGTGCTGCCGCCCACCAGCAGCACCTTACCCAGCTGGCTGGCGGAAATGCCTGCGTCCCGCAGGGCATTCTGCACGGGAGCCACTGTGCGGGCCAGCAGGTCGCCGGTCATCATCTCAAACTGCGGGCGGGACAGCGAAAGGTCCAGATGGTGCGGGCCGTCCTTGCCCACCGCAATGAACGGCAGGTTCAGCTGTGCGGACGGCGCGGCGGAAAGCTCCTTCTTGGCCTTTTCAGCCTCTTCCTTCAGGCGGCCCATGGCAGCGGGGTCGCGGCTGAGGTCGATGCGGTCAGACTTCTTGAACTCTGCCACGGCATACTCCACGATGCGCTGGTCGAAGTCGTCGCCGCCCAGATGGGTGTCGCCGCCGGTGGCAAGCACCGTAAAAGTCCCGTCCTCGATCTCGATGATGGACACATCAAAGGTGCCGCCGCCCAGATCATAGACAAGGATCTTCTGCGCTGCTTCGTTATCCAGACCGTAGGCCACAGCAGCGGCAGTAGGCTCGTTGATGATGCGCAGCACGTTCAGGCCCGCGATGCGGCCTGCGTCCTGCGTGGCCTTGCGCTGGCTGTCGTCAAAGTAGGCGGGCACCGTGATGACCGCCTCGGTCACCGGCTCACCCAGATAGCTCTCGGCATCGCGGCGGATCTTGGCTAAGATCATGGCGCTGATCTCCTGCGGGGTCAGGTCCTTGCCGTCGATGTGCACCCGGTAATCGGAGCCCATGTGTCGCTTGATGCTGGAAATGGTGCGCCCGGAGTTGGTGGCGATCTGGCGCTTGGCTGCGCCGCCCACCAGACGCTCCCCGTCTTTGGTAAAGGCCACAACGCTGGGGGTGGTGCGCTCGCCCTCCGCATTGGTGATGACCACGGGCTTGCCGCCCTCCACCACTGCCACACAGGAATTGGTCGTGCCCAGATCAATGCCGATCACTTTGCTCATATCGTCTGTTTCCTCTCCGGTGCCGTTTCTGCACAGAATTTTTATCATTTCCTGATTATTGTAGCGTATCTGTATGACGCTTTTTTAGTCCAATTGTAAAGAATCCATGTCATAGGCTGCAGGCTGTGCAGGCGGCTCAGCGGTCAGCTCCCGGATGAGCTGTTCGGCCTCGGCCAGCCACTGGGCCGCGTCCGGCTCCTGTTCCCGGGCCAGAAGGGCAAAACCCTGCCTTGCTTCTGCCGCAAGCGCCAGCGCCTTTTTGCGGCTGGTGTAGCGGGTCTCGGTCTGCGCTATGCGCAGGCACACCTGCGGGGTGTACTCGATATCCGGCATGTGGGCAGCGGCTTCCCGCGCTTTCCGGTACCAGATCAGTGCTCTGCCCGTCTCACCCCGGGCGGCGCAGTCATCGCCCAAAGCGATCATGGAGAGCACATCGCCGCTCTCTGCGGCTTCCTTCCACATGCGGCGGGCCTGTGTGCGGCCGGGCCGGGTGCCGCGGCCCTTATAGATGCAGTCTGCCAGCCGAGAAAGTCCCATGGCGCTGCCAAGCTCGGCGGCTTTTTCAAAGCACTCCACCGCCTGTTCCCAGCAGCCCTTGCGGGCGGCTTCCTTTCCGGCGTCTGCCTCCGCGTCTCCGGGTTCCTCGGGGGCGTGGCCCGCGTGCAGCAGACCGTTGAGCAGTGCCCCGTCCAGCGTAGCCGAGTGGCTCCACGGGTCCAGCACAACGCCATCGATGCCCGGGGTGCTGAGGGCCAGCTCCATGGCATCCTGCAGCGTGTAGTCCGCCATAGGCCGGGCGGCGGTGCTGCGGTCGCCGCAGGCCGCAGCGCCGGAGGTGAACAGCGGCAGCCATGTGCGGCCCTTGTCATTGCGCAGGGTCCACAGCTGCAGGCCCTTTGCCTTTTCGGCCGGGACCGGGTGCTCCGTCCAGGGAGCGGGCATGTTGTGCACGGTCAGAGCCGTCTGCAGCGGCACCAGAACATGGGTCTCCATTTCCAGCGCATAGTTCAGTGCGCCCATCAGCGTCCAGAACGCTTCCTCGTTCTGGCCCTTGTAAAGATTTTCCACTGCCTGCTCAAAGGCCGGGCAGCCGGTCCCCGCCGGGCTGTAGGTCGGGGCGGTCTGCCGACGCTTGTGGGTGCCCACCGGGCGCAGCCGGATGCCGCCATCTGCTCTTCTTGCCATCTGCTCACCATTCTTCCAGTTTCTGTAATCTATTTCAGTATAACAGGTTTTGCGCAATTTCTCAATCAACAGTTGAAACCCTCTCAGTCAAACCCTACGGGTTTGCCAGCTCTCCCGAAGGGCGAGCTTTTATGCATCTGACGGTCAAGCACCAGAAAACTCCCCCTTGGCGGCCGAATGCGAGACTAAGAGGGTTATTTCCCTATGGCATTTTGCCTTTTTCTGCGCTATAATAAGGTGATTTTATAATGTATAGAAAGAAGGAGAACCGCCTTGAACAAGATGCTGAGCTACCTGAAGGGCTACAAGCGCGTGGCTGCGCTTGCTCCCCTTTTCAAGATGCTGGAAGCTACGTTCGACCTGTTCGTGCCGCTGGTGATGGCGGACATCGTGAACATCGGCATTGCCGCCCATGATTTTCACTATATCCTTGTGCGGTGCGGACTTTTGCTGCTGCTGGCTTTCATCGGCCTTGTCTGCAGCCTGACGGCGCAGTATTTTTCCGCAAAGGCGGCGGTGGGCTATTCCACAGCCCTGCGCCATGCCCTGTTTGCGCATATCCAGACCCTGAGCTTTACCGAGATGGACACGCTGGGCACCAGCACCCTCATCACCCGCATGACCAGCGACATGAATCAGGTGCAGAACGGCCTGAACCTGTTTTTGCGCCTGTTCCTGCGCAGCCCGTTCGTGGTCATCGGTGCCATGGTCATGGCCTTTACGGTCAACGCCCGGGCCGCGCTGATCTTTGTTGTCACCATCCCGCTGCTGAGCGTGGTGGTGTTCAGCATCATGGCAGCCACGCGGCCCCTGTATAAAACGGTGCAGAACCGTCTGGATCGTGTGCTGGGCCTGACCCGCGAGAACCTGACCGGTGTGCGTGTCGTGCGCGCCTTTGATAAGGAAGCCAGCGAGGTGGAGCGCTTTGAGAACGCCAACGACCTGCTGACCCGGATGCAGCTGCATGTGGGCCACATTTCCGCCCTGATGAACCCGCTGACCTATGTGCTCGTCAACATTGCCATCGTGGCGCTGCTGTACGTGGGCAGCATCGAGATCAATGTGGGCGGCATGGCCTCCGGCGACGTCATTGCTCTGGTAAACTACATGAACCAGATCCTGGTGGAGCTGGTCAAGCTGGCCAACCTCATCGTGCAGGTGAGCAAGGGCCTTGCCTGCGCAGGCCGCGTGCAGGCTGTATTGGACACGCAGCCCGGCATGGCCTTCCCGGAAAAGCTTCTGGGCGAGGTGCCAACCGGAAAAACCGGCGATGCCGTGCGCTTTGACCACGTAAGCCTGACCTACGCGGGCGCAGGCGCACCCAGCCTTTCCGACATCAGCTTTACCGCAAAGCAGGGCCAGACCATCGGCGTCATCGGCGGCACCGGCAGCGGCAAATCCAGTCTGGTGAACCTCATCCCCCGCTTCTACGATGCCACCGAGGGCAGGGTGGAAATCATGGGCCGCGACGTCCGTAGCTACCCCCGCGAAGCACTGCGCGGCAAGGTGGCCGTGGTAATGCAGAAGGCCCAGCTGTTCGGCGGCACCATCCGCTCCAACCTGCTGTGGGGCCGCAAAAATGCATCGGATGAAGAGCTGTGGCAGGCCCTTGAGACCGCACAGGCGGCAGAATTCGTCCGGGCGAAGCCCCTTGGGCTGGACGAGCCCGTGGAGCAGGGCGGCCGCAACCTGTCCGGCGGCCAGAAGCAGCGCCTGACCATTGCCCGCGCCCTTGTGGGCAGGCCGGACATCCTCATTCTGGACGACAGCGCAAGCGCACTGGACTACGCCACCGACGCCGCCCTGCGCAAGGCACTGGCGGCTCTGCCCGGCAGTCTGACCGTGTTCATCGTGAGCCAGCGTGCCGCCAGCCTGCAGCACGCGGATCAGATCCTGGTGCTGGACGACGGTCATCTGGTGGGCATCGGCACCCACGACCAGCTGCGCCAGACCTGCCCCGTCTACGAGGAGATCTACGAGAGCCAGTTCAAGAAAGGGGATGCGCAGAAATGAGTGCAAAAGCAAAAAACAGGCTGACCCCGCAGCAGCGCAAGGCCACCCTGACCCGTGTTCTGGGCAAGATCAGACCTTACTCCCTGTTTGTGGTGTGCAGCCTGATCGTTGCTGCCGTGAGCGTGGGCGCACAGCTGTATATCCCCATCCTGTGCGGCAGCGCCATCGATCTGATGCTGGGCAAAGGCACCGTGGATTTTGGCGGTGTGATGCGCATTATGATCGAAGTGCTGGTGGTGGCCGCGGCGGCCGCGCTGGCCCAGTGGCTGCTGAGCGTGTGCAACAACCGCATCACCTTCCTTGTCAGCCGGGACCTGCGCAACGAAGCCCTGCGCAAGATCCAGACCCTGCCGCTGTCCTATCTGGACAGCCACCCCTCCGGCGACATCGTGAGCCGCATGGTGGCAGATGTGGACACCTTTGCGGACGGCCTGCTGGTGGGCTTCACCCAGCTGTTCAGCGGCATCCTGACCATTCTGGGCACATTGCTCTTCATGCTCAGCGAAAACGTGCCCATCACGCTGGTGGTGGTGTGCATCACCCCGCTCAGCCTTGTGGTGGCAAGCTTCCTTGCCAAGCGCAGCTATGGTTACTTCCAGAGCCAGAGCACCGTGCGCGGCGAGCAGACCGCGCTGGTCAACGAGATGATCGAGGGCCAGAAGGTGGTGCAGGCCTTCGGCCATGAGGCCGAGAGCCTTGCCGCCTTTGACGAGGTGAACGGCCGCCTGCAGGACGTGAGCCTGAAGGCCATCTTCTTTTCCAGTCTGACCAACCCCGCCACTCGCTTTGTGAACAACATCGTGTACGCAGGCGTGGGCCTTGTGGGTGCCGTGTACGCAGTGCGGGGCGGTATCACCATCGGCCAGCTGAGCGTGTTTTTGAGCTACGCCAACCAGTACACCAAGCCCTTCAACGAAATCTCCGGCGTGGTGACGGAGCTGCAGAACGCTCTGGCCTGTGCGGCCCGCGTGTTCGACCTGCTGGACGCCGACGATCAGGTGCCAGAAGCCGCGAACGCCCCCGTACTGCAGCCGGACGGCCATGTGCAGCTGGAAAATGTCTCCTTCCGCTACCTGCCCGACCGCCCGCTGATCGAGGGACTGAGCCTCGACGTGAAGCCCGGTCAGCGCATCGCCATCGTGGGCCCCACGGGCTGCGGCAAGACCACCCTCATCAACCTGCTCATGCGGTTCTATGATGTGAACGGCGGCAGCATCAAAGTATCCGGCACCGACATCCGGGATGTGACCCGCGCTTCCCTGCGCGGCAGCTACGGCATGGTGCTGCAGGACACCTGGCTGCGGGCCGGTACCGTGCGGGAGAACATCGCCTACGGCAAGCCGGACGCCACGCTGGAAGAAGTGGTGGCAGCAGCCAAAGCCGCCCACGCAGACAGCTTCATCCGCCGCCTGCCCGAGGGCTACGACACCGTTATCGCCGAGGACGGCGGCAACATCAGTCAGGGCCAGAAGCAGCTGCTGTGCATCGCCCGCGTGATGCTCTGCCTGCCGCCGATGCTGATCCTGGACGAGGCCACCTCCTCCATCGATACCCGCACCGAGGTGCGCATCCAGAAAGCCTTTGCCCGCATGATGCAGGGCCGCACCAGCTTCATCGTAGCCCACCGCCTTTCCACCATCCGGGAGGCAGACCTCATCCTTGTGATGAAGGACGGCCACATCGTGGAACAGGGAGATCACGACCAGCTGCTGGCTGCAGGCGGCTTCTACGCCAAGCTCTACAACAGCCAGTTCGAAGGCGTGGAGACCTGAGAGCCTCTGATAACAATAACAAAAGGGAGAGATGTGCTGCATCTCTCCCTTTTGTTATTATTTGCTTTCAACTTTCTGCACGATGGGTTCAGTGGGCGGCGGAGTGAGGGTGGAATGCTCCACGATGAACTGCTCTGCCCTCTCCCGGGCCAGACGCTGGCGCACCTTGCGTGCATCGTTGGCCGGGAAGGTACGCTCACCGTCCAGCTTCACGTCCCAGTGGGCAGCGGCTGCCGCTACCTCGGCGTCCGAGGGTGCAAGGCCCTCTTTTTCCGCCACCAGCAACAGCCCCAGCCAGCTGCGCAGCTTGCGCTCTGCCTGCGTGTGGAGCCAGACGCGGAACTCCTCCACGGTCTGACCGCGCACCTTGAGGAACTGGTCAAAGTTGATGCCGTTGGCCTGCAGGCTCAGGTTGAACTGGCGCTGCTCGGCAAAGTAGTTGCCGCCCACCAGCTGTTTGGGCAGGGTGCCCGTTACCGCGTCGCCCAGCTGCCACACCAGCTCCTTGCGTGCCCGCTGCTCAGCCTGGGCACAGCGCTGTGCCCAGATGTCCCGGGCCACCTGCTGCCGCAGCGCCGCCTTGCCCGCTGCATCGGCTGCACGTTCTTCGTCGCCGTGGTGACGGTTGATCTCCAGTTCAATGGTCAGCTGCCGGATGGGGTGCGGCTCCACGGCCTGCACGAAACCGGTGTACTGCCCCACTTCCAGCGGCGGCAGCGCGTAGAACTGCGCCCCCGCCCGGAAGCCCTCGGCCCGGTTCACCGCCAGCAATTCAAAATCCGGGTCGGTCACCGGCACCACATGGTACTCCTGTACCAGCTGCTCATACAGCGCCGAAAAGCCGCCCAGAATGGTGCGGTTCACCGCCTCAGTCAGCAGACCGTCCTCTTCCTGCGGCGCGTCCGGCCCTGCCTGCACCTGTGCAATGGCTGCCGCCAGTTCCTCGGCACCGGCTGTGAATACCAGACGGCAGTCGCCCGGCTCAGCCAGGCCAAAATGTTCCAGTTTCATTCTCTTTTCCCCTTTCAGCGGGCAATGCCCACGGTCAGCACCAGCAGGATCACACCCAGCACGGCATACAGCACCTCGGCTCCCAGCGTGGCCCGGTCGCCTTCCACGTACATCTTCTCCGGGTCGTCGGGGTCATAGTATAAGGTGACGGTATCCCCCACCGCAAAGCTCTTGCCCCGCGCAGGCTTCGGGTAGTGCAGCCGATGGCTGCCGCCTGCGGTGGTAAAGGCCAGCACATAGGCACCACCATCCCGGCTCTTCACGGTGCCCTCCACCGTGGCCGTGACCTTCTGCCCCTGCGTGCACAGCCTGCGCCGTGCCAGCACACTGCGCAGCGCCATAAAGAACATGATGCCTGCCCCCAGCAGGAAAATGATAACATTGAACATTCTGTTTTCCCTCATTTTCTCGGCAGCCGCTTTCCCGCACCGGGGCGCACCGGGCCGACACCGCGCCACTGTCGGTATGGCAGCAAGCGGGCCGTGCAGCGGTGTGCTGCGGTGTGCAAAAGCAGCTTCTTAGTCTGCGCATACAGGAGCACCCGCAGCGCGTCCTGTTTATTGTATCACACTTTGGCGAAAATTTCGCCCTGCAGCGGCTATTCAGAGTGCATCAATTTTACCGCAAAAATTTGTCGAGAAAATCTGAAAATAATGCTTGACATTCTTCGTATATCTGGTATAATAACTATCGTTCCGAGCGGCACAGCTCACGAACACAACAGAATATGCGGATATGGCGGAATTGGCAGACGCGTTAGATTCAGGTTCTAATCGGGGCAACTCGGTGGAGGTTCAAGTCCTCTTATCCGCACCACAAGGAAGACAGCTTTTGATAGCTGTCTTTTTTGTTTTACACGGCAGTTTCTCTTTAGCAGTAACTGCGGATAATAGGACTTGAACAGCAGCGACGACGATCGCAGCCAGCGGCTGAAACAGGGAGGAGTTGTTGGGGCCGCGTTCTGATTTTTCAAAGCCCTGCCAAGGGGCTGCAGAAAAATCAGCAAACGCAACCCGTAAGGCCCTGACCACCAGATCCCGCTGCGGTTCCCAACCTGTAGGAATGTCTACCGGGAGGCCTGCCGCTAAAATTGAAAAAACACCGCCTATCTGCGTAATGAAACGCAGGTGGGCGGTGTTTTGCTCTATTGGTTTAGAACTTGCATCGGATACAGCTTACGCAAGGCTTTCAATGATCTCCGCACACTTTTCAATACCGATGACCCCGCTATCCAGCGCAATATGATAGTTGGCGGCATCGCCCCATTTCATATCGGTGTAGAAGCGGTAGTAGGCAGCGCGGCGCTTATCCTTCTCCTTCAGACGGGCCTCGGGAGATTTCTCCCGCTCCCCGTAGACCCGCACGATGCGGTCAGCCCGGAACTTCATGTCCGCGTGGACAAAGACCTTCAGGCAGTCGGTGCGGTCCTGCAGGATAAAATCGGCGCAGCGTCCTACGATGACGCAGGACTCTTTTTCCGCAAGCTCCCGGATGATCCGGTATTGCAGCTTCCAGAGCAGGTCCTCGTTGGTGAGGCCGAAGCTGCGGTCGGTAAAGGCAGAGGCAAGGAAACCGCCGGGAGTGTACTCTCCGGCCTCCTTGATGTAGCTCTCGTCAAAGCCGCTTTCGACAGCCAGTTTCTGGATCAGTTCGGCGTCGTAGCACCGGATGCCCAGATGCTCTGCCACCAGTTTGCCGATGGTCCTGCCGCCGCTGCCAAACTCGCGGCTGATGGTGATGATGCGTTTTTCCATTAGAGTTCTCCTTTCCCGTTCAGTTCACGGTAGGTCTTGCAGATCAGATAACCAGCGATCAGGAAGGTGAGGATATCCGACATGGGCATGGAGTACAGCACGCCGTCCAGCCCGAAGAACCGGGGCAGCAGCAGGGCAAAGCCCACGCCGAACACCACCTCACGCACCATGGACAGGGCGGTGGATTCCGCCGCCTTGCCCATGGCCTGCAAAAAGATGAAGCAGGCCTTGTTGACACAGGCCAGAATGATCATGCACAGGTAGATGCGGAAGGACTTCACGGCAAAATCCGTGTAGTAAACGCTTTCGTTGGCGGCACCAAACAGGGCGATGAGCTGCCGGGGAAGCAGCTCCACCAGCACCAGTGCAACGGCACCCACGGTGGCTTCTGCCAGCAGCAGTTTTGTGAACAGCTCCTTCACACGGGTGGGCTTTTTGGCGCCCATGTTGAAGCCCACCACGGGGATGCAGCCAGCCGCCATGCCCACCACGATGGAGATGACGATCTGGAAGAACTTCATCACGATGCCCACCACCGCCATGGGGATCTGGGCGTACTGCTCCTGCCCGAACACGGCATCCAGTGCGCCGTATTTGCGGATCATGTTGTTGATGGCTGCCATTGCCGCCACAAGGCTGATCTGGGACAGAAAGCTGGTCATGCCAAGGGTCAGGGTACGGCCGCAGATGGAGCCCTTCAGCCGGTAGTCACCCTTTTCAGGGCGAATGATCTTCATGTGCAGCAGATACCACACTGCCAGCGCTGCCGTGACCAGCTGACCGATGACGGTAGCCACCGCTGCGCCCATCATGCCCCAGCGGAAGCCGAAAATGAAGATGGGGTCCAGAATGATGTTCAGCACCGCACCCGCAAGGGTGGAGATCATGGCAAACCGGGGGCTGCCATCCGCGCGGATGATAGGGTTCATGGCCTGCCCGAACATATAAAAGGGCACGCCCAGCGTGATATAGAAGAAATATTCCTGCGAGTGGTGATAGGTCTCAGCGTTCACCGTTCCGCCGAACATGGCCAGAATGGCGTCCGCAAAAACCAGATAGAGCACTGCCAGCACGATGCTGCTGACCAGACACATGACCAC
>OJPL01000018.1_pt1 | contig 64663 bp, 55 predicted proteins | sample 1598501 | NCBI WGS metagenome assembly OJPL01 (sample SAMN03922486, study PRJEB24848) | human gut metagenome | isolation source: stool sample | host: Homo sapiens | place: Germany | collected 2011-05 | reverse complement strand
AATTTCTAAATCCATCGTTGAAAGCATTGAAATCCCGTTACCTGAAGTAAACCAGCAGAAAGAAATTGCAGAAAAATTCAAGAAGTTAGAGCAGTTGATTTCTCTCCGTAAGCAGCAACTTGCTAAACTGGACGAGCTGGTAAAGGCGCGGTTTGTGGAAATGTTTGGGGATGTGTTTCTAAATCCTATGGAATGGCCTGAAAAAAAGTTGGAGAGTCTAGCAGACATTGTTTCGGGAATTACAAAAGGCCGCAAAACAACAGAAACAGATTTGCAAGAAGTACCATATATGGCGGTTTCAAATGTAAAAGACGGTTATATTGATTGGACAACTGTAAAGACGATTCTGGCAACAAGACGGGAAATTGAGCAATATAGACTGATGCCGGATGATATCTTAATGACCGAGGGCGGTGACCCTGATAAAGTTGGGCGGGGTGCCATAATTAAAATGCCTTTGAAAAACTCAATTCATCAAAATCATATTTTCCGTGTGCGGTTGAATGAACAAGAAATTTTGCCTGATTTCCTTGCCGAATATCTACAACATCAAAAAGCCAAACGTTACTTTTTAGGGTGTGCAAAGCAAACCACAGGCATTGCAAGCATCAACATGCGACAGCTTAAGGCGTTACCTACGCTTGTTCCACCACTGTCACTTCAAAACCAGTTTGCCGCTTTTGTAGAGCGTGTAGACCGACAAAAGCAGACTATACAGCAGAGCCTTGAGAAACTGGAACTGATGAAAAAGGCACTGATGCAGGAATATTTTGGGTAACTCCCCCAGTCGCCTACGGCGACAGCCCCCTCAAGGAGGGAGCCTTTGACGTGGCGGTGCCGAAAAGCCTCCCTCCTTGAGGGAGGTGGATGCGAACGAAGTGAGCAGACGGAGGGAGTTTATTAAGTGTCAATCATATGAATATGAGAGCAAGTGAGGATTATATGACGCGAATAGCCATAACAATGCACATTATTCAAGGTGATGAGGATACGGAAGGGTTTAAAAATGCTATAGAGAAATGTGTGGATGACTTGTCATTTCGATGGAATATATACCATGAAATGGTTGATATAACATCGAAAGCGATTATCATTCCACATTATGAGAAAAACATAGAACTAAAAGAAGCAGAAGAAAAAGTAAAACAAAATCCAACGGATGATAAATTAAAAAACGAGTATAAAAATTTGCTGGAAATGCATAGTAGTTATAAAGCGGCAATGACGTTTGATATGATAATATCTTCTAATGTTGATCTTGATACTAATAGAATCATCTTTCCGAACTGCGATGCTTCAGAGTTTGAGTGGGATTATTTTGATAGTTTTTATGAAGAATACATTGCAAAATTAAATCTGGCACTTGTAATGGCTTTTGTTTTTACACAACCTCATATGCATGTGTGGAATACAGAAGTGTATATCAATGAAATTTATTATTCAAGCGAAAATTATGTCAAAGGAATAATTCCAATTGGAACTCTAAAAGAATACAAAACAATAAAAAAGGTTGATGTAAGCTATAAGAAAGCATTGATGTGGATTAAAAATCACACAAGTTTATGTGGAAATCGTGATAAATCCCCAAGTGCATTTTCGGCACTCACATATGTATTTAACCGTCAATATCATGAGGGACTGATTTATTCTATCATTGGATTGGAAAGCATTTATTCTCCCGGAAAATCTGGAATTTCTTACACACTGCAAAAAAGAATAAATAAAATTTTTCCAATGATTTCAAAAGATGAAATAAAGAAAATGTATTCGCTTCGATCAAAATTTGTTCATGGAGAGCTTGCAATAAGTAATTGTGATTTAACAGTTGAAACATTAGATGATTATAAACGATTTTCTGGAACATCATTTATGGCAATGTCACTTTTGTTTGAAACGGTTAGAATGCTAATTGCAAATGATGCAGATTCTATTAATTTTACAGAAACTATATCATACGATTTTTCGTGAGATAAGTTGAAAGGAGCTTTCCCATGTCCAACTTCTCCTATCTTGCCACCAAACCTGAATATTCCCTCTTTGCCTCTGCCGCCATCGAGGCCGAGAAAGTGTTCTCCACCTCCCCGGCAATGTGCGCGGTGGGGTGCCGGAAGGCGTTGGAGCTGGCGGTGAAGTGGGTGTATGCGGCAGACAAGACCATCACGATGCCCTACAAGGACAACCTGCAATCCCTGCTGCATGAGCCGAGTTTCCGGTTCGCAGTGGACCGCAATGTGTGGAGCGTGCTGCCCAGCATCGTGAAGGCGGGCAATCTGGCGGTACATACGGGGCATAGTGTGTCGGCGGCGGATGCAGTGTTCAGCCTGCGGGGGCTGTTCGATTTCATCCAGTGGGTGGATTACTGCTACGGCACGGACTATGTGGAGCGCTCCTTTGATGAAACAGCCATCCCCGGCGAAAAGGTAACGCTGGACGAAAAGAAGATCCGGGAGCAGGAAAGCCTGCTGACCCAGAAAGATGCCGAGCTGGAAGCGTTGCGCAAGCAGGTGGAGAGCCTTTCGGCGGCGTACACGGCCAGCAAACAACAGAACCAGCAGAGCCGCAGTTTCACCGCCGCCGACCTGACCGAGGCCGAGACGCGGCGGAAGATCATCGACATCGACCTCAAGGCCATGGGCTGGAAGTTCACTGGGCCGGATGCCGATGTGCGCACCGAGTACGAAGTGGACAACATGAACGGCGTACTGGGGCAGAAGGGCTATGCAGACTATGTGCTGATGGGCAGGGACGGCTTGCCGCTGGCGGTCATTGAAGCCAAGCGCAGCACCGAAGACCCCAACATCGGGCGCAAGCAGGCTCAGCTTTATGCAAACTGTCTGGAGCAGAAGTTTGGCCGCCGTCCGATGCTGTTTACCACCAACGGCTACACCACCTATTTCTGGGATGAGCAGAGCGGCCCGCAGCGTGCTGTGAGCGGGGTGTTCTGCAAGGACGACGTGCAGAAGCTGATGAACCGCCGCACCGAGAAAAAATCGCTGGACACCATCGAAATTGACGACAAAATCACCGACCGCTACTATCAGAAAAACGCCATCCGGGCAGTCTGCGCCCACATCGCGCAGGGCTTCCGGCGCAATCTGCTGGTCATGGCAACGGGCACAGGCAAGACCCGCACTGCATCCAGCCTGACCGATGTGCTGAGCCGGGGCGGTCATGTGACCAACGTGCTCTTTCTGGCAGACCGCACTGCGCTGGTCAAGCAGGCGAAGGACGACTTCAAAAAGTATCTGCCGGACCAGTCGCTGTGCAACCTTTGCTCCTCTAAGGACGATAAGGCCGCGCGCATCGTGTTTTCCACCTATCCCACCATGCTCAACGCCATCGACAACGCCAAGACCAAGGACGGCGTGCCGCTGTTTTCGCCCGCCCACTTTGACCTTATCATCGTGGACGAGAGCCACCGCAGCATTTTCAAGAAATACCGCGCCATTTTTGATTATTTCGATGCGATTCTGGTGGGTCTGACCGCCACCCCGAAAACCGATGTAGATCGCAACACCTACGACTTTTTCGAGATGGAACACGGCATCCCCACCTACGCCTACGATTACGACACGGCGGTCTACACCGACCATGTGCTGGTGCCTTACTACAACTACGAGGTCAAGACGAAATTCACCGAAGAGGGCATCCACTACGACCAGCTTTCACCGGAGGATAAGGCCCGCTACGAGGACGATTTTGCCGAGGACGACACCCTGCCCACCTTCATCCCATCCGAAAAGCTGAATAAGTTCATCTTCAACGCCAACACCGTGGACACGGTGCTGCAAGACCTGATGGAACGGGGCATCCAGACGGCGGGCGGCGACCGCATCGGCAAAACCATTATCTTTGCCCAGAACAAGCGCCACGCGGAGTTTATCCGGGAACGTTTTGGCAAACTCTACCCGCAGCTGGAGACCCAGCACCCGGGGTTCATCCAGCGGGTGGTCTGCGACGACGCCTATGCACAGTCCATCATTGACGACTTCAAACAGCCGGAAAAGCCGCCGTTTATTGCGGTCTCGGTGGATATGATGGACACGGGCATTGATGTGCCGGAGTGTGCGAATCTGGTGTTCTTCAAAAAAGTACGCAGCAAAACGAAGTTCTGGCAGATGATCGGCCGTGGTACGCGGCTGTGCCCATCCCTTGCCTGCGTGGATGCCATCGACGGCGAGTATACGGGCAAACGGCGGTTTCTGATCTTCGACTACTGCGGCAACTTTGAATTTTTCCGTCAGAAACCCAACGGCTACGAGAGCGCGGACACCAAAAGCCTGTCCGAAAGCATTTTCTGCAAGCAGGTGCGGATCGCCGCCGCGCTGCAGGATGGAGCCTATGGGGACGAAAACTACCAGAACTGGCGCAAGATCTTAACGGAGACCTGCCGTGCCGAAGTGGGAGCGCTGAACCCGGAGCTGGTATCCGTGCGGCTGCACCGACAGGCCGTGGAACACTATCAAAAGCCGGAAGCCTTTGTCAGCCTGACCGAAACGGACAAGGGGACTCTGATGAAAGAGGTGGCACCGCTCATCTCGCTGGACGACAAAGATGAAGCCGCCAAGCGGTTCGATAACTTTGTGTATGGCTTGCTGCTCTGTGAACTGGAAGGTCTGCCGGGGCTGGGCCGCGCCCAGAAACAGCTGCGCAGCACAGCGGCATTGCTGGAAGGGAAGGCTACCATCCCGCAGGTGCAGGCAAAGCTGCCCCTCATTCGGGAGGTGCAGACAGACGAATTTTTGACCTCGCATGATCTGCTCCGCTTTGAGGAAATGCGGCAGGAGCTGCGGGAGCTCATCAAGTTTCTGGTGGACGGTGTAGAAGGGCAAAAGCCTGTCTACACGGCCCTTGCCGACCCGGTACTGGAACAGACCGAGGGCAAAACGCTGGATTCCGGCTACGATTTCGGCGAGTACCGGGAACGTGTGAACCGCTACATCATGGAGCACCGCAGCGATACGCTGGCCATCCACAAGCTGACCCAGAACATTCCACTTTCCCGGGGAGACTATACCGAGCTGGAACATATCTTCACCTGTGAGCTGGGCAGCAAAGAGGACTATGCACGGGAGTTTCGGGATACACCCTTTGGTCTGCTGGTGCGTAAAGTGGCAAAGCTGGACCACGATGCTGCCATGCAGGCATTTTCCAAGTTCATCAACGATGAATCGCTGAATGCAAAGCAGATCGCATTTGTGCAGAAGGTTATTCATTACATCGAGCAGAACGGTTATGTGGAAAGCAAAGCGGTTCTGATGAAACCACCCTTTGACCAGCCCATCCTGTTTACCCGCCTGTTTGATGGCAAAACAGGAAGTGAACTGATGGATACGATCAATTCGGTGAAAGAGAATGCCACCCATGTGACTGCATAAAGTGGTAGAATGTACTGATAAAATACGGTATAATACGCTTGAACTATATTAGGACTTAGAGCTTCATGTGGAAGTAGCCCAGAAGCCGACATTCTACTCGGATTCGGATTTCTTTATCGTCACACTGCCGAATAGAAGTGTAGCGACTCCGGCACAGATCAGTATGGAAAGTGTGGCAAGTGGTGCGGAAAGTGCGGAAACCTCTGCGGAAAGTGCGAAAACTTCTACAGTGCTCCACGGAATGAGTACGGATGCCGAAGTGAGTGAACTTTGCAAAAGGCTGAATGGCACGAGACTAACTGCAAGTACAAAAGAACGGACGCTTGAACTTTTCAAGAGATATCGGTATCAATATCAGTTCCGCAGCATAAACGTTGCACAGCTATATGGCGTTCAGAAATCTCGTGCATCCTCTATTATCAAGAATCTTATCAAGCATGGATTGGTGACGTCACCAGAATATGGCGTATACCAATTTGTGAAGAAGTAACACCGCTATCAACAGGTGGTTTTTGAAAACCAAGCGGTGAAGCTGTTATAGCCCATGGAACGTCTTAATATAATTTGAATTATCATAATCGAAATTATATTAACCGCTTGTGCAGAAATGCCCACTCCCCTGAGAACTCCTCAGACGAGTGGGCATTCTTCTTCCTGCATATTAGATTTACTTCTGTGGTCACTCAAATCGCCACCAAGTCATGGATGCTGTCCGGCAGATTTTCTTTTACCGGCACAAGAAAAAGCTGTCTTGAGCATATGTGGGTCGCTGATATGGAGTTTGCCGTTGCTCCTGAGATCGTGGATAGCAGCCCTCCGAAATCACCGTTTTCTCTGCACAGAAACAGGATCACTCTTCTGATTGAAATATTACTTGATTTGAAATCGAATGTTAATTTCTGCGAGAAAATGAGCCGTGTATTTCAAACAAAAACCGCCCACATCACAAACGATGCAGGCGGTTTTCTCGGGGGAGTAAAACGGAAATCAAAAAGTGTTAGTGACAATTTCCGGTACAACCACCCTTGTCCTCGTGACAGGAGTGTGAGCCGCAGCTATGACCATCTTCATGGTCATGATGGTCGCAGTGGGCATTTGGATCAAAAACAAGATTTCCTGCAAGGTAATCCGCAACAACGCTGTCAGCTGCGCCAGAAATGCCGCCAAACAGCTGAATCCCGGCTTGTGCAAGAGCGTTCTGCGCACCGGCACCAATACCGCCGCAGAGAACGACATTTACACCGTTCTGAACAAGGAAGCCCACCAATGCACCATGGCCTTGACCATTGGTAGAAACGATCTCACTGCTCAGAATCTTGCCGTTTTCTGTATCGTAGATTTTGAACAGTGCGGAGTGGCCAAAGTGCTGGAACACCTGACCGTTTTCATAAGGGATTGCGATTTTCATAACTGAGTCTCCTTTTGATTTTTAGCGTTTATCAGAATAGTTGCAAATTTGGATGGCCACACCATGCTCCATCCGCTGAAAGCCGTGCTTTTCATAGAACGGGACATTCTTTTCGTCCTCTGGCATTTCCTCAATATTATAGGTAGTTCTTATATTTTTCTTTGATACGTTCCAGCATCTCTCCGGCAATGCCTTTCCCCTGATAATCAGGATGTACCAGCACATAGTGAATTGTTTTGCTACTTGGTGGTGAATGGAACGGCAGCAACATGCGGCGGTGCCGCTCATCATTTCTGCTCCCGGACGGCTATTTTTTCCGCTGCCGCTGAATGCGGCGGGCGGCGTCCCGCCCGGCTGCGATCCCGCTGCCGAAGGCCCAGTGCAGATTGAAGCCGCCGCAGCTGCCGGCGCAGTCCAGCGTTTCGCCCACAAAATACAGGCCCGGGCAGCCCTGAAACTGAAAATGCGCATCCACTTCCCGCAGCGAGAGCCCGCCGCCGGTCACCTGCGCCTGCTTCCAGCCGCAGGGCGTCAGGCCCTCAAAGCGCCAGTGCTTGGCGGTGTGGGCCAGTTTCTGCCACTGTCCGGCAGTGAGAACGGCGGGAGCGTTGCCGTCCCTTAGCCCGGCGGCAGACCACACAGCGCAGCCCAGCTTCCGGTTCAGCAGACCCAGCCAGAACTCGGCAGGGCTGTCCCCTGCCGTCTGGGCGGCATGGGAACGGAACAGGGCGGTCAGCTCTGCTTCGTCCAGCGCCGGAAAAAGATCCAGCTCCACAGCGGGAGCCTTTGGACTGCGGCCCGGTGCCAGCAGGCCGGACAGCTGCATGATGCAGATGCCGGAAAGGCCATAGTCGGTGAACTGCACCTCGCCGGTCTCTGCGGCCAGCACACGGCTTCCGTCCAACAGGGAGGCTGCGGCCTTGGCGCGGATGCCGGCCAGAGTCTTGTTGGGCTTTGCGCACTGCAGAGCGGTCAGACAGGGATACAGCGGCTCCGTTCTGCCGCCGCACTGGGCGGCGAACCGGGTGCCGAAGCCGTCGGTGCCGAACTGCGGCCCGGCGGCACCGCCCATGGCGCAGATGACGGCATCCGCGCGCAGGGTCTCGGTGCTGCCCTCTGCCGTCTCGAACTGCACAGCGTAGCCGCTGCGGCTCTGGCTCAGGGTGCGCACGGTGCAGCCGGTGCGCAGCTGTACATGGTGCTGCGCAAGGTGGTGCTCCAGCAGGGCCAGCACGTCCGCTGCCTGATTGGAATAGGGATAGATGCGCCCCGCTTCGTCGGTGCGGGTATAGAGCCCCAGCGCACGGAACCAGCCCAGCGGGTCGGCTGCATTCACAGCGTCCAGCAGCGGGAGCAGCGCCGCCGGGTCGGCTGTGAAATACCGCTCCGGCGCGATGCCGGTGTTGTCCAGATTGCAGCGGCCGTTGCCGGTGGCCAGCAGCTTTTTGCCCGGCCTTGGGCAGCGTTCCAGCACGACCACCTGCGCGCGGGGTGCACTTTGTGCGGCGGCCAGCCCGGCGGCCAGCCCGGCGGCACCGCCGCCAAGAATGAGGATGTTCGGCATCCTGACACCTGCCTTTCTCAGCAGAATTTCAGAAGCTGTCCTCATAAGCAGGGTGCTGTGCTTATGAAAACGGCCTTTTGTATCATTGTAGCAGAACCCTGCCGGAAACGCAACGAAGCGGCAGCTTTCCGTAGGTATAAATTGCCCGGGCTGACAGATACTAGAGGTGCAGGCATTTTCAAGGAAACGGAGGAGCCAACAATGAAAGCAACAGGTATCGTGCGCCGCATCGACGAGCTGGGACGGGTGGTGATCCCCAAAGAGATCCGCCGCACCCAGCGCATCCGCCGCGGCGACCCGCTGGAGATCTTCACGACAGGCGACGGCGAGGTGATCTTTAAAAAGTATTCCCCCATTGGCGAAATGAACGCAGTGGCAGCCCAGTACACCGAGGTGCTGAGCAAAAGCTTTGCGCTTACCACCTTTGTGGCAGACCGGGACCGCATCCTCACAGTGAGCGGGAGCGGCCGGCGGGAGCTGGCCGACCGCAGCATCAGCCAGCCGCTGGAAAAGCTGATGGATGGCCGCAGGCTGTACCAGTGCGAGGGCGTTGCGGAAAAATGCATCCTGCCCTGCGAGGGCTCGCCCCGGGTGGTGCTGTGCGCCGCCCCCATCATTGCGTCGGGCGATGTGATCGGCGTGGTGGGTCTGCTGACCGAAGACCGCACCGCTGTGCCGGATGCCGCCCAGCTCAAGGCGGTGAATGTGGCGGCAGCGTTTCTGGCCAGACAGATGGAAGAGTAAGGCGGGACGATTTTGAATGCGCGCCGCGCTGCTTTGCGCATATTCAACGGAAAAATTATTTATAATAGAGCAATGCCGGGCGGTCTGCAGACCGCCCGGCATTGCGTTTTTACGGGTGGGGTCGTGGCGGCAAACGGCATTTGCGGCGCTGCTTTCTGCGAAAGCGCGGCGCAGCGGGAAGCGGGCTTGCCCTCTCAGACGCTTTGGCAAAACCGGAAAGCCTGACGTACTGCCGAGGTCACTCCCCTTTTTATGACAGAATTATGAATCTTTGATAACATTTTTCCAAGGGGCTTGACAGCACCGGAAAATTGGCTATAATGGTCTTAGCACTCAGGAACAAGGAGTGCTAAACAAACAAAGCAAACGCAAAAAGGAGGCAGGCGCTATGACGATGGATGCACGCAAGCAGCGAGTCTTGCAGGCGATCGTGGCGCTGTATGGTCTCGAAGGCGAGCCCGTTGGCAGCAGCGTGCTGGCAAACTACTTTGACATGGCAGTTTCCAGCGCAACGCTCCGCAACGAAATGGCGGCGCTGACAAAGCTGGGTCTGCTGGAGCAGCCCCACACCAGCGCGGGCCGTGTGCCCAGTGCCAAGGGCTACCGCTACTACCTTGATAATCTGCTGACCGACGATCAGCCGCTGGACCGCGTGAGCCGCGCCCGTGTGGATGCGGTGTTCGCAAGTCTCGACCACGAGCCGGAAAAGCTGGCGCAGGGTGCAGCCCGGGCGCTGGCCGCCATCAGCGGCTGCACCGCCGCCATCAGCACCCCGTGTGCAGAGGATCTGTGCATTGCCCATTATGAAGTCGTTCAGGTGGGCCGCAGCGCAGCCGCTGTGCTGGCTGTAACAACTGCCGGTTACGTCCGCACCCGTGTGGCGCGGGTACGCACCGGCCTCTCCCGCGAGAATGCGGCGGCTCTTGCCGCATTGCTGAACCGAAACCTCACCTTTGTGGCGCCGGTGGATCTTTCGCCCCGGCTGCTGGCAGAGCTGTGCAGCCAGATCGACCCGGAGCTGGTGCCTGTCATCAGCGCGGCGGCAGCCATCCTGCAGGATTCCGTCAAGCCCCACGTATTTCTGGGCGGCGAGCAGTATCTGCTGGACTGGCCTCAGCTGGACGGCAAGGTGGGTGACATCCTTACCCTGCTGAACGATGAAGAACAGGCAGCGGCCCTGATCGCTCCCCCGACAGACCGCAGCGAGAGCGTGCTGCTGGGCGAGGATCTGGAACCGCAGATCCCGGGCCTGTGCATCGTGAGTGACCGGTATCTGGTGGGCGGAGGCCTGTGGGGCTCCATTGCATTGATCGGCCCCACCCGGATGCCCTTCCAGAAACTGATGCCGCTGCTGCATTACTTTGCAGACCAGCTGGGCGAGGGCATGAGCGGCAAACGAAAAGACACCCCACAGGCTGCCGTACCCCGGCGGACTGTGATCTATAAGGAGGATCTGGAATGAGCGAAGAAGCAAAAAAGACGGCTCCGGCTCAGGAAGCTGAGCAGCCCGAAACGGCTCCCGAGGAGAAGGCCCAGCAGGCAGCACCCGAACAGGAACCTGCTGCTGAAGCTGCCGACCCGAAGGATGATAAGAAGAAGGATGGCGGCTGGTTCAACAAGAAGGCCCGCGAGCTGGAAGCCGTAAAGGCAAAGCTGGACGCGGCCGAAGCCAACGCTGCACAGGCCAAAGACCAGCTGCTGCGCATGGCTGCCGAGTACGAGAACTACCGCAAGCGCTCCACCCGCGAAGCCGACCAGAAGTTCAACGATGGCATTTCCTTTGCAGTGAACCAGATCATTCCCATTCTGGATACGCTGGAGATGGCGGCCAACGCCCCCACCACCGACGAGAACTACAAAAAGGGTGTGACCATGACGCTGGACAAAGCCGCCAAGGCGCTGGACGTCCTCCATGTGGAGGAGATCGAAGCGCTGGGCAAGCCCTTTGACCCCAACTTCATGAACGCGGTGCAGCAGATCCCCGCCCCGGACGGACAGGAGAGCGGCACCGTCATCACGGTCTACCAGAAGGGCTACAGGCTGGGCGATAAGATCGTCCGCCATGCGACCGTTGTGGTGGCCGAGTAACAATGCAGAAACCCGCAGGGGTTTTGAATATAACATCCGCTTACAAACATTTGAGCATCACATAAACAATACGATTTGTTCTTTCGAGAGGAGTTTTCATTATGAGTAAGATCATTGGTATCGACCTTGGTACTACCAACAGCTGCGTGGCTGTCATGGAGGGCGGCGAGCCCGTTGTTATCGCAAACTCTGAGGGTGCACGCACCACCCCGTCTGTGGTCGGCTTTACCAAGACCGGCGACCGTCTGGTCGGCCAGGTCGCAAAGCGTCAGGCCATCACCAACCCGGAGAACACCGTTGCTTCCATCAAGCGTTATATGGGCACCGACCACAAGGTGACCCTGAACGGCAAGGAGTACACTCCCCAGCAGGTCAGCGCTATGATCCTGCAGAAGCTGAAGGCTGATGCCGAGGCTTACCTGGGCGAGCCCGTCACCGAGGCCGTCATCACCGTGCCTGCCTACTTCAACGACAGCCAGCGTCAGGCCACCAAGGATGCAGGCACCATTGCAGGCCTGAACGTCAAGCGTATCATCAACGAGCCTACTGCCGCTTCTCTGGCATATGGCATCGATAAGGAAGAGGACCAGAAGATCATGGTCTACGACCTGGGCGGCGGCACCTTCGATGTGTCCATCATTGAGATGGGCGACGGCGTGACCGAGGTCCTGGCCACCAACGGTGATACCCACCTGGGCGGCGATGATTTCGACCAGCGCATCATCGACTGGATGGCAGACGCCTTCCAGACCGAGAACGGCATCGACCTGCGCAAGGACAAGATGGCCGCGCAGCGTCTGAAGGAAGCTGCCGAGAAGGCAAAGATCGAGCTGTCCAGCGCAATGAGCAGCCAGATCAACCTGCCCTTCATCACTGCCGATGCTACCGGCCCCAAGCACTTGGATATGACCCTGACCCGCGCAAAGTTCAATGAGCTGACCGCTGATCTGGTCGATCGCACCATGGGCCCCGTCCGCAAGGCTCTGCAGGATGCAGGCCTGCGTCCCTCTGACCTGAAGAAGGTCCTGATGGTCGGTGGTTCCACCCGTATCCCCGCTGTCTACGATGCAGTCAAGAAGGAACTGAACTGCGAGCCCTTCAAGGGCATCAACCCCGATGAGTGCGTGGCTGTGGGTGCTGCCATTCAGGGCGGCGTGCTGCAGGGCGATGTGAAGGGCCTGCTGCTGCTGGATGTCACCCCGCTGAGCCTGGGCATTGAGACTCTGGGCGGCGTGTGCACCAAGATCATCGACCGCAACACCACCATCCCCACCCACAAGAGTCAGGTGTTCTCCACCGCTGCCGACAACCAGCCCTCTGTTGAGGTCAACGTTCTGCAGGGCGAGCGTGAGTTCGCACGCGACAACAAGAGTCTGGGCGTCTTCCATCTGGACGGCATTGCTCCGGCTCCCCGTGGTGTGCCTCAGATCGAAGTTACCTTCGATATCGATGCAAACGGCATCGTGAAGGTCAGCGCAAAGGATCTGGGCACCGGCAAGGAGCAGAACATCACCATCACTGCTTCCACCAACATGTCCAAGGACGACATCGACAAGGCTGTGAAGGAAGCTGAGCAGTTTGCTGCCGACGATAAGAAGAAGCGTGAAGAGGTCGATATCCGCAACGGTGCCGACCAGATGGTGTTCCAGACCGAGAAGATGCTGAAGGAGAACGGCGACAAGCTGCCCGCCGACGTCAAGACCGAGGCCGAGAGCAAGCTGGCCGACCTGAAGACCGCTGTTCAGTCCGGCAATGTGGACGACATCAAGGCAAAGCAGGAAGCCCTGAGCCAGGTGTTCGAGAAGATGTATCAGGCAGCCGCTGCCGCACAGCAGGCCGCCGGTGCACAGCCCGGCCCCGATGCAGGCGCAAACAACCAGCAGAAGCCTAATGATGACGGCGTTGTGGATGCCGACTTCAAGGAAGTCTGATAAAAAACACAGCAGTGTGTGCCCGGCCAAACCGGCGGACACATGCGTAGAATAGCAAAAGCCGCTCCGGTTTTGCCGGAGCGGCTCTTGCTGGTTATAGAGCGAGGAACCAACCGGGGCGTTTCCCGGATCAAACGTTCCCGGAGAGGTGAGTGGATATGGCACAGGAAAAGCGTGATTACTACGAAGTGCTGGGGGTATCCAAGACTGCGACCGATGCCGAGATCAAAAAGGCATACCGCAAGCTTGCAATGAAGTACCACCCGGACTATAACCCCGGCGATAAGGATGCCGAGGAAAAGTTCAAGGAAGTAAACGAAGCAAACGAGGTGCTTTCGGACCCGAAGAAGCGCCAGCTGTACGACCAATACGGCTTTGCAGGTGTTGACCCTGCCTATGCAGCACAGAACGGCGGCGGCCCCGGTGCGGGCGGCTTTGGCGGTTTTGGCGGCGACGGCGTGGATCTGGGCGACATTTTCGGCGATATCTTTGGCGGCGGTTTCGGCGGCTTTGGCGGTTCGTCCCGTCAGGCAAACCCCAATGCCCCCCGCAAGGGTCAGGACATCCGGGTACGCATCACCCTGAGCTTTGACGAGGCCGTGCACGGCTGCAAGAAGAACATCACCATCACCCGTCAGCAGGAGTGCACCGAGTGCCACGGCAGCGGCTGTGCCGCCGGTACCAGCCCCGAGACCTGCCCGGACTGCGGCGGCCGCGGCTTCGTGATCCGTCAGCAGCGCACCCCCTTTGGCGTGATGCAGACCCAGCAGCCCTGCTCCCGCTGCGGCGGCAAGGGCAAGCTGGTCAAGAACCCCTGCAAGGTCTGCCATGGCGCGGGCAAGGTGGCTACCAGAAAGACGCTGGAGGTGTCCATCCCCATGGGCATCGACGACGATCAGAGCTTTGCACTGCGCGGCATGGGCGATGCCGGTGCCAACGGCGGTCCTGCCGGTGATGTGATCGTCATGGTCACGGTGCGCCCCAGCGAGGTGTTCCAGCGCGACGGCTATGATGTGTGGGTCACCGTGCCCATCACTTACAGTCAGGCTGTGCTGGGCGACACCGTGCAGGTGCCCTCCATTGACGGCAAGGTGGAGTACACCGTGCCCGAGGGCACCCAGAGCGGCACCACCTTCCGCCTGCGCGGCAAGGGCATCCAGTACCTGAACGGCCGCGGCCGTGGCGACATGTACGTCAAGTGCGAGGTGGAGATCCCCAAGAAGCTGAACAAGACCCAGCGGGAGGCCCTGAAGAAATTTGAGGGCACCCTGAAAGAGGAAAACTACGAAAAGCGCAAGGGTTTCTTCAAAAAGCTGAAGGACATGTTCAACAGCTGAACATAAAAAGCATGGCATAACGCAAAAGCGGCGGCACTTCCCGGTTGGGAGGTGCCGCCGCTTTTTTGCTGCAGCCGCGATTTGCTGCAAATTTTACGTTGAATTTTACAGCATACTGCGGTATACTAAGGCTGAAAGGAGTGGATACCATGCCCAATATCAAACCGATCTCTGACCTGAGAAACTACAATGAGGTGCTGCGCGATGTAGAAGAAGGCTCGCCGGTGTTCCTCACCAAAAATGGCCGCGGAAAATACGCCATTGTGGAGCTGCGTGATTACGAAAAGGCGCAGGCGACCATCCGCCTGATGAGCGAGATCGCCAAGGGCCGCCGCTCCGGCGAAGAGGAGGGCTGGCTGAGCGTGGAGGAAGTGGAGAAATCACTTGGAATCACAAATGAATAAGCTACAATTATCAAGAGCGGCCCAAAAAGATCTTTTGGAAATAAAATCGTATATTGCTGTTGATTTGGAGAATCCCAAGGCAGCAATGGAGGCGATAAAACGCATCACAAAAAAGATCCGGCTTCTAAACGATAATCCGTTGATGGGAGCAGCTTTAGCATCAATCTCTGGAGCCAATAGTGATGAGAGATTTCTTGTTTGCGGAAGCTATATGGTGTTTTACCGTATTACGCGTGAGAATATTTTTATCGACCGTGTTCTCTATGGCCGCAGGGATTACCTGCGGGTACTGTTTGACAAAACAGAACTGCCGGAGCAGGAAGGATCATAAACAACAGGCGGCGGCACTTTCCAACCGGAAGGTGCCGCCGCTTTTTGCTTGTTCAGGGAGATACAGGGGGCGCTCAGGAGCCAAAGATGATCAGTGCATTGGGCACCAGACCGATGATGCTCACACAAGATGCAGCAAACCAGAAGCTGCATCCTGCATCGTGGATGGTGTTCAGAGAGCTCTTTTCAGCGTGGACGACCAGAGCGTTCATGCCGTTCTCCACCCAGTTGGAGTTGATGTTTGCCTTGCGGTAATCGTGGATTGTGGAAACAGCCTTATACCAGCCGTACAGCGGGAACCAGGCCATGACGGCCTGCACGACGCCTACGCCGCCCTCGGTGTAGGTCATCTCATCACAGGATAAAACATGGTATGCAGCGGGATACGTAATGGTGTTCGTCATAAAGCAAACTCCTTTGTTTTTGTATGGAAATAAAAGCGGCGGCTCTTCTCACGAAGAGCCGCCGCAAAAAGCCCTTTGGGATACTCCTGAAAGTTAAAAGTAGATAATGCCCAGAGACATAACAGCAGAAAAGCCAAAGCTGCTGATAGTCGATGCAGCATTCCAGAAGATCATGCCGGCATGGCAGAAGGTGTTGGTCACATTGCCCTTGCAGCCGACTTCTTAGTTCTGCTTGATAAAAAGCCCGCGGCCCTCTCTGGCGGAAAAGGCCGCGGGTAAAGGGGTCTTTGGTCTCTCCGGACGGATCTTATGAGCAGGGTCAGAGCAGGACGATGGCAGCATTGACCAGCAGGCCGACGCCGGTAGCGCTGGTTGCAGTGACCCAGACGATGCGTCCCAGATCACGCAGCATGTTCTGCGTACTGGAATCCATATCGCGGCTCAGAGCATCCAGACCGGTATCCAGCCAGTCGTTGGGGTGGCTCTTGCGGTAGCGGCGCATGGCGGTAACACCCATGTACCAGCCAATGGGCGGGATCCAGTTCAGCAGAGCTTCCGTAAAGGTAGCACCGCCCTCGGTGTAGGTCATTTCTTCGCAGGAAAGAACGTTGTAGGAAGCAGGCATCATGATCTTGTTTTCCATAATAACACTCCTTTGAATCAAAGATCGTATCAGCACATTCTATGCACTGTTCACACCAGATTGAACCATCGGTGAAGAGCAGCTGCTCTATATCGCCATTGTACAACACCCGTTGCATTTTTTCAAGGGGTGAATGGGCAGTCTGCGCAAAAACTGGAGAGACTTCCGAAAAGAACTGGAAAAATTTGTGGAAAAGCACTGCAATAAAATACACCCCTCCGCAAACCGCGCTGGGCGGCGGGCGGAGGGGTGTGTTCCTGTGCGGGAGAAGGCGGGTTTACCCCGTTACTCCGGCACGGTAGAGGTACGGGTCGCTCTTGAAGCTGTCAAAGCTGTACAGCACCAAAATCTGGTCGTAGCCGTTGTCGGCGATCAGCTGATCCAGCCCGTAGTTGTAGTTGCGGAAGTCCACCACGTCGATCTGGGCGTAGTTTGCGGTCAGGTAGGGCGCAAAGCAGTTGGCGTAGCTGTCCTTGATGACCAGAATGCGTCCGGTGCCATTACCCTCGATGCGGCTCAGGCCGTTGTTGCCGTGCAGGAACATGGCGTATTTGTCGTACACATTCAGCTTGTCAGTGTCGTACAGGCCGGTGGTCTGGCCGTCCGTCGGCTGGCCTGCCGCCGTCACATTCCAGATGGTCAGGGTGTTCGGCAGGTCGTAGTAGGTGATGGTATCCGGCACCGCGTTCCATGTGCGGGCCTTGGAGTAGTGGGTGCCGTAGAAGTTTTCGGCCGTCAGAGCGGTGTGGGCGGCGGGGTCGAAGGGGGTCAGGCTCAGCGCACCGCACAGCTGCTGGTAGGCGTAGTATGCGCCAAGGCTCGTCCAATGGTGGTCGGTGCGGTAGTAGATATATTCGTCCTTGTGCTCGGCAAGGGTCTGCCGCACGTCCACAAAGCGGCCGCCTGCCGCCTGCACGGCGGCAGAGAGCTGGTCGAGGTAGGCATCCTCGTCCAGCAGCGGCGCATTTGCAGGCACTTTCTCCGGATAGATCACCGATGCCGCCGGTGCCAGCAGAACATCCACCTTGCCCGGGTACCGCTGACACAGCGCTTCCACGGCGGCGGTGTTCTTGGGCAGGGTGCGGTTCTCGCTGTCCAGCAGGCCAAAGGTGCGGGGGAACATCATGTGCTCTTTGCCCAGCAGGATGCCGCCGTTCTGCTCCTTTTGCAGCAGGGTGGTCTCCACCACGCTCTGCAGGCTGATCCAGTTATCGCGGCCGAACACCTGATCCTTCACATATTTGGTGTAGGCGGTAAAATAGCTGTTCAGCCCCTTGGCGGAAAGCTGGGTCAGCGCCGGGCGCTGGCTGAGGGTGGTGTTCTCCATCTCGCTGTAGGCACGGTCCGGTGTAATAAGGTCCAGCGCGAACAGACCAATAAAGAACAGGCTGAACACCACCAGCACCGGGTAGTGCAGGAGCGAAGAAGATCGTTTGGAATGCTTGTCCATCTTCACGCCTCCTTAAAAGTTAAAGTAGAGGAACGGGCTGTTGGTGCTGCCCACCACATAGGCGGTGGAGATCACCAGCAAAGTCAGAATGGCGGCACAGCGGGTGACCACGTTCCTGCGCAGCACATCCCAGATCTTTTCAATGAGCGGGGTGCAGCAGAGGATGCTCACCGCCAGCAGCACACCGTAGTTGCGCAGGAAATACAGCGGAGAAACGCCGCCGGAGGGGATGAACAGCTTCTGGAACAGCAGGCCGAAGCTTACGCCCGTGTCGTTGCCCACGAACATGGCCCAGCCCACCACCACGAGGAACAGGGTGTAGATGTGGGGCCACACTCTGCCCTTTTGCAGGTGGGGCAGCAGGAACAACTTTTCTACAGCCAGCAGCACAAAGTAGTACAGGCCCCAGCAGATAAAGTTCCAGTTCGCGCCGTGCCAGATGCCGGTGAGCAGCTCCACCACGAACAGGTTGAAGATCTGGCGCTTCAGGCCCTTGCGGTTGCCGCCCAGCGGGATATATACATACTCCCGGAACCAGCCGGACAGGGTCATGTGCCAGCGCCGCCAGAACTCGGTGATGGATGCGGAGATATACGGGTAGTTGAAGTTTGCGGGGAAATCGAAGCCCAGCATTTTGCCCATGCCAATGCCCATCATGGAGTAGCCGGAAAAGTCAAAATAGAGCTGCAGACTGTAGGCGATGATGCCCAGCCACACCAGCGGGGTGGAGGCGTTGGCAAGACCCACAAAGGTGGTGGAGGGACTGTCTGCCACCCCGATGATGTCGGTCCACAAAGCGCCGATGGCGTCCGCCAGCAGCACCTTTTTGGCAAGGCCGAAGGTGAACAGGGTCATGCCCTCTTCGATCTGCTGCAGGCTGTAGCGGTGCCGGTATACGTGCAGCTGGCTGGAGACATCGCGGTATTTGACGATGGGGCCGGCGATGAGCTGCGGGAACATGACCACGTAGGCACCGAAGTCGATGATATTGCGCTCCGCCTTCACATCCCGGCGGTAGACGTCGATGGAGTAGGACAGGGTCTGGAAGGTGTAGAAGCTGATGCCCAGCGGCAGGGTGCCGATGCCCTGAATCTCGGCAAAGCCGGTGCCCAGCAGGGCATTGACGCTGCGCAGGACGAAGTTTGCGTATTTGAAATAGAACAGCATCCCAAGGCTGCCAATGAGGGCTACCAGCAGAAATGTCCTGCGCAGGGCCGGGCGCTGGTCAAAATGCTCGATGGCAAGGCCGCTGATATAGTTGATGAGGATGAGGGCCACCATGACCGGGAAAAACCGTACCTCGCCCCAGCAGTAGAACACTAGACTGCACAAAAACAGCACGGTATTCTTGAGCTTCGGGGGTGCAAGGTAGTACAGCGCCAGCGTGATGGGCAGAAAGCGGAACAGGAAGATTATGGTGCTGAAAACCAAGGCGTCAGCCTCCTTTTTACAAATAAAAACCCTCTCAGGCCGCTTCGCGTCCAGCTCCCCCGAAAGGGGGAGCTTTTTGCGATTTTACCGAAACGTCGGATAAAGCTCCCCCCGAGAGGGAAGATGTCACCGCAGGTGACAAAAGGGGGAATCTGGCAACGCCGACAGACGTTGACTGAGAGGGTTCTAACTGAAAGAGTCACTACCGAAAAAAGCCGATGCCGCAAATGGCACCGGCTTCGGGTGGTTCGGGTTTATGCCAGAGCGTTGTCCACGGCGCTGTCCAGATCAGCGGTGCACTCGTTGGATGCGATCACCATGACCACGGTGTTGTCCTTGAAGGCGATGACGGCGTTCTCCACGTTGTCCTGTGCCTGTGCGAACTCGGCGTAGTTGCCGTAGAAGGCCACCTGATCCTGCTGGTAGGCAGCCAGCTGGTTTGCCACATCCTCGGCCTTGCCGTCGGCGGCTTCCATCACCAGCACCAGACCGGCGTCGCCGTTGTCGTTGCTCTTGACGCCCTTGTAGCTCACCACGTCCTCAGCCTTCAGGCCGAAGTCGTACTCGATGTTCATGGCTGCGATCTCGAACTGGTTGGAAATGGGGTCCTGCTCCAGCAGGGTGCTGTAGATGCCGTCCAGTGTGTCGGTGCCGTTTTCCGCATTGTCCACCACAGAGGACACAGCGGCGCTGGAAGCGGAAGATTCCGCCGCAGCGGTGGAAACGGAGGACGGCGCAGCGGAAGAGCTGCTGCCGCCGCAGCCGGTCAGTGCAGCTGCAGCCAGCGCACCGGTGAGGGTGATTGCAATAATTTTTGTGCGATTTATCATAAAATATTCCTTCTTTTGTTCAAAACATTCTCGCAGCTGCCCAAAGCGGTCCTGCATCAGGGCAGACTATTGTTATCTTACCATAACCGCGTGCAAAATGCAACGCGCAGACCGCCGGTTTTACGGATTTTTAACCGGCCGTGTTTTCCCCTGCGGCCAGTTTCTGCAGCAGGGCAACGGCGTCCTCAAGGCACAGGCCGCTCTGCTGGATGAGAGCTGCATTCTCCGGCCCTACATAGCGCCAGTGCCACGGCTCATAGGTGATCTCGGTGACGGCTTCGGCGTCCTTGGGATACCGCAGGATGAAGCCGTACTCTACAGCGTGGGCCTTCAGCCAGCGGAAGGCCGCCGTCTTTTCAAAGCCCGTGTCAAGGCCGGTGTGCTCCGGGCTGTTCAGGTCGGCGGCAAGGCCGCAGTTGTGCTCGGAGTAGCCCGGAGGATTCACGATGGAAGCGGCCTTCTGCAGGGCCTCGGCCCGGCTCAGCCCCTTGTCCAGATAATACTGGGTCTTTTTGTTGTAGAGTCCTTCCTGATACTTCACGCTGCGGTAGCCGCTCTGCATCCAGATGGTCACGCCCTCTCTGGCGGCAGCGGCCTGCATGGCAAGAAAGGCGTCGGCGGCTTCGGTCTGCAGGGTCTTATTGACGGCGGTGGCCGAACCGCATTCTCTGGTGGTAAAGGTGTAGTCCTCCGGCATCTTGTTGGTATGGTTCACCAGCACCATGCGGGGGTCGTCCAGCATGGCCTGCGCCTGCTGAGCGGAGAGCAGGCCGGGCTCTTCCTCCACGGCTGAAGCCGCACTGGAAGCAGGAGCGGTTTCGGCTGCTGTACTGCTGACGGAAGCCGCCGATGCACTGGAAACGGCGGCATGACGGTTGAGCAGGAAAGAGACTCCGCCCGCAGCCGCGCAGGCCGCAAGGGTGAAAGCAAGCAAACGGCGCGCAGCCGGACGCAGAGGATGGCGGTGATGGGGAGTCGGATGCATGGAAAGCCTCCTTTCCGGCGGGGTTGTACCATTGTGTATAGAATGGGCATCCCATGGGCAGACTATGCCCGGAGGGAGCAGGATATGAAGATGACAGCACAGGAATATGCGCGCCGGGTGCGGCGTGTGGGGCCGCACTCACCTCTGGGAACAGACTGTCTGTGGGCCTTTTGCGTGGGCGGCGGCATCTGCCTGCTGGGCGAGATACTGCGCCAGCGGTATCTTGCCATGGGGATGGAAGCCGACCTTGCCGGTACCCTGACCAGCTGCACCCTGATCGCCCTTTCGGCGGTGCTTACCACGCTGGGGTGGTATCAGAAGCTGGCGGCAAAGGCGGGGGCCGGGTCGCTGGTGCCCATCACGGGCTTTGCCAATGCAGTGGTCAGCGCGGCCATCGAGTTCAAGGCCGAGGGCCGGGTGCTGGGCACCGGGGCCAAGATGTTCACCATCGCCGGGCCGGTCATCGTATACGGTACGCTGGCGGCGGTGGTGTACGGCGCAGTGCTGTGGGTGCTGGACACGCTGGGAATGCCCGTCCTTTTATAAAAACGGGCAAGTGTGCCGTAAGATTGCAGCATGCTGTTATTATACAACATTTTATGGAACTTTTTCCATCTATTTTCCACGAAGGAGAAATTTTGCCTATGTCGATCCGGTGCGGGGACACCCTGCTGTTCCAGACGCCGCCGGTCATTGCTGCAGGGGCGGCAGTGGGCGGCAAAAAAGAGGGCGAAGGCCCGCTGGCTGCAGAGTTCGATGAACTGAGCGCAGACAACCGCTTTGGCCAGTCCAGCTGGGAAGCTGCGGAAACATACCTGCAGCTGCGTGCCGCACGGCTCTGCCTGCAAAAAGCGGCGCTCCCGCAGGAAAAGGTGCAGCTTGCCCTTGCAGGGGACCTGCAGGCCCAGTGCACGGCGTCCAGCTACGCCATGCGGGAGCTGGGCGTGCCCTTTGCCGGGCTGTTCGGGGCCTGCAGCACCATGGCCGAGGGGCTGGCGCTGGGGGCTGCCTTGTGCGAGAGCGGTGCGGCCCGGGCGCTGCTGGCTATGGCGTCCAGCCACTTCTGCGCGGCAGAACGGCAGTTCCGCACGCCCCTGAGCTATGGGGCTGTGCGCACGCCTACGGCCCAGTGGACGGCCACCGCTGCCGGGTGCTGTCTTCTGCAGCCGCAGGGTGCGGGTGTTGGCATTGCAGCCGCCGCCTTTGGCCGGGTGCAGGATTATCAGGTAAAGGATATCAACAACATGGGCGCCGCCATGGCTCCCGCAGCGGCTTCGACCCTGCTGCACTATTTCAAGGATACCAACACCGAGCCGCAGGAGTTCGACTGCATCTATACCGGCGACCTTGGACAGACCGGCAGTCAGCTGCTGCGGGAGCTGCTGGCCGCCGAGGGCCTGCTCGTCCGGAACCATGTGGACTGCGGATGCATCCTGTTTGACCCGAACGAGCAGAGGGTGAAGAGCGGCGGCTCCGGCCCGGGCTGCTGCGCAGCGGTGCTGTGCGGGCATATCCTGCCGCGCCTGCGCCGGGGCAGCCAGAAACGAGTGCTGTTCGTAGCCACCGGGGCCCTGATGAGCCAGACGACCTTTTTGCAGAAGGAGAGCATCCCTGCGGTGGCGCATCTGGTGGAGCTGCGCGCCCCGCAGAAAGGAGACAGGACATGAATTATTTCTGGGCGTTCTGCGTGGGCGGGGCCATCTGCGCGGCAGGGCAGCTGCTCATCGACCTGACCGGCCTGACCCCGGCCCGCATCCTGACCGGATACGTGGCGGCGGGCGTTGTCCTTTCCGCCATCGGGTGGTATGCCCCGCTGGCCGAGTTCGCAGGCTGCGGTGCCACCGTGCCCCTGCTGGGCTTTGGGCATCTGCTGGCAAAGGGAGTTCGCACCGCTCTTGCCGAGGAGGGGGCCGTGGGCATCCTCACCGGCGGGCTGACCGCTGCTGCGGCGGGCATCACCACCAGCCTTGTGTGCGGCGTGGTGTGCAGCTGGGCAGGGAAAAGCCATGACCAGAACTGAAGAAGAAATACACCAGAACATCATCACTTTGTCCGCCACTCTTCGCCCTGCTTTTCCACCACACTGCAGTAAACTGTGGAAAACAGGAGGTGATGTGCATGAAGCACCGCTGGACCACCCTTTTGTGGGAGCTGTGGGCCGCGCAGGCTGTCTGTGCGGCGGCAGCACTGCCGCCGGGCAGCGGGTTCCATACATGCCCGGCTCTGGTACTGCCGGGGCTTGCCCTTGCGGCGGCGGTGCCCACGGCGTGGGCTGCGTGGGCGCTGTTTGCCGAGCCGCCCGATCCCCTGCCGCCGGAGCGGCTTCTGGGGCCGGTGTCGGAGTTCGACCTTGCCGCCCTGTGCGATCTGGAACAGCCTGCTGCCGTGTCATAAAGCGGGCAAAACAAAAACCCCTGTGCCGGAGATCCGGTACAGGGGTTTTGTTCGTCAATCAGAAAGCAATCAAGCGTTCTTGTTAGCACGCTTTGCCATACGGCTGATCTTGCGGCTGGCGGTGTTCTTCTTGATGACACCCTTAGCGCGAGCCTTGTCGATCGCGGAAACAGCAGCCAGGACGGTTGCGTCCTTGTCAGCGGCATTCGCATCGATGGCAGCGTCTGCCTTCTTGACGACTGTTTTCAGGTTGGTCTTAATGGCCTTGTTGTGAGCCTGCTCTGCAACAGCCTGCACGACACGGTCCTTCTGAGATTTGATGTTAGGCATTCGTTCCACCTCCTTGGCTACCTATAACAGCGCACCTTATGATACCATATTTGTCGTATTAACGCAAGCGTTTTTTTGATTTTTGTTTAGAAAAGTTTGATTTTTGCCATACTTTCTGCGTACAGAGGGGGCATTTGGCCCCAAAACAGGCAGGAGGGGCGAGAAAATGCGCTTTACGGATATGGCCGATGAGCTGTTTGGCACGGCAGAGGGGACCCTGCCCGCGGGGGTGCGGCTGGCAACGGCAAAACGCGGCGGCGTCACCGTTACACGGGTAGAGATCGCGCGGGAGGGGCTCAGCCGGCCCCGGGGACGGTATGTGACGCTGGAGATGCCCAGCGTCAGCGTGCTGGACGAGCGGGACGCCGACATCATCGAGACCTGCGCGGCGGAGCTGCGGGCCCTGCTGCCGCCGGAGGGGCCGGTGCTGGTGCTGGGGGTGGGCAGCCGCCGCATCACGGCAGATGCGCTGGGCCCCCGCACGGTGCAGAAGGTGCTGGTCACGATGGGGCCGCAGCATGCGCTGCCGGTGCGCGGCATCCGGCCCGTGGCCGCCATTGCGCCGGGGGTGTCGGGCAGCACCGGGCTCACCCTGTGCCAGCTGGCCGGAGCAATGGTGGAAGCGGTGCGGCCGGCAGCCCTCATCTGTGTGGACAGCCTTTGCAGCACCGAGGGTGCGCGTCTGGGCCGCAGCATCCAGTTTTCGGACACCGGGCTGCACCCGGCACAGGCAGACCACGCAAGGCATCTGGACGCCGGGATGCTGGGCGTGCCGGTGGTCGCAGCGGGCATCCCCACCCTGATGGAAGCGGAGGAGGGGGCGGATCTTGTGGTGACGCCCCGGGCGCTGGACAGCGTCATTGCCCACGGCTCGGCTCTGCTGGCAGCAGCCATCAACCGGGCCCTGCAGCCCCGGCTGAGCGTGGCGCAGCTGTGCTGGCTGACCGGCTGAAAACGTTTTTTTGCAGAGCGTGGCGGCTGCAGCCCAAAAGTGCACAGCCCCTTTGGGATTCTGCGCTATTTTGCACCCGGCCCGGCATACAATGATAAAACAAGCCGGAAGGAGGTGCCGCCATGCGCAGCAGGACCCCGCTGCCCGCCCGGGGACAGGGGCAGGTCAGGCCATTTCTGGAAGCGGCAGTGCTGTTTGCCGCACTATGCATCTTTGCCCGCAGCGCGGCGCTGGGGCTGGCAGCGGCCATCACGGCACCGCTGCCCATGGCCGAGACCCTTCTCTGGCTGGGCCGGCAGGCCGCAGGAGAAACGGCATCCTCGGTGCAGGAGCAGGCAGAGCCGGAGTCCGTACCGCAAGGGCCCGCTTCTTCCCTGCCGCAGGCCGTGCAGGCGTTGCCGGGCAGCATCGAGGACTATCTTGTGCCCCTGCTGGGGGAGGATGCCCGCCCGGCAGATGCAGGGAAGATCATTGAAAAGCAATATCCGCAGGGCAGCGGCGAAAAGTATATCCCCTGCGGGGCGGGCAGCATCAAGAACAACACCCGGCAGAGCGCAGCGGACATTGCGGCAGAGATCAAGAATCCGCTGCCCTTTGCCATCGAGCCGGACAGCCCCGAACCGCAGGTGCTGGTGATGCACACCCACGCCACCGAGGACTACCGTCTTTCGGCAGGGCTGTGGTTCGCCCCCGGCGACGGTGCCCGCAGCACCGACTGCAGCGTGAACATGTGTGCGGTGGGACGCGTGGTGGCCGACACCCTCAATGCGGCGGGCATCAACACCCTGCACGACGAGACCCTGAACGACTACCCCAGCTACACCGGCAGCTATGCCAACAGCCGGGCCGTAGTGCAGCAGTATCTGGCCCGATACCCCAGCATCAAGGTGGTGCTGGACGTCCACCGGGACGCCATCGAGACCGAAAGCGGCTCCCGCTATGCCCCGGTGTGCACGGTGGACGGGCGGCAGGCCGCGCAGGTCATGATCATCTGCGGGTGCGACAACGGCACCACCGTCCGGCTGCCCGGCTGGCGGCAGAACCTGCGCTTTGCTGCCGCGTGGGAGCACAGCATGGAGGAGATGTACCCCGGGTTCACCCGGCCGGTGCTGTTCAGCTACCGGTTCTATAATCAGGACCTGACCACCGGCAGCCTGCTCATTGAGATCGGCGGGCACGGCAACAACCTGAACGAAGCCCTCTACGCCGGGCAGCTGGCGGCAAGGGGCCTTGCCGCCGCATTGCTGGGCGGTGCTTGACAAAACGCCGCCAAAGTGCTATTTTTTAAAGGTCAAATGCCTTGATCGGGAAAAGTAGCGCGGGCCGTCCGGCCCAGAGAGTGCGGCACAGCTGAGAGCCGCGCCCGTGCGCCGCGCGAACGAACACCCGGGAGCAGCAAGCTGAACACGGCCTTTTGGAATGGGCCGCCAGTAGGTGCGCCGCAGGTCCTGCGTTAGGGGGACAGCGCTTTTTTGAGCGCGTGAGCGACCGGACACTTCCGGTAATTCAGGTGGCACCGCGGACATTACAAGACAGCTTGTTCGCCCTGAACTTTCAGGGAGAAAAAGCTGTCTTTTCTTTTTTGGGCTTACCTTCGAGCCGCCCCGGCGCTGTCTGACGGGTCTTTTTGCCGCCATGCTTTGCTTATCTCGCTTGAAATACACAAAGTATTCCTGCGCTCAATAAGCTTTGCCTGACAACAAAAATCCTGTGTCAGCCAGCGTCTTGGCAGCTTTCAGGCAAGCCAGAATAGCATCTCTTTCTTAAAGTGTGAAAAGGAGAAAAAGTTATGGAACGTACCGAGATCGTTTCGCTGTTCAAAAACACCCCCGCCGACGGCACCGAGATCACCGTCTGCGGCTGGGCAAAGAACATCCGAGACTCCAAGAACATCGGCTTCATCGCCCTGTCGGACGGCGGCTGCTTCAAGACCCTGCAGGTCGTGCTGGAAGCCGGCAAGCTGGCCAACTACGAAGAAGTCATCCACACCGGTCTGTACAGCAGCCTGCGCGTCAAGGGCAAGCTGGTGCTCACCCCGCAGGCCAAGCAGCCCTTTGAGCTGAACGCCGACAGCGTGGAGATCCTGGGTGACTGCCCCGCCGACGAGTACCCCCTGCAGAAAAAGAAGATGAGCATGGAGTATCTGCGCACCATGCCCACCCTGCGCCCCCGCACCAACACCTTCAACGCCGCATTCCGTGTGCGCAGCGTGGCAGCCTATGCCATCCACAAGTTCTTCCAGGAGAACGGCTTTGTCTACGCTCACTCCCCGCTGCTGACCGCCTCTGACTGCGAGGGTGCCGGTGAGATGTTCCGGGTCACCACCCTGGACCTGGAGAACGTGCCCAAGAACGAGGACGGCACCGTGGATTATACCAAGGACTTCTTTGAGAAGCCGGTCAACCTGACCGTTTCCGGCCAGCTGGAAGCCGAGGCCATGGCCATGGCATTCGGCAAGGTGTACACCTTCGGCCCCACTTTCCGCGCCGAGAAGAGCTTCACCACCCGCCACGCCGCCGAGTTCTGGATGATCGAGCCGGAGATGGCATTCTGCGACCTGTCCGGCTACATGGACACTGCCGAGGCCATGACCAAGTACGTCATCCGCTACGTGCTGGACAACTGCCCGGATGAAATGGCCTTCTTCAATCAGTTCATCGACAAGGGCCTCATCGAGCGTCTGGAGCTGGTGGCAAACAGCGAGTTTGGCCGCATCAGCTACACCGAGGCCATCGAGATCCTGAAGAAGAACAACAAGAAGTTCCAGTTCCCTGTGGAGTGGGGCGTGGACATCCAGACCGAGCACGAGCGCTACCTGACCGAGGTGGTGTTCAAGAAGCCTGTCTTCGTCACCGACTACCCGAAGGAGATCAAGAGCTTCTACATGAAGCAGAACGCCGACGGCAAGACCGTGGCAGCCGCAGATATGCTGGTGCCCGGCATCGGCGAGCTGATCGGCGGCAGCCAGCGTGAAGAGGACTACGACAAGCTGGTAGCCCGCATGGACGAGCTTGGTCTGGACAAGTCCAGCTACGACTGGTACCTGAATCTGCGCAAGTTCGGCGGCGTGGAGCACTCCGGCTACGGTCTGGGCTTCGAGCGCATGATCATGTACCTCACGGGCATCCAGAACATCCGTGACGTGCTGCCCTTCCCCCGCACTGCATACGGATTCTGAGTATGACGATTTGAATGCCCTCCGCTTGCGCTTTGGGCATATTCAGCGGAATGAATTTTTAATATTCGTGTTTGTCGCGGCCTGCGGGCCGCTCCAAACACATTTTCACGCAAGGGGCCGTATCCGGAAACTGCTGCTTTAAAATGATACAGCTGTTGACCGCGGCGGCCTTACCTGTGAAAGTGCGATCCCGGAAAGTCCACAGACTTTCCGGGATCGCTTTCTATAAAAATTTTACCGCTATGATTGCCAGAGCAAAGCGGAGGCAATTCTAAAACGCAAGATGTCCGACTTTTCAACAAGGAGCACAAAACAAGTGGAAAACATTTCGCCCGCACTCTTGGACTGGTTCTATAAAAACCAGCGCAGCCTGCCCTTCCGCACTGACCCCAGCCCCTACCATGTATGGCTCAGCGAGATCATGCTGCAGCAGACCCGGGTCTCGGCGGCGCTGCCCTACTACCAACGCTTTCTCGCCGCTTTGCCGGACATCCCGGCCCTTGCCGCCTGCGGGGAGGAAAAGCTGCACAAACTCTGGGAGGGTCTTGGCTACTACAGCCGGGTGCGCAACCTGCAAAAGGCTGCACGCATCGTCTGCGAGCAGTACGGCGGACAGCTGCCCGCCGACTACGATGCCCTGCGGGCCCTGCCCGGCATCGGGGACTACACGGCGGGGGCCATTGCCTCCATCAGCTTCGGCATCCCGGTGCCGGCGGTGGATGGCAATGTGCTGCGGGTGTTTTCCCGCCTGTACAACGACCCTGCCGTCGTCACCGAACCGGCGGTGAAAAAGGCCTTTACGGCCCGGGTCATGGAGCATCAGCCGCCGGACGCTGCGGGCGACTACAATCAGGCCCTCATGGAGCTGGGGGCGCTGGTCTGTGTGCCGAACGGTGCGCCCCTGTGCGAAAAATGCCCGCTGGCGGCAGTCTGCCGCGCCCGGGCGGCGGGCACCGCGCCGGAGCTGCCCCATAAGGCTGCACCAAAGCCCCGGCGCACGGAGCCGGTGACGCTGGCCCTGCTGGAAAGCCCGGCGGGCTTCCTTTTGCAGCAGCGCCCCGCAAAAGGCCTGCTGGCCGGGCTGTGGCAGCCGGTGCTGTGGGAGGGCGAAGCCCTTGCTGCCGGAGAGGTCCTTGCCCGTCTGCGGGCCATGGGGCTGGACACGGGCTGCGCTGCGCCGGACGCCCTGCCCGCCGCAAAGCATATCTTCAGCCATATCGAGTGGCACATGAGCGGCATCCTGCTGCATCTGCCTGCCCAAAGCGCCCCGGCGGGCTGCGTCTGGGCCAGCCGGGAAGCTTTGCAGGCGGAGTATACCCTGCCCGGTGCATTTAAGTCATATAAGAAGCTTATGGTATGAAATTTTGGCCTTTTTGACCTGAATGGTTGTAATTTTTGACAGGAACGGGTATAATAAAAGCCAACAAGCACTGGATAAAAGCTGAAACACCGTTTCAATCAAAAAGGAGTGTACGAACCTATGAAGAAATCTTGCCTGGTCGCTGTGATCACTGTTCTGGCTGCTGTTGCCGGTGCCCTTGCCGCTGTTGCTGTTTATCTGCACCGCCGTGAGAAGGAACTGGACGAGTACGAGCGTCTGCTGTTCGGCGAGGACGATGCTGAGACCGTTGAGCCCGCTGCTCCCGCTGAGGATTCTGCCCCTGCCGAGGACGCCGCAGAATAATCCCTGAACTGCAAAAGACCTTTCGGGCGCACCGGCAGTCTGCACAAGACTGTTTCGGTGCGCCCTTTTTGTTACATAGAAGCTGTTTTTATCGGCGGGATGCAGAAAAACAGCGTTGCGGAAGGAGTACATCATGAAGCGTTTTCTGCTCTGGCTCGTGGGTGTGGTGCTGGGCGTCGGGGTGTTTCTGGGGGCGGTGATGGGGGTGAGCTACGCCTTTACCACCGAGGGCAGCTGCCCGGACAGTGCGGCGCAGTTCGGCGGCGAAGCGCTGGAGAGCAACGGAGCCTGCTGGCAGGTGCCACTGATCGGCGGACAGCTGGATAAGGTGTTCGCCAGCCCGGCGACCCTCACGGTGCAGAAGCTGGGCATCCTGTACACGGCCCACCCGGCCCTCACCCTGCCGGACTGGTCCGTCTACACCACCCTGACCATCCGGACGGCTTCCGGCGAGACGGTGTTCACGGGCACCGCCAGTGAATACAAGAGCTTTCTGTTCCCGGCCAATGGCGAATACAAGGCCGAACTGACCGTCTGGCGGGTGCCGGAGGGCGGCACCGTGATGCAGTTCGAGGGCGGCAGCACCGGAGCTGTGCGCAGGAATCTGAGGCTGGAAAAGCCCGCAAAGCCCACCGGCTGGTATCGTTATGCCTTCCGGTTTACCCTGCAGGCCAGCGCAGAGGCAGAGCTTTCGGCCGAGCGGGTGGAACAGGGCGGCGTGGTGGGCCTGCGCATTTCCGGCATGACCGGCGATGCGGCCCCCACGGTGGAAACGGACCTTGGCAATGTGCAGTGCGTGCGTGCATCGGATGGCTGGCGGGCCTATATCCCGGCGGCTTACAACGCTTCCTCCGGCGGGCATGAGGTGAACATCACGGTGAACGGCGAGACGGTCAGCCGCAGCATCGTCGTGCTGCCCAGAGATTTCGGCACGGTGGATGTGGAGCCAGAGCCGGATGCATCGGAAGCGGCGAACACCCAGTTCCGCAATGCGGTCTGGGGCCTGTACGAAGCACCCGCCCGGGAAAAGCTCTGGCAGGGCGGTTTTGTGAACCCTGTGGAAAGCTACACCACGCTGGTGGATTACGGTCAGGTCAGGGTGGTCAACGGCCGGCAGGGCAGCCGCTCCAACTCCACAAAGCTCTACACCATTCCCGGCGAGCCCTGCCGCGCCCCGGCAAACGGCGTGGTGGTGCTGGCCGCAGAGCTGGCCCTCACCGGAAACACGGTGGTCATCGACCACGGCTGCGGGATGCGCAGCTACCTGTACGGGCTGCAGGCACTTTCTGTCTCTGCCGGGCAGACGGTGGAAAAGGGGCAGGCCGTGGGTGTGCTGGGCGAGGAGCTGACCATGGACTTCAAGCTTGGCAGCAAGAGCGTGAACCCATGGCCGCTGTTCCAGACCTCTGGCGGTTTGTTCTGGAAGGAGAACGGCTGACGATCTTAAATGGCCTCCGCTTTGCTCTGGCCATAAACAGCGGAATTTTTATTTTTATAAGAGCAATGCCGGACGGCCTGCGGGCTGTCCGGCATTGCATTTTCACAGAAAGAATCATAAAGAAAAACGGCATCATCTGCAGGTTTCGATCTTTTGCGTGAAAAAAGGGTCCTGAAAAGCCCGCAGGCTTTTCAGAACCCAAATTTTCAGAACCCAAACATAAAAGAATAATTCCTCTAAATATGGCCAGAGCAAAGCGGAGGCCATTCAAATGGTCAAACCGTCAGGAAATGGCATCCACGTCCCACTTCATGCGGACGGCATCGGCACCGTCCAGCTTGATGTTCAGCGCACCGGCGTTGTCCATCACCTGCTGCGGAGTGCGGGCACCGCACAGCACATGCAGGCCCGGGATCATGCGGGCGGTCAGGGCGATGACCAGCTGTGCCAGAGAGCAGTCGTATTTCTCGGTCAGGTCGCCCCACTTTGCCAGCATGTCCAGCGCCTGTGCCCGGCGGGCGGGCTGGAAGCTGGGGTTGGAGTTGCGGGTGCTGCCCTCGGGATAGGTGGTGTCCATGGTCACCTTGCCGGTCAGCAGGCCCTGCTCCAGCGGAGAGTATGCCTGCACCGAAACGCCCAGCTCCCTGCAGGTGGGCAGCAGCTGCTTTTCCACGCGGCGGGTCAGCAGGCTGTACTTTTCCTGAATGACGTCCAGCTGACCATACTTGCAGTAGCCGCGGATGATGTCCGCAGTGACGTTGGAAGCACCGATGGCACGGATCTTGCCCTGCTCCTTCAGCTTCATCATGGCCTCCACCGTCTCTTCCAGCGGGTAGATGCCGAAATCGGGGCTCTGCCAGTGAGTGTACAGCACATCCAGATGATCGGTGTGCAGGCGGCGCAGGCTGTCCTCCACATCCTCGATGATGCTCTGGGCAGACAGGTCACGGTAGACGGCAGTGCCGTCCACGACCTTGTGCAGCACCGGCGTCTCGTGCCGCCACTCCAGACCGCACTTGGTGGAAAGCACCACCTTGTCGCGGTCGATGTGCTTCATGGCCTCGCCCACCACGGTCTCGCTGTGGTACAGGCCGTAGATGGGAGCGGTGTCGATCCACTGGATGCCCTGCTCCACAGCAGTCTGGATGGCCTTTACCGACAGGGCGTCGTCGTTGTCGCCCCACCAGGAGCCGCCGCCGATGGCCCAGGTGCCCATGCCCAGAAACGGCACCTGAATGCCGCTTTTGCCAATATTGATGTTTTGCATATACTTCCCTCCATGCCAGCAGTGTTCCCCGCAATGGGAGCATCTCATTCCATAACTGGCATTCTTTGTTGTATTTTTTGTGTTTTGTGAAAAAAGAGCCGCAGCTGCAGGATATTCCCGCACCGCAGCTCTCTTTCAACTCAGATATTGCCGAACTCGCTCAGTTTCAGCGTTTCGTTGTGGGTCTCGGCCCAGCGCACGGCCCAGTCAGAGGTGAACAGCAGCAGGCGGTTGCCCTTCATATCCTCCACGGCCTTGGTGTCGCTGGTCAGGTCCAGATCCCGCAGGTTGTAGGTGTCGGGGTCGTTCTGCACCCAGCGCAGCTGCTCAAAGGGCAGCTGCTGCATCCGGATCTCCACGTTGTACTCGGTGTTCAGGCGGTACTCCAGCACTTCCAGCTGCAGCACGCCGACCACGCCGACCACCACTTCTTCCATGCCGCCGCCCACTTCGCGGAAGATCTGGATGGCGCCCTCCTGGGCGATCTGCTCCATGCCCTTCACGAACTGCTTGCGCTTCATGGTGTCCTTCTGCTCGATGCGGGCAAAGTGCTCCGGCGAGAAGGTGGGGATGCCCGCAAACTGCACCTTCTTCTTGCCGGTGCACAGGGTGTCGCCGATGGAGAAGATGCCCGGATCGAACAGGCCGATGATATCGCCGGCATAGGCCTCGTCCACGATGGCGCGGTCCTGCGCCATCAGCTGGGTGCCGGTGGCCAGCTTGATGTTCTTGCCCTCCTGCACATGGAAGGCCTCCATGCCGCGCTCGAACTTGCCGGAGCAGATGCGCATAAAGGCGATGCGGTCGCGGTGGGCCTTGTTCATGTTGGCCTGGATCTTAAAGATGAATGCCGAGAACTCGTCGCGGCAGGGGTCCACGGTCTCGCCGGTCAGGCTGTCCACGCGGGCCAGCGGGGTGGGGGTGAGCCGCAGGAAGTTCTCCAGAAAAGGCTCCACGCCAAAGTTGGTCAGGGCAGAACCAAAGAACACGGGGCTCAACTCGCCGCGCAGCACCTTGTCGAGGTCAAATTCCTCGGCGGCGCCGTCCAACAGCTCGATCTCATCCACCAGCTGCTGGTGCAGGTAGGGGGTGAGCAGCTCGTCCAGTGCGGGATCACCCAGTTCGGCCTCGGTCTCGCTGACCTTTTTCACGCCGTTGGCGCGGCCGTCGCTGGAGAAGGCCAGCACCTTGCGGGTGTTGCGGTCGAACACGCCCTTGAACTCCTTGCCGCAGCCGATGGGCCAGTTCATGGGGTAGGTCTTGATGCCAAGGATCTCCTCGATGTTCTCCATCAGCTCAAAGGGGTCGCGGGCTTCGCGGTCCATCTTGTTGACGAAGGTGAAGATGGGAATGTGGCGCAGGGTGCACACCTTGAACAGCTTGATGGTCTGTGCCTCCACGCCCTTTGCGGCGTCGATGACCATGACGGCAGAGTCTGCCGCCATCAGGGTGCGGTAGGTATCTTCCGAGAAGTCCTGATGGCCCGGGGTGTCCAGAATGTTCACGCACTTGCCCGCGTAGTTGAACTGCAGGACAGAGGAGGTGACGGAAATACCGCGCTGCTTCTCAATGTCCATCCAGTCGGACACGGCGTGCTTTGCGCTCTGCTTGCCCTTGACGGAGCCTGCCTGATTGATGGCTCCGCCGTACAGCAGCAGCTTTTCGGTCAGAGTGGTCTTACCGGCGTCGGGATGGCTGATGATCGCAAACGTCCGGCGGCGCTCGATTTCTTCACGATTTGTCATAAACTGTTATTTCTCCTGAAATGGATGGAACTCCTTCCGTCACGGCGTCAGCCGTGACGGAAGGAGTATATTTTTACACATACGTATCCTATTTTATCCGAAAACGCTCCATAATGCAAGTGTTTTCGTTATTTTTTCAGGATGATGCAGGGCAGAGGCGCGGTTTCGGCCCAGTTGGCAAAATCACACACCAGAACGGTAAAACTTTTGAGCGGAAGTGCCCGGAGATATTCCAGCACCGTCTGCTTTTCGTCCGTGCCGATGACCTGCCCGCTGTAGAGGATGGCGCTCACCACGCCGCCGGGCCGCACGGCTTCCAAAGCCGCCTGCAGGGCGGGAATGCTGCTGCTTGCGGTGGAGAACACTGCGTGGTCGGCCCCGGGCAGCCAGCCAAAGTTGAACATCACCGCATCTGCCGTGCCGGGCTGCACAACCTGTAAAAGGTCTGCGTGGCTTTGGCAGTGCAGCTCATACCGGGCGGCGGGCACGCCCAGCTGCTCCAGATGCTTCCGGGTGGATGCAATGGCCTCGGGCTGGATGTCGAAGCCCAGCACCCTGCCCTCCGGGGCAGTGAGCCCGCACAGAAAGGCCGTGTCGCCGCCGTTGCCGCAGGTGGCATCGATGCAAAGGCGCGGCTGTGCCAGCCGCGCGGCCAGAAAGTCCTGCACGAACCGGACGGCTGTCAGGTCCGGGGTGCGGCGGCGCACCAGCTGCGGCCCCTCTGCCGCAAAGCCGAACCTTGCCCAGAACGCAAGCTCTGCGGCATCGGTGGGCAGCGGGGCGGTGAACACCGTGGCCTGCTCGCGGTCATATCCGGCAAAGCTGCGCAAGATTTCTTTTAGAAAATAGGAACCGTAGCCTTTGCGCCGCCACTGGGGCTGAATGCAAAGGGCGGCGATGGCGGCCCCCTTCGGGGCCGGGGTCAGGGTGCAAAAGCCGATCTGTGTTTTCTCTTTGTAAAGGGCAAAGCCCTCCTTCGTGCGGTGCAGCTCCATGATGTGTTCCCTCCTGAATCTGCTTCTAAAATAGCAAGTGCGGGGGCTGCTGTCAAGGGCAGAAAGTGTGTCTTTATTTCACAGTTTCTTCACTGCGCAAGCGATTGATTTTCACAATTGTCCGCTACAATGAGAACAGTTCAAAGGAGCATGGCTCCTGTGGGCAGATCCTCTACGGAAAGGAAGTATCAACATGGGCAACGAGAACAAGTGGGAATATGATTATTCCTCTCAGAATAGACCCGAAGGCGGCACCGGCTATCCCAATGTGGGCAGCAGCGGTATGAATACCGCCAACCAGTACAATGACCCGCAGCCGGAGGCATGCGCAGCAGAGCCTGAGACGGCCGGCGGAGCAGGCGGCACCACGCCGCCGGTACAGCCGGTGCAGCCGCAGACCGGCGCAAAGCCGCCCCGCAAAAAGAAGAAGGGCACCGGCAGGCGCATCGCACGCAGTGCGGTGGCGCTGGTGCTGGCCGCAGCCATGGGCTTTGCCGGCGGCTTTGTGGGCGCAAAGTTCGGCGGCAGCGGTAAGGTGGTCATCCAGCAGGTGGCACCTTCCTCCACGGCAAGCAGCTCCGACAGTGCGGACAGCAGCATCGCCGCAGCGTCCAGCACCGGCACCGGCCTGACCACCGAGCAGGTGGCCGATATGGTCAGCCCCAGCGTGGTGGTCATTACCACCGAGCAGGTGGTCTATTCCCAGTGGTCGTGGTACGGCCAGAATCAGGTGGAGAGCGGCGCCGGCAGCGGCGTCATCATCAGCTCGGACGGCTACATCCTCACCTGCGCACACGTGGTGGACGGCGCTTCTACCATCACCGTTACCATTGGTGACAAGGACTATACCGCCACCCTCGTGGGCGAGGATACCACCAGCGATATCGCGGTCATCAAGATCGATGCTGACGGCCTGACCCCCGCCACCGTGGGCAACAGCGACAGCCTGAAGGTGGGTCAGAACGTGATGGCTGTGGGCAACCCGCTGGGTGAGCTGGGCGGCACCGTGACCGGCGGCATGATCAGCGCTTTGAACCGTAGCGTCACCATTCAGGGCAGCAGTTCTGTGAACACCATGTCTCTGATCCAGATGGATGCTTCGGTCAGCCCCGGCAACTCCGGCGGCGGCCTGTTCAACATGAACGGTGAACTGATCGGCATTGTGAACGCAAAATCCTCTTCCAGCGATGCCGAGGGCCTGGGCTTTGCCATCCCCATCAACGACGCCATCAAGGTGGCGCAGGAGCTGCTGGAGAACGGCTATGTGACTGGACGGCCTTATCTGGGCATCACCTATCTGGCCGTTGAGGATGCACAGACCGCAGCCCAGCTGGGCGTGAACGCCTACGGCGTCTACGTTGTGGAGGTGGTCAAGGGCGGCCCTGCCGAGAAGGCGGGTCTGCAGACCGGAGACCGCATCGTGAGCGTGGACGGCACCGAGATCGCCTCTAAAGACGACCTTGGCACCCTGATGCAGAAGCATGCCGCAGGCGACACCCTCTCCATCACCATTGCGCGTGAAGGCCAGATGCAGACGGTCAATGTGACGCTGGGCGAAAAGACGGCTTCCAACAGCTGAACAAAATAGAAAACAGGAGCGGATGAGAGTTTTCCATCCGCTCCTGTTTTTTATATCTGTCCGAAGATGGTGGCGCTGTAAGGCATCAGCACAGCCTCGTGCTCGTACACCCTTGCCGGGCCGCGCCACAGGCTGGAAGAAATGCCATCGCTCAGCATCTGCCAGCGCCCAACCGGCAGCGGCACGGTCCTGCCGGCATCGGTGGGGTTGTAGAACACACACAGCGCCTGCCATGCCGCACCATCGCCCCACTGTGCCGGCAGGAGCCAGCCCACCAGCGGCTGCTCCAGCGAGAAAAAGTGCAGGGCATCCGGCGCGTGGGGGTCGGTGCTGGAAAGCTGCGGGAACCTTGCCCGCAGCGCCAGCAGGCCGCGGTAGTAGTCCACCAGCGCATGATATTTTTCGGCCCGCTCCCAGTCCAGCCGGTTCAGCGCAGGCGAGGAGCGGTAGCTGTTGCCCTTCCCTTTTTTGGTGCGGGCAAACTCCTCGCCCGCCTGCAGGAAAGGCAGACCGAAGCTGGTCAGGTAAATGCCCGCCGCCAGCCGGTTCTGGGCAAGGGCTGTGCCGTCTGCCGCCGTGAACTCCGGCTTTTCGTACCGGACCAAAAGCAGCTTGTCCCACAGGGTGAAGTTGTCGTGGGCGGAAACATAGTTCACGATCTGGCTGGGCGCGTGGGGCGGCAGACGGTCACTGCGGCACCATGCCGCTACCGCACCGCCGATGTCCCAGAAGCTGCCGGGCCTGCCCTCCACATAGCCCGGCTCCCGGGCGCTGAAGCAGCCGCCCTTGATGGTGTCGCGGGTGTCGTCGCAGAAGATGCCGATGCGCTCGTTCAGCATGGACAGATTGGCCTTGTTGGCCTCGTACCGGTGCAGCTGGCTGCCGCCACCCTGCCACGGCTCGCCGTACATCAGGATATCCCGCCCGCCGGGCAGCGCATCCAGCGCGGCGCGCACGGCGTTGATGGTCTCCACATCGTACAGGCCCATCAGGTCGAACCGGAAGCCGTCGATGTGGTATTCCTGCGCCCAGTAGAGGATGGAATCGATCATATACCGCCGGGCCATGGGCCGCTCGCTGGCAAATTCGTTGCCGCAGCCGCTGCCGTTGGAAAAGCTGCCGTCCTCGTTCTGGCGGAAAAAGTAGCAGGGCACGGTATCGTTCAGCGGGTTCTCATTGCGATACATGTGGTTATACACCACGTCCATCACCACGCCGATGCCCGCCGCGTGCAGGGCCGCGATCATCTCCCGGCACTCCCGGATGCGCACCTCGCCGCGGGTGGGGTCGGTGGAATAGCTGCCCTCGGGCACATTGTAGTTGGTGGGGTCATAGCCCCAGTTGTACTGCCGCAGCAGCGGCTTTGCCTCGTCCACGCTGCCAAAGTCGAAAATGGGCATCAGCTGCACGTACTTCACGCCCAGACGCCGGAGGTAGTTCAGGCAGGTGGGGTGGATGCCGTCCCCGTGCAGGGTGGTGCCCTGCTGGGTAAAGGCCATGAACTTGCCCCGCCATGCCGGGCGCACGCCGCTGGCAGCGTCCTGCGAGAAGTCGCGCACGCTTACCTCCCACACTGCGCGCTGCTCCGGTGGGATGACCGGACGCACATCCCGCTCCCACCCGGAGGGGGCGGTGCGGGCAAGGTCCACGATCATGCTGCGGGTGCCGTTCACACCGGCAGCGCGGGCGTAGGGGTCGCCGGTCTGGCGCGAAATGCCATCCACTGTGACCGTATAGGTATAGTATCGTCCGTGCTGGTCGCCGGGCAGATAGATGCTCCACACCCCCTGCTGCCCCCGCTCCAACGGCAGGGTGCCTATGGGCTCACCGCCGCTGCCTTTGCGGTAAAGGCTGACCTCCACCCTCTGCGCCGTGGGTGCCCACAGGCGCAGATGGGTGCCGGAAACAGCATATTCCTGCCCCAGCGGGCCGGTGTAGGTGGTTTGAAGGTCAAAGGAGATGCTCTCGTATAGCGTTTTCAGTTCGGCGGGCGTTTTGACGGTCATAGTTTCTTCATTCCTTCTTGCAGATTTCCTATCAGATATAAGTGTAAACACCGGCGGTCTTTTTTGCAAGAGGGAATTGCAAAACCTGCCTGGGTACACTATACTGGAAGAAAACGACAAAAACGGAGGGCAAACCATGGCATATACCGACGATTGGGAAAACCTTATGAACGGTGTGTTCGGTGCAGGGGGCAGGCCGCGCTTTGGCGGCACCGCCCAGCCGGAGGCGAAGCCGCAGAAATCCGGGACCTCAGCCGTGCCGGACCTGAACGCTGCCCTGCTGGAAAACCAGAAGCAGCTGGATGCCCTGCTCAAAAAGCAGAATGCTCAGCTCAGAACGAAGGATGACGCGGTGCAGTCTGCACTGAAGGACAGCCGCCAGATGCTGCGGGATATGGAAGCCGACGGCCTGCTTGCCAAAGGCACGGCAGACCTGCCCGCAGAGCAGCTGGGCAGCTTTGAGGGCCTTGCCGCCGAGGTGAAAAAGACCGTGCTCGGGCAGGACGCCTTTGTGGACAGTGTGGTGCGCGCCATGCGCCGGCCCTTTGTGCTGGGCACCGAGCGCCCGGCGGCACGCAACGTAATCCTGATCTGCGGAGGTGCAGGCACCGGACGGCACTTTGCGCTGGAAGAGACCGCCCGCATCATGGCGGCGCGGGGCCTGTTGCAGAGCGACAAAACCGCAGTGGTGGACCTTGCCCTCTACCCCAATTCCGGTGCGGAAAAGCTGTTTTTGCAGGATCTGTACGCGGCCCTGCACGCACCCGGGGAGATCGTGATCTTTGAGCACTACGAAAGCTGCCATCCCGGCTTCCTGAAAACGCTGTCCGATCTGGCCGTGAAGGGCAGTGCGCCGCTTTCCAGCCGGTATCTGGTGAACAAGGAGGGCATCCTTGTGGATGCGGGCACGGCGCTGGCTCCGGGCGCAGTGAGCAGCATCACGCCCTGCGGCAAGTACCTCATCTTCTTTTCCCGCAAGGGCCGGGACGCGCTGGCAGATAAGTTCGGTGCGCCCTTTGTGGCGGCGGTGGGGGATGTGTGCGCCACCAGCGCCTTTGCCCGCGAGGACCTTGCAGCGCTGGCGGCGCAGCAGCTGAATGCGCTGGCCCAGAAGGTGAGTGCCCGCCTCGGTCTGACCCTCCGTGCAGGGGCCGATGTGCGGGACTATGTTGCAGCCCGGTGCACCAAAGAAAAGGGCGCAGCGGGCCTTGGGGAAGCCTGTGATGAGATCTTCCGTGCCCTGAGTGAATACTGCCTGCAGACCGATGCAAAGCTTACCGGCACCGTCACCCTGACCGCAAAGCCGGAGGGCATGCAGTTTGCACTGAACGATGCCGCCCCCGCCGACCTGTCTGCCCTGCTGCCCGCCGAGTACACGGGGGCTGTAGAAGCGGTCCGCGCAGAGCTTGACAGCCTTGTGGGCCTTGGGGCGGTCAAGGAGTATGTGTTCGGTCTGGCGGATAACCTGCAGGTGCAGCAGCGCCGCGCGGCGGCAGGCTTCAAGACCGCCAGCCTTTCCATGCACATGATCTTCACCGGCAACCCGGGCACCGGCAAGACCACCATTGCCCGTCTGGTGGCAAAGTACCTCAAGGCCATTGGTGCGCTGAAGGGCGGCCAGCTGGTGGAAGTGACCCGCGCCGACCTTGTGGGCCGCTACACCGGCCACACCGCCCCGCTGACCAATAGCGTCATCGAGAGCGCGCTGGGAGGCGTGCTGTTCATCGACGAAGCCTACAGCCTCTACCGCGGCGAGCAGGACAGCTTTGGCCTCGAAGCCATCGACACCCTTGTGAAGGGCATGGAGGATCACCGGGACGAGCTGGTAGTCGTTCTGGCGGGCTACACCCGGGAGATGGAGGTGTTCCTTACCGCCAACAGCGGCCTTGCCAGCCGATTCCCCAACAAGATCGAGTTCCCGGACTACACGGCAGACGAGCTGCTGGACATCACCAACGTGCTGGCAAAGGGCAAGGGCTACCGCCTTGCCGAGGGCTGCACCTTCCCGCTTTTGGGCTACTACAAGCGCCGTCAGGCGCTGGACAGCCGCACCGCCGGCAACGGCCGTCTTGCCCGCAACACGCTGGAAAAGGCCATCTTCCACCAGAGCCGCCGCCTTGTGGCAGAGCCGGACGCGGAGCTGGATTTGATTTTGCCCGGCGATCTGGAATTTGAGGAATAAAAAGAGGGACGGATGCACTCGATGATGTGCATCCGTCCCTCTTTTTGAGAAATCTGCCGCACCGCTTGCGGTCAGCACGGCAGAGGAGGCAGTGTTTACTGTGCCGTCACGTTGGCGATGACGTAATATTGGCAGCCGCTCGCCTTCACGGCCTGCTCATAGACCGTGCCCGCAGCGTCTGCAGCAGGGTGGATCATCAAATCGCCCACGTCCTCCGCCAGCTTCCAGTTTGCCTTGTCTGCCAGCAGAGACTCGACCTGTGCTTTTTCTGCCGTCGCGGTCTGCTCATCTGCCGAGAGCACCTTGCCCTGCAGGGCTGCCGGGGCAGCCTGTGCGGCGGCATCCCAGAAGATCACGCCGACCTCGCGCGTTTCGACACTGCCGGATTCCTCCGGGGTCAGTTTGGGCAGCACCACACGCTTGGTCTGGCCGCACTTGTCAATGCGGCAGACGTAGTCTGCATAGCCGTCCTTTTCCAGCGTGGGCTCTACGACCTCGCCCACCAGCTGCCAGTCGTGCAGATCGCTGTTTTCCAGCTTGTTGATGTCATCAACAATTTCGGGGTGCTCTTCCATGTACTTGCGGTTGTGGACGGTCTGGTAAAGCTCACCGAGGTTATAATTGATTCTGTTATAACGGTGGGTATTCTCGTCGTAGTCTTCGTCTTCGAGCGTGCAGGTGCCCTTTTTATACATCCGGACCACGACACTGTGGTCCTCACCAAAAGGAGAAACACCGTCCGCATCATAGCCGATGATGTCCGCAGTGCCGTTGCCCTTGGAAATAGCACTTTCTATATTATTCACACAGGAAGCATTGATGGTGGTGTTGCCTGTGGTGCCGTTGATGGTAACAGTGACATTCTGCGCCGGGCTACCGTCTTTGTAGTCTTTGCTGCCGCCAATCGCAGAAGAAAAAGAACCGGAAATAGCATTGACCGTACCGCCGGTGATGATGATATCCGTCTTGCCAACATTCCTATGATCATTACCGTTTCCGATGCCTGCAGAAATAGCATCGCCAACGGCGGTCACATTGGCGTTGTCCGAGATCGTAACGGTAGTATCCCTGCGCTCCGGGGCGACCGCATTGCAGTTGTAATCGCCGGAACCGATGCCGGAACCGCCGTTATTCCCTTGTGCAAAGACGGTGGCATTGCCGGAAATGCTCACCTCACCGCCGCAGCCACGACCACCGCCAATACCGGCTCCGTTTCCACCTGCGTAGGCATGCACATCGGCGTGGTCTTTGATCTGGATGTTCTTTCCGGCTCCATATTCAGCACCGCCGATCCCGGCAGCATCCCAACCCCGAGCGGTAACCTTGGCATTGCCGGAGATGGTGATGTTTTCACCATTTCCTCCTGCAGTGTACCATTTGCCGTCTTCGCCTTTCTTGCGACCGTAGAAGGCACCGCCGATCCCGGCGGCATAGTAACCGCCATAGGCATCCACATCGGCATTGCCGGTGATGGTGATGTTGGTGCCATTTCCAATATCAGCACCGCCGCCAATACCAGCACCGGTGGCCCTATGATAATTGTAATTGCATCCATCGGGAGTATAGCCTGCACGAATATTTCCGCCGGTGATGATGATGTTGGAGGCATCAGACTCTATTTCGCCCTGTCCGCCGATGCCGGCACCGCCATCGCCACCGCCTACTACAGCCAGCGTACCGGTATCGCCGCCGGTAGAATAGCCGTACTTGTCTTTCTCTTCTTTTTCAGAGCCATTATCATTCTTATCGTCCGTGATGGTCAGCGTGCCGGAGCATTCAGCATCGGTCTTTTCCAGACCGGCGTGGGCATCGGTGCTGGCCAGCGTGTTGTTCCCGTTCAGCTCAATGTTGGTGTCGCCATCGCCCTTCACGGTCAGCGCGGCCTTGGCATCGCTGTCAGAAGCCCATTCCCGGTTGATAAACACATTCTGCAAGGTCACATTGGTAGTCTGATCTTTTGCCGTCTCCACCGTGATGGTATTTGAAGTCTGACGGCCGTCGCTGGTGATGGTGACGCCGGTAGTGTCTGGGCGCACTTTTATATCTGTGTTCTCCTGCGTCACATAGGTGGTGCCGTTATCTTTGGTCTCTACCGTCACACTGCCCGTGTTCAGGTCGTATTTTTCTGCAAACGCCGCTGTGGCGATGGACGAGACCATTGCCATCAGAGCCGCTGTGGACAGCACCCGCAAGGCAAGCTGTTTTTTCACGTTTTTCCTCATTGCAAAACCCTCCAAACATAAAAACTTACAGAAACGCGAACGTTACCGTGAACGTTACCGGGAACGATACCGAAAACCGGCAAAAGCCGGAATTTCGGGGCATAAAATCACATAGCTGCGCATTTTCATGCCCGGCGTCTCTTTGCGGCACAAGTATAGTGCTGTGCCGTGGAGAATGTCAAGACAAAATGCTGAATTTTCAGGGGTGGGGGGTAGCAATTTTGTAAAACAAGTACAAAATAAGCCAAAAATTTGCGACAGAATGACAGGGCAAAGCTGCACAAAAATCCGGGAAATGATTTGGCCGTGCAAATAAAAAGCCCAGACAGATCCGCAGATCTCCCTGAGCTATCCGGTCAAAAAATGTTTTTGCACAAAGCAGCGCAGTGCGCATTCCTGCTTTCAGGCGTGCAGCGCTGCCAGTTTTTCTGCCGTCTCCCGCAGGCCTTTGCGCACCTCGGCGGGGGCGGTCACTTCCACCTTGCCGTCAAAGCCGCACACCCAGCCGTAGAACTGGGGGCTGACGCACACCGGCACATCAAAGTGAAAGTGGGTGCCGTCCGCCTCCGGCACCAGCAGGATGCTTTTGCCAAAGCGGTCTTTCATGGCCGCTTCAAGGTCAGCCGAGCAGCGCAGGGTGACCCGGTATTCGGTGCCGCCGAACATGTTGAAGTGCTTGCGCAGGTAGGCGGGCAGGTCAAACTGGCGGAACTCGGCTTTGCCCCGGCGCGCTTCGTCCAGCACTGTCACGGCAGACATGCGGTCCACACGGTAGTTGCGGATGCCCGCAGGTTCTTTCTCGTCCTGATAGGCAATGAGGTAGTAGCACCCGCCGTCCCACGCCAGCCGCCACGGGCTCACGGTGCGGGTGCCGTCTTTTTTGTACCGGAAGCTCACCATCCGGCCTGCGTTGATGGCGCTGTGCAGGGCGTCGATGCTGTACAGCAGGGTGTGGCTGTCGCTTTTGGGGCGGCCGTCCACATACACCTGACGCTGCAGCTGCGAGCCCTCGTAGTCGGAGCAGAGGGCTTCCAGCTTGTGGATGAGCTTTCTGCTGGTGCGGGCAGAGATGACCTTGCTGGCCTGCACGGCATCCACCAGCAGCTTGAGCTCCGAGAGCTCAAAGGTGCGGCTGGCCAGCCAGTAGCCGCCGCCGCGCCCCCGCTGCAGCTGGACGTCAAAGCCCAGAGAGCGCAGGGTGTCGATATCGCTGTAAATGCTCTTGCGCTCGGCAAGGATGCCCTGCTGCTCCAACAGCTGCACCAGCTGGGGAACATTGAGCAGGTGTTCTTCATCGGTCTTTTGCTCAAGGATGCGCAAAAGGGTCAAAAGCTTGGATTTCTGGCCTTCCTGCTTGGGCATGGCAATACCTCCGGCTTTCCAAATTCAGGTTATTCGGGCAGTTTTTTGTCAAAGGCCGCACGGCGCTGGGTGGAAAGACGGAACATCTGTTCCAGCTTATCCCGGTCGTCGGCCACAAGAGCAGAGCGCATTTCCTGCAGAGCGGCATCGAACTGGTCGATCTCGCTGATCAGGTTCTGCTTGTTCCACAAAAACAGTTCTGCCCACATTTTATCGTTGATGCGTGCAATGCGGGTCAGATCCCGGAAGGAGTCTCCGGTGTACTCGCACAGCGAAGAGTTGTCGTTGGCGCACATCAGGCTCACGGCGATGGCGTGGCACAGCTGGCTCACATAGCCGATCATCCGGTCGTGCTCCTGCACCGTCAAGGTGCAGATGTGGTGGAAGCCCAGCACTTCGGCCAGGTCCTTTGCCCACTGGATGGCTTCGGGCGTGTTCTTTTCGGTGGGGGTGATGATGAAGTTGGCGGGGGCAAAATTCACCTCGGCGGCGTGCTCCACGCTGGAAGTCTCGCGGCCCGCCATGGGGTGGCTGGCAATGAACTCCACGCCTGCCGGGCACATGGCCTGCACCGGCTCCACAAGGCCGGTCTTTACGCCGGACACATCCGTGAAAATGCAGCCGGGCTTGAGCAGATGCCCGTAGGTTTTGAACCACTCCAGCAGGGCTGTGGGGTACAGACCGAAGATGATGTGGTCAGCCTGCTGCACCAGATCCTCAAAATCGTGGGTCTTGCCGCTGGCAATATAGCCGTGGCTGAGGGCGTACTGCAGATGCCCCTCGCTGCGGTTGATGCCGTCCACATGGAAGCCGGCTTTCGTCAGCTCCAGTGCGTACTTGCCGCCCAGCAGGCCAAGGCCCACCACGAGATAACGTTTTGTTTTATCCAACATGTTCCACCTCCGCGCCCAAGGGCTTGATGGCCTCAAAGAAATTCGGCCAGCTTTTTGTGATGGCTTCGGCATCGTCCACCGTCAGAGGGATGCCTGTGGCAAGGCTCAGCACCGCAAGGCTCATGACCACACGGTGGTCGTTGTGGCCGTGCAAAACGCCCGCCGGAGCGTGCAGCCTGTCCGCGCAGCCCTGCACCGTGATGGTGCCGCCCTCGCTTTCCACCAGGCCGCCCACTGCGCGCAGCTCGGCCTCCATGGCCGCGATGCGGTCGCTCTCCTTCAGGCGCAGCCGCTCTGCGTTGCGGATGACCGTGGTGCCCTCGCACAACAAGCCCAGCACCATGAGCACAGGGCCAAGGTCGGGGCAGTCCGCAAGGTCGATGTCCACCCCGTGCAGGGGGGCCTTTTCAAAAGAGATGCCCTCTGCCGTGCGGGTAAACACTGCGCCGCACCGGCGCAGGATGTCCAGAATGGCGGCGTCTCCCTGCAGGGTGTCCGGGGCAAGGCCGGTGATGGTCACGCCGCCGCACGCGGCTCCCAGCACCGCCGGGAACGCGGCCTGACTGTAATCGCCCTCTACGGTATAATCGCAGGGGTGATAGGTCTGCCCGCCCGGGATGGCAAGGGTGTTTTCGTCCTGCCAGCGGCTCTCGACGCCAAAGACCGCCTGCACCGCACGGGTCATGTCGATGTAGCTGCGGCTCTCCACCGGCGGGATGAGGTGCAGCGTGCTGTCTCCGGCCAGCAGCGGCAGGGCAAACAGCAGCCCGCTGATGAACTGGCTGGACACGTTGCCTGCCAGCCGGTAGCTGCCGGGGGTCAGTGCGCCCTCCACGGTCAGCCCGGCAGCGCTCTGCTCAAACCGCAGGCCCTGCTCCCGGTACAGAGCTTCGTACACCGACTGGGGCCGCTCCATCAGCCGCCCGCGGCCGGTGAAGGTCACAGCCTGTCCGGTCAGGCTGGCGATGGGGATGAGAAAGCGCAGGGTGCTGCCACTCTCGCAGCAGTCCACCGGTGCGGCGAGGGGCACAAAATGCCCCAGCCCTTCCACCACGGCATCGTCTGCGCCGGTGCGCACACGGGCGCATAGCTGTGCCGCTGCGCCCAGCGTGGCGGAGATATCCTTGCTGAATTCCAGATTGGTGATAGGACTGCGCCCTTCGGCCAGCGCGGCGCAGAGCACTGCACGGTGAGCCATGCTCTTGCTGGGCGGGGCAGTGATGGTGCCGCCCACGGGACGCGCGTTTTGAATCGTTACCAGCATAGGCCGTTACATATCCCGGCCAATGGCCCATGCCACCTGACGGCACTTTGCCATGGCCTGTGCGAAGCTGTCCGGGGTCAGGCACTGGGCGCCGTCGCTCCATGCGTGCTGGGGGTCGTAGTGGACCTCCACTTCCAGACCGTCGGCACCGGCGGCCACGGCGGCGATCATCATGGGCTCCACAAGGTTTGCCTTGCCGGTGGCGTGGCTGGGGTCCACGATGATGGGCAGGTGGGTCTTTTCGTGGATGATGGGCACAGCGGACAGGTCGAGGGTGTTGCGGGTATACTTTTCAAAGGTGCGGATGCCGCGCTCGCACAGGATGACCTGCTCGTTGCCGCCGGCCATGATGTACTCGGCGCTCATGATCCACTCCTCGATGGTGTTGCACAGGCCGCGCTTGAGCAGCACGGGCTTGTGCATCTTGCCCACGGCCTTGAGCAGCTGGAAGTTCTGCATGTTGCGGGCACCGATCTGCACCACGTCCACGTACTCCTCAAATTCGGGGATGCGGTCCTCGCTCATCAGCTCGGAGACGATGGGCATGCCGGTAGCCTCGCGGGCTTTTACCATGTCCAAGATTCCCTCGGTCTCAAGGCCCTGGAAGGAGTAGGGAGAGGTGCGGGGCTTGTAAGCGCCGCCGCGGAACAGGGTGGCACCGCCGGCCTTGACGCCCTGTGCAATGCGCAGAGCCTGCTCTGCACCCTCGATGCTGCAGGGGCCTGCCATGACGGCGATCTTTTCTTTGCCGCCGATCTTCACGCCGCCGCAGTCGATGACCGAATCTGCCGGGTGGAACAGGCGGTTTGCGCGCTTATAGGGCGCGGACACGCGGGTAACGTTGTCGATCCAAGGGTTTGCCAGCACGTCCCGCTCGTCGATCTTGGTGGTGTCGCCCACCAGACCGAACACGTTGTAGTTCTTGCCGGTGATGAGGGTCACGTCCAGACCCTGCTTCTCGAATTTGTCAACGATCTTTTCCAGTTCGTCCTTCGGAGTCCCTTTTTTGGTGGAGATGATCATGGGAGTTTGTTCCTTTCCTGTTTGTTTTAAGATGGAAGCCTGTGCTGAATGGTACTATGGATCTGCGCACAGACGGCATCAAAATGATTGTCCACATCATTGTTTGCAAAACGGAGAACCAGCAGCCCATACTGTTCAAGAACTGCACTTCGTTCTGCATCGTAAGCTCTGCCCTGCTCGGTATAGTGCTGAGAACCGTCCAGTTCGATCACAAGCCGTGCCTGTGCACAGTAAAAGTCAACGACAAAGGATTCAATGATCCGCTGCTTGTAGATTTTTACAGGATAATCACGCAGAAACACATACCAGAGCTTGTGCTCCTGTGGGGTCAGATTACGGCGTAATGTGCGCGCTGTGCCAAGCATTTTATTGTTTTTATTTACAGTTGCATGTTTCATGGACGGCTTCCTCTACGGCAGCGGCCTCGCCCTCTCAGGCGCATTCGCGCCAGCTCCCCCAAAGGGGGAGCCCTTGGCAAAACCGGAAACTTTGCCGTACTGCCAAGGCCTCTCCCTTTGGGAGAGGTGGCATCGCGTAGCGATGACGGAGAGGGCTAGCCCGCTGACCGTGTTCATCCTTTTACATCACGATATGCGCCTTGCTGGAGCCGTCGGTGCGCAGCAGCTGGGCCAGATAGATGCAGGCGTGCAGGTAGCCCTGCGGGCCTTCCCCGATGAAATGGCCCTGACAGCCAAAGGACACCACGTCCGTCTTGCGGAAGGGCTCCCGCTCGTCCGGGGCGTGCAGCATCACTTCCACGGCGGGCACGCCGCACAGGCGCAGGGCATCCAGAATGGCCACGCTGTAGTGGGCGTAGGCGCCGGGATTCAGCACGATGCCGTCCACCCGGCCGGCTGCGGCCTGAATTTCGTCCACGAGGTCGCCCTCGTGGTTCGTTTGGCAACAGTCGGTCTCGATGCCCAGCTGCTCACAGCCTGCCTGCACATAGTCCATGATGGCGTTGTAGTCCAGCTCCCCGGGCACGCCCGGCTCTGACCAGCGCATGAGATTGAGGTTCGGGCCGTTAAGAATCAAAAATTTCATCCAATGCCTCCATGGCGGCACGCAGGGCTTCGTCCAGTGTGCCGTTGTTGGGGATTACGGCGTCTGCTGCGGCCAGATACAGCGGGCGGCGCTGGGCTTCCATCTGGCGCAGCGCGTCCATGCTGGAAGAAAGCGGTCTGCCGCCGCCCACGGTCAGTGCATCCAATGGCCGGTCGATGAACAGAATGACGCCGTTCTGGTGCAGCGCCCGCAGGTTTTCGGGCCGTTTCACGATACCGCCGCCGCAGGAGATGAGCTGCCGCCCCTCCCTGCCGAAACGGCGGGCCTCGGCGGTCTCCCGGGCGCGGAAGCCGTCCTCGCCCTCGGCAGAGAAAATATCCGGGATACTGCGGCCGTCGGTTTTTATGATCTCCTCATCCAGATCCACAAAGGTGCGGCCAAGGCTCTTTGCCAGCAGCCTGCCGAGGGTGGTCTTGCCGCAGGAGGGCATCCCGATGAGAGCAATGTTCAGCATATCCCGGCGCAGTGCGGCGGTGATGCGGCGGATCTCAACCGGCGCATCCTCAAACTTGCGGTCCAGAAAATATTCTGCGGCATACACTGCCTGCGCCACCAGCATTTCAAGGCCGCCCACAGCCACCGGCACGCCCGCTTCCTCGGCGCGGAGGATGAGCTCGGTCTTGTCGGGGTTGTACACCACATCCACCACAGCCTCGAGGCCCGGCATGGCGGCAACATCCAGATTGCACACACCCACATTCGGGTACATGCCCGCCGGGGTGGTGTTGATCACGATCTGCGCCCCGCTGGAAACGGCCTCGGCATAGCTCAGCTCGCCCTTTTCCGGGTCCGGATGGCGGCTGACGGTCAGCACCTTTGCCGCACCCTTGTCCCGGGCCACAGCGCTGGTGGTGTTGTGGGTGCCGCCGGTGCCCAGAATGAGCACGGTCCTGCCTGCAAAATTCACGCCGTGGGCGTCGCACAGGTGGGCAAAGCCCATGTAATCAGTATTGTATCCATAGAGCAGGCCGTTTTTGTTCACCACTGTGTTCACCGCTCCGATGGCCTTGGCCCGCGAGTCGATGTAGGAACAGTATTCCATCACCAGCTTTTTATAGGGGATGGTGACATTGATGGCCTTGAACTGCCGTCTGGTCAGAAACGCCCGGGCCTCTTCCTCCGTGGGCAGAGGGCACAGGTCGTAGTGGTAGCCGCAGAGCATCTCGTGGATGATCTTGGAGTAGGAGTGGCCGAGTTTTGCGCCGATGAGTCCGTATTCCATTTTACTCGTCCTCCTTCCGGAAGCTGGTGGGGTGGGTCATCCAGGCCTCGCCGTAGCGTGCCGTGAGCAGGTCGCCCACAGCCAGTGCGGCGGCGCAGGTCTGCACGATGGCGGCTCTGGGTACGATGCAGGGGTCATGACGGCCCTGAATGGACAGCCGTGCGTCCTTTTTGGCAAGATAGTCCACCGTATCCTGCTGCTTGTAGATGCTGGGTGTGGGTTTGACCACGGTGCGGAACACCACCGGCATCCCGTTGGCGATGCCGCCGTTGACGCCCGCATTGTGGTTGGTGGCAGTGACGACTGCTCCCTGCGGCGTCATGCGGAAGGCGTCGTTTGCTTCGGAGCCGCGCATTCCGGCAAAGCCGAAGCCGGTGCCGAACTCGATGCCCTTGACGGCGGGCACCGAGAACGCCAGATGTGCGATCTCGCTCTCCACACTGTCAAAATAGGGCTCGCCGATGCCGGCCGGCAGGCCGAGGATGGCAGTTTCCAGCATCCCGCCCACGCTGTCGCCCTCGGCTCCGGCGGCACGGATGGCGGCTTTCATGGGTTCTTCTGCGCTCTCGTCCAGCACCGCAAAGCCCTCGGGCTTGCTGGCAAGGGCTTCCACCTGTGCAGCCAGCTGTGCGGCATCGTCCAGCGCAAAGCGGGTGTCCGCAATGCCGGCACACTCTGCGATATGGGTGGTGATGTCGATGCCCGCACGGTGCAGTGCGCTCAGCACGATGGCACCGCCCGCCACAAGGGCGGCCGTCACCCGGCCGGAGAAGTGCCCGCCGCCCCGGGCATCCTGAAAGCCGTGGTATTTGGCATAGGCGGTATAGTCTGCGTGGCCGGGGCGCAGAAGGTCTGCGGTCTTGGCGTAATCGCCGCTGCGGGTGTTGGTATTTTCGATCATCAGGGCAATGGCGGTGCCGGTGGTGCGGCCGTTCACCACGCCGGACAGCAGCTGCACGGCATCTGCCTCCACCCGGGGGGTGGACAGGCCGTCGCCCCGGGCACGGCGCTTGTCCATGCAGGCGGCGAGAAATGCCTCGTCCACCGGCAGGCCTGCGGCCATGCCGTCCAGCACCGCGCCGATGGCGCGGCCGTGGCTCTCGCCGAAAATGGTCAGCGAAAGGTCGCTGCCGAATGTATTTTTCATGGCTTACTCCTCAATGCCCAGCAGGGGACGCAGACCCTCCACCGGGATGGTCTCGGCGCGCCAGCAGCCCAGACCCGGCACCTTGATAATGGTGATCTGGCCGCTCTGTGCCTTTTTGTCGTGCAGCATTTCAGCCAGCACCTTTTCCTTATCGTAGGTGGTGCGGGTGGGCAGGCCGAGGCGGCGGTATACCGCGCGCACCCGCTTCTGCAATGCCTTGGATTCGATCATGGGCAGCATGCCCAGCGCCACGCACTCGCCGTGGTAAAGGCCCACGGTGCGGCGGCCCTTGATGCCCTTGACGGCCTCGATGCCGTGGCCGATGGTGTGGCCGAAGTTGAGCGCCTTGCGCATCCCCTGCTCGGTCTCGTCCTGCTCCACGATGTTCTTCTTGAACCGCAGGCTGCGGCAGATGATCTCGCCGATCTGGGCATCCACGTCGCCATTTTCAAAGATCGCGAACAGCTCGGGGTCTGCCAGCAGGCTGGCCTTGACGGCTTCTGCCAGACCGTTGATGAAGTGGCGGCGGGGCAGGGTGGCAAGGGTGTCCGGGTCCACGATGACCAGCTTGGGCTGCCAGAAAGCACCCACGATGTTTTTGGTGTCGCCCAGATCCACGGCGGTCTTGCCGCCGATGGAGGAATCGATCATGGAAAGGGTGGTGGTGGGGCAGTTGATAAAGTCGATGCCGCGCATGTAGATGGAAGCGGCAAAACCGGCCAGATCGCCTACCACGCCGCCGCCCACGGCGATCACCAGATCGCCGCGGCCCATGCCGAACTCCAGCATCTGGCGCAGCACGGATTCCAGAATTTTAAAGCTCTTGCTGGCTTCGCCCTGAGGCACCGTGATGATGTGGGCATCCTTGCACTGGTCGGCCACCATCTGGGCGTACTGTGCGGGCACACCGCTGTCGGTGACAACCGCCACCCGGCGGTCCAGCCGGGCAAACTGGTACAGGTTTTCCAGCGAGCCGCTCTTGATGATGATGTCATAGCTGCGCTCGCCCAGATTCATGGTCAGCTTGGTTCCGATAAATTCACTCATTTGGTATACACTCCTAACAGCCGCACGGTACGGCAGGTGCGGTCAAGCTCGCGCAGCAGCGCGGCGGTCTCATCGGCGGTGGGGTCGCCCACCAGCTCGACGTAAAAGTAATATTCAAAGGGCACATGGGGCATGGGGCGGCTCTTGATGGATTCCATATTGAAGCCGCTGGCACCGATGATCTGGATCACCTCGCCCAGCTTGCCGGGCTTGTTGTCCACCGTGAACAGCAGCGAGAACCGGTTGCCGCCGGTGGGCTTTTCGCGGCTGAGCACGATAAAGCGAGTGGTGTTGTCACCGTCGGTGTTGATGCTGGGCACCAGCACTTCCAGCCCGTACAGGGCCGCCGTCTCCACGCTTGCAATGGCCGCTTTGGAGGCATCGCCGCTTTCAGCCACGAACTTTGCGGCCATGGCGGTGTTGGCCATGGCGGTGGCGGGCAGGCCGAACTGCCTTAAAAAGGTCTCGCTCTGGGCGATGGCCTGTTGATGGCTGTAGACGCTTCTGATCTGGTCGAGCTTTGTGCCCGGCAGCACCAGAAGATTCTGGGAGATGGGCAGATCGTACACATCCACCACCCACAGCGCCGGGTGATTGTAGCACAGATCCAGCACGGCAGAAACATCGCCCGCATGGCTGTTCTCAAAGGGAACGACGCCCCGGGCAGCATCGCCGCGTTCCACCGCGTCAAATACCTCGTCCCAGGTGGGGTAGCTCACAGCCTCGGCGTGGGGGAACAGCGCCCGGAGGGCAATGTGAGCAAAAGCGCCCTCCACGCCCTGATAGGCGGCGCGGTTTTGGCCCAGCACCACGGCTTCGTACTGCTTTGCCACATCCATCAGGTTCTGCACGTGATCCTTATAATAGGGCCGCAGGGCGGGAGACTGAATGCGGGCCGCAGCCTTTTCCAGCACTGCTGTCTCGCGGGCGGCGTCGTAAATGGGCAGGCCGTGGGCTCTTTTGTATTCGGCCACCTGCAGCACAGCGGCCATCCGTCGCTCAAACAGTGCGGCAAGCTGGGTATCCACTGCGTCGATCTCGGCGCGTGCCTGTTCCAGTGCGTCCATGGGTTCACATCCTTTTATATGGCTCCGATCGGCCATTTGATTCTCAGATACCCAGTAAGTATACCATAACCGGGACGGAGAAACAACAAGGCCTCCGGCGTTTCAAAGGGGAGAATATTTCAAATCAGATATGTGTAAAAAGAACAAAATAGAAAACAGAAAAGACGAACCCTCTCAGTCTGCTCCCGTTGGTCGCAGCCAGCTCCCCCGAAAGGGGGAGCTGTCAAAGCCGCAAGGCTTTGACTGAGAGGGTTCGTACCTTGCAAAAAAGGCTGCCGCACAAAATGCTGTGCGGCAGCCCGGGTCAATCTGTTGCTTTATTCTTCAAAATATCCTCCCAGCTGCGGGCTTTGCCGTAATATCTCCCGTAGGGATTGTCCAGCGCCGCCGCAAGGGAGACCGGCTTTTCCGGCTGTGGCTTTACCACCGGTTTTGCCGTCCGGTCAAAGCGGAGCTGTGCGGCGGGCCCGCCGCGCGTTATCCGGAACCGCATGGCTCACCCCTCTGCCCCGGCGGTGGAGACAGCCCCGGCGGTCAGGGCGCTCCAGAGCGCCTCGCCGCCAGCCAGCAGGTCGGCGGTGTCCTTGTTCCATGCACCGCGGATGCCGATGTAGTACTGGCTGAGCAGCTCCTGACTGGAGCCGCTTTCGCTCTGCACGGCATCGGAGGCGTAATCGCCCAGATCAAGGCCGGTCAGCACCGGGCAGTCGGTCCAGCGGTAGACCATGTTCCACCAGTCGCTGTCTGCGTCGGACTGGGGCAGGCTGCCGTCAAGGTAGCGCAGGGTCCCGGTGGTCTTCTGGAAGCCTGCGGGGTCGTACAGGATGAAGATGGAGCTCAGCGCGCCCTGAATGTCGGTGGAAAGCTTGGTGGTGCCGGCCATGTCAAGGTAGGCGTCCGAGTCCTCGTTGCCAAAGTCCATGGTGTAGAGGTTCAGCTTTACCACCACCTTGCCATCGCCGTTCCGGTCCTCACCGTAGGCGGCAAGGGCGTCCTGCAGGGCGGTCTGGGTGGCTTCCGGCAGGTAGTGGGGGGCCACCACCGCTACGTTGTAATCTGCATGGACGGTAAAAAAGTACTGCCCGATGAAGTTGTAGCCAAAGAACACCACGATGATGCCGATGATGATGACCCACTTGAGATTGTAGTCCCACCAGTTGGCCCAGCGCTCCTTGCGGGTGTACTGGCGCTGTTTGCGGGGCTGGAGGTCTTTAGGGTCGATATCACGTTCATAACGGTAGCTTGCCATAGAAAAACTCCTGATTTTGATGATTCGGCTGCGCGGGTGCTTACAGCTGTGCCAGAATGGCCTGACGCACTGCATCGGGCAGCTGCTTCTGCTCGGCCTTGCTCATGCCTTCGGTCCGGATGGGCGACAGCACCTTGATATGTACGCTGCCCGGATGGCACAGGTTGCCGTTGCCCTCAAACAGGGCACGGGCACCGGTCAGGGCTACCGGCACCACCGGCACGCCGGTCTTGACGGCAATGCGGAACGCACCGGCCTTGAACTCGCCGGCGCCGCCTTCTTCCCCTTTGTAGCGGGTACCCTCCGGGAAGATGACGAAGCTTTTGCCGCTTTCCACAATGGCGGTGGCATCGTTCAGGGCGCGGACGGAAGCCCGCAGGTCGTCGCGCTGGACGAATACGCAGCCCAGCAGCTTCATCCAGCGGCTCAGAAGCGGGATCTTTTCCAGCTCTTCCTTGGCAAGGATGCCGTGGGGCTTATCCAGACTGGCCAGCAAAAGCGGGATATCGTAGTAGCTGCGGTGGTTGCCCACAAACACGCAGGGGGTGTCCTTGGGGATATTCTCAAGACCCTCCACGCTCAGGGAAACGCCGGTCACCTTTAAAATGCCCCGGCTCCAGTGCGGGATATGCTTGTTGACAAGCTCTTCCACCAGCTGCGTGTCGCCTGCAGCCAGAGCGCGTTCCGCCCGGCGCAGCACGCCATAATGGACGATCATATAACCAAATAAGTAGATAAACATCGCAATCGTGCGAAAAATACTCATTGTGTTTTCCTCCCTTCGGCAAAATATGCCATTGTCATTGTATCACACTTTTTGTAAAAAGGGGAGAAATAACACTTTTTTTACAAATCGGAGGATCTGCGGTCTTGCAAAATTGACAAAATGCGGGTATATTTATAGTTGTAAAGCCAGCACAATGGCACTTTCTGTGTGAAACACCTTTGCTGGACCAATGGGAGAAAGAGAAAGGTACCATAGAATATGGGTTTATTTCCTTCTGCAAACGACTTCAAAGCCGGCAAGGGTGTGGAGAAAGACGCCCCCCGCAAGACCGGCATAGGCCGCTTTTTTGAGCTTGTGGGCCGTGATATGAACGGCATGTTCCTTGCAAACCTGCTGGCCTGCATCGGCTTTCTGCCGGTGATCTGTCTGGTGTATATCGGCTTTCTGGCAAACAGCCTGCCTGTCATGCTGGCAAGCGCGGTGGTGGGCGGCATTCTGGCCGGGCCTGCACTGGCCGGCATGTACGATACCGTGCTGCGTGCCCTGCGCGATGAGGCCGGTTACTGGTGGGTGACCTACCGCCGTGCCTTCAAGCGCAACTTCAAGGCCAGCATTGCGCCGGGCATCTTCTACTGCGTCGTGGTCACGATGCAGATTTTCCTTGTGTATTTCTGCTTCAGCATGCTGGCGCAGGGCACCAATGTGGGCGTGCCGCTGTGGGTGGCCACGGTGCTGAACCTGCTCATCTTCCAGATGCTGTTTGCCTACATGTGGCCGCAGGTGGTGCTGCTGGATCAGGCCTTCAGCCTGACGATGAAAAACAGCCTCAACTGCATGATCGCCTTCCTGCCCCACGCACTGGCAGCTGCCATCGTGCAGATCCTGTTCTGGGGCGTGGTGATCCTGTGCATGCCGCTGGGCCTGCTGCTGATGCTCATTTTCGGCTTCTGGTTCGTCACCGAGGTGTCCTGCCAGATCATCTACGGCGACATTGAAAAGGTATTCCACATCGAGGAGAGCATCCGCAAAATGAAGGACGCCGAGCTGGAAGCGGCCCTGAAAGAGGACTACGCTTCCGGCGAGGACGACACCGAAAAATGATCTTCTGCCGGGAAGCTTCTCAAAGCGCTTTCCGGGATCGACCGAACAGCGTGAATTTCAAGAAGGGAGATGTGTCCCATGGAACAACGGAATAATCTGGTCCTGCAGGGCACCGAGACCTTCTCCCGCGGGCAGCTGGACAATGTGGCGCTGGACGGCGGTGCGCTGGTGCTGGACAGTGTGGCGGGCCGCTGCCTGCAGTACGGCAGCTACACCACGCCGGAGTTTGCCATGCCGCCGTTCTGCAACCTGAACGTCAGCTGGAACGCCTTTGCGCCCCACAACACCATGGTGGAGGTGCGCTGCCGGGTCTATGCCGGCAGCCGATGGACCGGCTGGATGAGCTTTGGCAAGTGGGCACCGGGTTATCCCCGCTGCAGCTGCACCTCCCAGAGCGACGACGGCATGATCTTCCTCATGGGCGATACCGTGACCGTGGCAACGCCCGGCGGCGGCACCGGCGTGCAGCTGCAGGTGAACCTTTCCACCAACGACGACAAGGTTTCGCCGCAGGTGCGGCTGCTGGCCGCTGCGGTGCGGCCGCTGGCGTGGGAAAAGCACAGCGGCCACCCGCTGAACCGGCAGCTCTATCTGCCGGAATACTGCCTTTCTGCCCACGACCCCAGCTTTGGCCGCACCATGGACCTGCCGCTGGTCATGGCGGCCCTGATGAACTGCTGGGGCGAGGATATCCTGCCCGAGGAAGTGGCTTATGTGATGGAGGATATGGCCGACAGGACCACCGGCAATGCCGCATTTGCGGCGGCTGCGGCGGGCTGCTGCGGCTACCCCTGCTGGCAGGCATGGATGGACCTTGCCGACCTGCGCGCCCAGATCCACGACGGCTGCTGTGTGGCGGTGCAGGTGGAACGGCGCGTGCGGGGTCAGCGGGACCCGGTGCGGGTCTGGATGGGCCTGCGGGGCTTCGATCATGACGAAGCCCGGATGGTGGATCTGGTGCAGCTCAACGACCCTGCGGCAGATTCCGATGGATCGGTGGGCACCACCATGGCGCTGGTGGATTTTATGCGCTACTTTACCGGGCGGGCCATTGCCCTGCGCGCAAAGCCCCGCGACATGGCAGCCAACCGCCCCCGGCGGCTGCGCTGTGAGCTTGTCCCCGGCAAGGAAGAGGGCGTTTATTTCTTTGAACAGCACGGTGAGGCCGACCCGCTGCCGGAGGATTTTTCCGGCTGGACGGCCTACGCTGTGCACGACGGTGTGGCCCACGCCACCACCGCCCACCGCAATTTCCACTGCATGGAGCGCACCCGGGACGGCGGCATCCGCTTTCCGGCAGCGCAGATGGCCGAGGGCGGACGCTGCAGCGTGTACGCTGTGGACCAGACCGGCACCATGCGGGTGGCGGAGGTGCGGCTGCCCAAGCTGAAGCCCGCACCGGATACAGCACGACCGGCTTCCCAAGCACAGGCAAAGCCGGAGAAATGACCGGCAGCACCTGAGCGAAATCATACACACAGGAGGAACACATTATGGCAAAGACGATCATCACTTTGGGACGTGAATACTGCACGGGCGGCCGCTACATCGCAGAAGATGTGGCAAATGCACTGGGCATCAAGCTTTACGACAAAGAGCTGATCACCATGGCAGCAAAGCATTCCGGCCTTTCGGAAGAAGCTGTTGCTGCCAGTGAAAAGCGGCATACCCACAGCCTGCTGTACAGCCTGTACACCATGGGCAATGAGCTGCCGCTGGGCGATCAGGTGTTCATTCTTCAGAGCCGCATCATCAAGCAGCTGGCCGAGGAAGGCCCCTGCGTGATCCTGGGCCGCTGCGGCGACTACGTGCTGCGCGAGCGCAAGGATGTGTTGCGCGTGTTCGTGTATGCACCCAAGGAGTGGCGGCTGGAATACGCAAAGACCAACCCGCTGGTCAAGGCCAAGGACGAAAAGGGCATCAAGGAAGAGGTGGAAAAGACCGACCGCAACCGCTCTGCCTACTACAACTACTACACCCAGAACCGCTGGGGCGATGCCCACAACTATGATCTGGCCATCAACGCAGCTCTCGGCCGCGAGACCTGCGTGAAGATGATCCTGGACGCAGCTGCCGCCAAGGAGAAGAACCTCGGCTGACCGCCGGGACGCTTCAAAAATAAAACAACGATGATTCGTGGGTAGGGTGTGCAAGCGCCCTGCCCACGTTTCGGGCAACGGCGACGGTTTTACTCCTTCAGTCACGGCTCCCGCCGTGCCAGCTCCCTCGGAGAGGGAGCCTTTGGCAGTATGATGGAGTTTCTGATTTTGCCAATGCCTCCCTCATTGAGGGAGGTGGCATCGCGCAGCGATGACGGAAGGAGTTGTTCGGTAGTTGCCTTGCCATATCCCCTGAATCCCAATGTCAAAAAAGGAGCAAACGTGGAAACAAAGCAATCCCAAACCTCTCCCGCCGCGCGGGAAAATATCATGGGCACCATGGAAATCAACCCTCTGCTGGTCAAGCTGAGCGTGCCCATGATGATCTCCATGCTGGTGCAGGCACTTTACAACGTGGTGGACTCGGTGTTCGTGTCCCATGTGAGCGAAAGCGCCCTCACCGCCGTCTCGCTGGCGTTCTCGCTGCAGAACGTGATGATCGCCGTGGGCGTGGGCACCGGCGTGGGCGTCAACGCCCTGCTGTCCAAGAGTCTGGGCGAAAAGAACCAGCACCGTGCCAACGTTACGGCAGAGAACGGCATTTTTCTTTCACTGTGCAGCTTTGTGGTGTTTCTGGTCATCGGTCTTACCTGCATGAAGCCCTATTTCTATGCGCAGACCAGTGATGCAGCCATTGCCCAGCAGGGCATCCAATATCTTTCGGTGTGCTGCATCTTCAGTCTGGGCCTTTTCACCCAGACCATGGGCGAAAAGCTGCTGGCCGCGACCGGCCGCACCCAGCTGAGCATGATCAGCCAGCTGGTGGGTGCAGTGGTGAACATCATTCTGGACCCCATCTTCATCTTTGGCTACTGCGGGCAGGCGCTGTCCGGCACCACCGGTGCAGCTGTGGCAACGGTCATCGGCCAGTTCTGCGGCGCAGGCATGACCCTGTTCTTCAACCTGAACAAAAACCCGGATATCCAGATCAGCTTCAAGGGCTTCCGGCCCAGCGCCAAGGCCATTGGCCGCATCTACACGGTGGGTCTGCCCAGCATCGCCATGCAGTGCGTGGGCAGCCTGATGACCTTTGGCATGAACCTGATCCTCATGGCCTTCTCGGCTACGGCGGTGGCGGTGTTTGGCGTCTACTTCAAGCTGCAGAGCTTCGTGTTCATGCCCATTTTCGGCCTGAACAACGGCATGGTGCCCATCATCAGCTACAACTACGGCGCCCGCAGACCGGACCGCGTGAAAAAGACCATCAAGCTGGCGGTGTGCTATGCCGAAGGCATCATGCTGGTGGGCTTCTGCATCTTCCAGTTCGCGCCCCGGCAGGTGCTGGGCATCTTTGCGGCCAGCGATGCCATGCTGGCCATCGGCGTCCCGGCCATGCGCATCATCTGCCTGCATTTCCTGCTGGCGGGTGCCAGCATCGTGCTCAGCTCGGTGTTTCAGGCACTGGGCAACGGCATCTTCAGCCTCATCGTTTCGGTCTGCCGTCAGCTGTTCGTGCTGCTGCCGGCCGCATGGCTGCTGGCACAGACCGGAAATGTCAACAATGTCTGGTGGGCCTTCTTCATCGCTGAGATCGTCAGCGTCCTGATGAGTCTGGCCTTCTATGCCCGTATCAACAAAACGACCATCGCACCCCTGTACCACTGACCCGGGTGCGGGCAGACGGCCCTGCAAACGAAAGGAACGTGAACTCTATGGTAAAAAAGCTGAAGTGGAATCTGGTCCTCATGAGCCTGCTGTATCTGGGTCTGGGCGTTTTTCTGGTCATGAAGCCCGGTACGGCCCTCAACATCGTGTGCTATGCGCTGGGCGGCGTGGTGCTGGCCTGCGCAGCGGTGCAGCTGGTTCGCTACTTTGCGGTGGAGCGCGGGGTGTTCCAGAGCCAGCTTACCCTGGTCTCCGGCATCGTGTGTCTGGCGCTGGGGGCTTTCCTCATCATCCGCAGCGACATCGTGGTGAGCATCCTGCCCATCGTGTTCGGCCTGTTCGTCATCTTTGACGCCATTGGCCGGGTGCAGAATGCGCTGGATCTGCGCCGCTGCGGCTACGACAGCTGGAAAGGGTTCCTGTTCCTGCCGGTGCTCAGCGTGGTGCTGGGCGTGGTGCTGGTCATCAACCCCTTCGGTGCCATGGAAAAGCTGGTGATGGCCATTGGCATCATCCTCATCGTGGAGGGGGCCATCAACCTGCTCAGCGCCCTGTACACGGTGCTGGCCGTGCGCCGCTTTACCAAGCTGCACCCGGAGACCCAGTCCATGCTGGAGTCCCTGACCGGCGAAGACCTGAACGGTGACGGCGTGGTTGCCCCGGATGTGACCCGCACCGATGCCGAGGCCAGTGCTGTGGAGCTGGATGAGGTGGACGAGAGCGCCACTGTGGAGCAGGAGAACGAGAAATAAACCCTCTCAGACGCTCCGCGCCAGCTCTCCCGAAGGGCGAGCTTAATGCGCTGTTTTGATGACGTTTTCCTCATACTGTGAAGAAGGTGTACCCTTTCTTCCGTAGGAAAAAGCTCCCCCTGAGAGGACAGATTTCCCCCGGCCGGGACAGATTCTCCCCGCGCCGGGGAGAAATGTCACCGCAGGTGACAAAAAGGGGAATCTGGCAACGCCGTCAGACGTTGACTGAGAGGGTTTTATACGAACGACTAAGTAAAGGAAAAAGAGAAAATGGAAAAGTACGATCTGATCATCGTGGGCGCCGGTCCGGCCGGCATCTTTACCGCTGTGGAGCTGCTGCGCCGCGGCAGCAAAAAGAAGATCCTTCTGGTGGAAAAGGGCAAGCCGGTGGAAAAGCGGCACTGCCCCAAGGCCGAGGTGGGCCACTGCGTCAACTGCCGCCCTACCTGTGCCATCACCACCGGCTTTTCCGGTGCAGGCGCTTTCTCGGACGGCAAGCTGAGCCTTTCCTACGAGGTGGGCGGCGACCTGCCCACCCTGATCGGAGAGGAGTTTGCACAGGAGCTCATCAACTACACCGACAAGATCTATCTTGAGTTCGGCGCAGACCCCCATGTGGAGGGCATCTACACCGGCGAGGAGATCAAGGAGATCCGCAAGAACGCCATCCATGCCGGCCTGAAACTGGTGGACTGCCCGATCCGCCATCTGGGCACCGAGAAGGCACAGCAGCTGTATCTGGCCATCCAGAACCATCTGGCCGACAGCGGCGTGGAGATGCTGTTCAATACCGAGTGCGAGAACATCATCCTTGAGAACGAGGAGTGCAAGGGCGTGCTGCTGAAGGACGGCGATCAGGTCCGGCCCGTGTATGCAGATACCGTGGTCATCGGCACCGGCCGCCGCGGCGCAGACTGGCTGGAAAAGATCTGCGCGGAGCACCACATTGCCCATAAGCCCGGCACCGTGGACATCGGTGTGCGCGTGGAGTGCCGCAACGAGGTCATGGAAAAGGTGAACAAGGTGCTGTATGAGTCCAAGCTCATTGGCTACCCCAAGCCCTGGAAGAACAAGGTGCGCACCTTCTGCCAGAACCCCGGCGGCTTTGTGGCGCAGGAGAACTACGACAACGACCTTGCCGTGGTCAACGGCCACAGCTTCAAGGAGAAAAAGAGCGAGAACACCAACCTTGCCATTCTGGTCTCCCACAACTTTACCGAGCCCTTCAACCAGCCCATCGCCTACGCCCAGAAGGTGGGCGAGCTGACCAACATGCTGGGCGCAGGCCACATTATGGTGCAGCGCTACGGCGACATTCTGGACGGCAAGCGCACATGGCAGAAGGAGCTGGCACAGTCCAACGTGAAGCCCACCCTGAAGGACGCCGTGGCAGGTGACATCACCGCCGCCATGCCCTACCGCGCCATGACCAACATCATCGAGTTCATCAAGATGCTGGATATGGTGGTGCCCGGCTTTGCCGCCAACGAGACCCTGCTGTACAGCCCGGAGCTGAAGTTCTACTCCAACAAGGTGAAGATGGACGAGAACTTGGACACCAACATCAAGGGCCTGCACTGTCTGGGTGACTCCTCCGGCTGGACCCGCGGCCTGATGATGGCTTCGGTCATGGGCGTGCTCATGGGCCGGAAGCTGGCCGAAAAAGAAGGCTGCTGAAAACAAGCATCAACGAAAACAAAAAATCCCGGCACCGCAAGGTGTCGGGATTTTTTTAGGTTTGAAATTCAGCCCTCAATGAGCTCCACGGTCTTCATCTTGACCGGGGTGGTGGGCTTGTCGTTCCAGTCGGTGCGAACCGCTGCGATCTTATCCACAACGTCCATGCCTGCAACCACCTTGCCAAAGGCGGCGTACTGGCCGTCCAGATGGGGTGCATCCTGATGCATGATGAAGAACTGGCTGCCGGCGCTGTTGGGGTTCATGGCGCGTGCCATGCTGATGACGCCGCGGGTGTGCTTGAGCGGATTGTTCACGCCGTTGGCGGCAAACTCGCCCTTGATGTTCCAGCCGGGGCCGCCAGTGCCGTTGCCCAGCGGGCAGCCGCCCTGAATCATGAAGCCGGGGATCACGCGGTGGAAGGTCAGGCCGTTGTAAAAGCCCTCGCTGACCAGCTTCTTGAAATTCTCACAGGTGATAGGAGCGGCTTCTTCGTTCAGCTCGATATCGATGATGCCGCCGTCTTCCATAGTAATGCGAACCATAACGCTACAATACTCCTTTTGTGTTGCCCCGCAGCAGTGCGGGAGTGTTCGGCAGAAGGCCTGCCGGATATCTCTTATAGTATACCATAGGTTTTGGGGGTTGCAACGGCGCAGATGCAACGTTTTTGTTAAAATTCATCTTTCATCTCCACCATATCGGCCCAGAAGCGCTTGGGGCAGTGGCTCATGCGGCCTTTTTCGTTGTGACGCGCCTGAATTTCCAGCGTTTTGTAGAACTGCGTCCACAGGGCCTGAAACTGCTGCTCCCGCTCGCTGGGCGGCGGCAGCTCCAGAGGTGCAGCCAGCTCCAGCAGCCGGGTCCTGTGCTCCTGCTGCAGCAGTACGGCCTGATGCACCGCATCATAGATCAGAAAGTCCTCTTCCGGGAACCGTCCGCAGAAATGGGGCCGCAGCAGCGGCAGGATGTAGTTTTTAGGGTGGATGACGGCCCCCAGCATCCCGTCGTGCTCCTCAAAGCGGACGAAGCCCTGAAACTTGTCCACCTCCCAGTCCAGACTCTTTTTCATTTCGTACAGCGGGGCCACGTCCGGGTGGCCGGTGCGCTTTACGGTGCCGGGGCCTAGGGCAAAGGCCAGATGCAGAAAGCGGATGAGCAGCAGCTCCTTGTCCTCCCACCCGGAGAGAAAATCCCGGCTGACAAGATACTCGGTCTCGGCCCCCAGCTTTCTGCCAAAGCTGGCGAACACCCGCTGCGCCCGGGCGTGGTCGGTGGGGATGTCCTTCACCGGATAGAGCGTGGAGGTCTCCCGCTGGGGCGTCCACACTGCAAAGGGGATCTCGTGCTGGGCAAAGCTCTCGAATACACAGCACAAAAAGCCCTCAAAGCTGCCATCGTAGAGATAGACCACATCCGCATCGTGGAGCCTGCGGGCTCTCTGCGGGTTCACAGTGCCTTCGCCAGACATTGCACTGCCTCCTCCCGTACCATGCGCAGGGCGGCGCGCGGTGCCACGCCCTGCGTGATGAGCTCGTCCACCGCAGGCGGCGTGAACAGGCTTAGCTGCTCACAATTGCCGCCGAACACGTTGGGGTCGATGAGCGCCTGGGTGATGCGCTCCCGCCCGGCGGTGCCGCGGCCCGGGTGCGCACCGGAAAAACCGTTGCAGATGATGAAATACTGCGCCCGCTTGAGGACCACACCCATCCGCTTGAGCTCGTCCAGCCCGAGGCTGGACAGCTTGCGGGCGTGCCAGATGCGCCGGGCGCTCTTGGGGCCGATGCCCGGTACCCGCAGCAGCATTTCAAAGGGGGCGCGGTTCACATCTACCGGGAACAGCCCGTAGTGCTGCACGGCCCAGTTGCATTTGGGGTCCAGATAGGGGTTGAAGTTGGGGTTGTCCCGATCTAAGATCTCGTCCGCCTCGAACTGATAGAACCGCAGCAGCCAGTCGGCCTGATACAGCCGGTGCTCCCGCAGCAGCGGCGGCTTTGTGTCCAGCGCAGGCAGGCGGCTGTCCTCGGCTACCGGGATATAGGCGGAGTAGAACACCCGCTTCAGACTGTACTTCCGGTACATGCCCTCGGTGAGCTTCAGGATGTGGTAGTCCGTCTCCGGCGAAGCGCCCACGATCATCTGGGTGCTCTGCCCGGCGGGGGCAAACTTTGGGGCATGGCGGTAGACCGTCAGCTCCTGCTTGCTCTGGGCACCGGAGACTGCGATCTGCTTCATGGGGCGGAAGATGGAGTGCCGGCCCTTGTCCGGTGCCAGAAGGTTCAGGCTCTGCTCGCTGGGCAGCTCCACGTTCACGCTCAGACGGTCGGCCAGATATCCCAGCTGCTGCAAAAGCTCCGGGCTTGTGCCGGGGATGGCCTTGGCGTGGATGTAGCCGCCAAAGCGG
>OJPL01000017.1_pt1 | contig 64858 bp, 61 predicted proteins | sample 1598501 | NCBI WGS metagenome assembly OJPL01 (sample SAMN03922486, study PRJEB24848) | human gut metagenome | isolation source: stool sample | host: Homo sapiens | place: Germany | collected 2011-05 | reverse complement strand
TCTTATTTCATATCGCGGCGTTCGCCGCATCACGGCATAAGTAAAGACAGCGATTAGTGCGCAAGCGCCCATCGCTGTCTTCACTATGCCTATGCGCGGCTCATTGCCCGCGTAACTCTCAAGTTACAGCGTACTCAAATTCCAGTCAATCCTCATTCTTACAGTAAATAAATAATACTCGAAACAACAGTGCTGGTCAGGCCGACCAGGGCCTCATAAGGGATCAGCTTCATTCTCTCTTTGATCTGCATATTCACAGAGCCGCCTGTCGCATGGAAGAAGGAGCCGTGGGGCAGGGAATCGACTACGGTAGCTCCGGCATGGATCATGGCGCCGGCATCGATAGCGGATACTCCGCTTGCAACAAGCGTACCAGAGAAGGTCTGGGATGCAATCGTGGCTCCGGCAGTGGTAGATGCGGTAGCGGCTGCCATCAGAATACCGGCAATCGGTGCCAACAGGAAGGACGGCAGATTACCCGCTTCCAGTAAGGCAATCATGTCATACTGAATATTGGAAGTCTTAATGATTCCGGCCAGAGTACCGGTTCCTACCAAAAGAATAGATACTCCCACTACTTTGCTCAGTCCGAATTCTGTATAAGAAATAATATTCCTGATCTGCCCGCAGCATAACATACATACGATACCGCCGATGGGAAGCGCAATCAGAGGGTCGATGGAGATTCCTACGATCGGACGCAACGCCAGAAGAAGGATCACCACCACAGGACCGGCAATGGCTGCAAGGAAAGGAGGCAGATTCTTATCAGTGACCTGTTCCAGATCCGCTTCCGTAACCATAACACCGGATTTCTTGGAAAGTAAGGTAGACAACAGGATGGTAACAACCAGCGCGGCCAATGCGGGAACAATATTACGGATCATCAATGCAGTCAGATCTATCTGAAAGGCTTCCGCCGTGGCAATTGTGTTGGGGTTCGGAGAGATAATATTGCCGGCTTTTCCGCCGCCGATCATGGCCAACAAGACGGACGGCTTATTATATCCTGCCTTTTCCGCAATCGCCATGGCAATGGGAGCTACCGTGATTACGGAAATATCAACGAAGACACCTACGGCACAGATGATCATGGTAGCGACAGCGACAGATACCAGAGCAAAACGCTGCCCCAGTTTCTTGACAATCACATCCGCGATTTTTTCCGCAGCCCCGGTCTTGATGAGAGCACCGGCCAAAATACCGGAAGTGAGGATGCGAAGTACGGATGACATCATACTCTGTGCACCGGATACCATGGTGCCTACAGTGTCGGTCAGACCGCCGCCTCCCACGATACCGCCAATGAGAGCACCCAGGATCAGACTGTAGGCGGGATGTACTTTTTTAATAATTAGTATAATGGCAATGATGAGGCCGACGAGAGCCCCGAGGGTTGTGAATTCCATAGCTAACTCCTTTTGTAATTTAATGTGATTTGATCATTCTATTTTGAAACAGTTGTAAAAGTATGGATGGTGCGGAAGACCTGTTCCACCGTATCTGCCATATTTGTCATTGCATTGTCGGTGTGCATGGCTTCTTCCAGAGATACGACACCTCTTAAAATAGGAAAAAACGCATCAATACCTTCCGCATTGCAGGCCACGGCATCTTTGGTGACACATCCGGAGAATGCCAGTACCGGTTTACTGTACTCTTTCGCAATTTTGGCAACACCGATCGGAGCCTTGCCCATGACCGTCTGCCCGTCAAGACGTCCTTCACCGGTGATGACGATATCGGCATTTTGCACATATTGCCGTAGATTGGTCTCCTCCAGCACAATCTTAATACCGGATTCCAAAGTAGCATTACAGAAGGTTAAAAAGGCAAATCCCATTCCGCCGGCAGCTCCGGCACCGGGATATTTTGCATCCGCATGAGGAAACTGCTCTCTGGCGAGGGTGGCATAATAAGCCAGCCATTTATCCATCTGCATAATCATAGTAGGGGTAGCGCCCTTCTGAGGTCCGAAGATTGCAGAACAGCCCTGTTCACCGCAGAGAGGATTGGAGACATCACAGGCAACGCGGAAACTGCAGTCCTTAAGCTCGGGAAGCACATGCTCGGTTGTGATGGATTCCAGATTCTGCAGCCCCTTTGCTCCGAAGCTGATCTGATTCCCGTTTTTATCCAGAAAACCAAACCCAAGAGCCTGCAGCATTCCTACACCACCGTCATTGGTGGCGCTGCCGCCGATACCCACGATAAAATGTCGGCAGCCATTTTGAATGGCATCTTTAATTACCTCTCCCACACCATAAGTGGTGGTGTTCAAGGGATTTTTTTCCTCACCGTTTACTAACGTAATGCCGGCTGCCCCGGACATCTCGATAATGGCGGTATTTGTCTCATCGATAATACCGTATTGGCAGACAACAGGACGTCCTACCGGACCCGTTACCTGCACCTGCGTCATACGTCCGCCGCAGCCGTTTACCAGCGCATCCACAGTGCCTTCTCCGCCGTCTGCCAGGGGGCGCACTGTGACAGAAGCATTTTTATAGACACGTTTGATGCCGGCGGCAGCACTTAATCCTGCCTGCATGGAGGTCATACTTCCTTTAAATGAATCAATTGCAATTACTACGTTCATAAATTCCTTTCCGGCCGGAGTGGATACCCCGGATCTCCTCTTATCGCTATGTGAAATGATACGGATCAATGTTCGCGCGTGAACTTTATAATGATATTATAGTAGAGAGCCGGGAAATTAAAAATGTTATACGTGACATTTGTATATTGAAATATAAAAGATAATATGTTATGTATACCATATATAGTGAATAATCACGGATAGCAGGGTACAGACTTACTGTATATGCATATTGAGGCACTATTAGTCAGAGCGTATGTTGTAGAACTTAGAACCATGCAGTAATGGCTTTAGGTGCAAGCTACATTTATCACCGGCATGTACCCGGCACAAAAGACATTGCGGAAATGAGGACGAATATGGAACTTATCAGCAGAGCAATGGCACAGCAGATCGTGGATACGGTAAAAGATGTCTGCAGTCAGAACATCAACTTCATCGATGAAAAGGGAATAATTGTGGCCAGTACCGACCGGGACCGTGTCGGAACCTATCACGAGGTGGGCTACCGGGTCGTGCTGGAAGGGAATACCATAGAAGTCACCGATGACAATAGCTTCCGTGGGACACGCAAAGGGATCAATATTCCCATTACCTATAATGGGCGGATCATAGCGGTGATCGGTATCAGCGGAGAAGTGGAGGAGGTCAGAAAGTACGCATATCTGGCACAGAAGATCACGGACATCCTGTTAAAAGAGAGAGAACTGGATGCGCTGGGAGCTCAGAAGAAGAACCGCCTGAATTACGTGATCCGTTGTCTGGTGAACCGGGAACCGCTGGCGGATCGTTACCTGAAGGATATGTTACAAGAAAACGGTCTGACGGAAAAATCCGCCTGCCGTGTGGTAGTGGTGCAACTGAATTCCAGATACAATCCGAACAACCTGTTTATGATCCAGTCGGCCATTACACAGACGTTTGCCCAGATGCAGGCGGGATTTTACCGATACAATTACCCGAATGAATATATTCTGATCATAGAAGAAAATCTGCTGGAACAGAAAAAGTGGGCATTGAGAAAGCTTTCGGAGAATTATCGGAACGTATTGGAGATTGGTATTGGAAATGCCGCAACAGTAGAGAGATGTGCACAGTCGTTTGAATGCGCAAAGGCTGCATTGCGGTGTGCAACGGAAGAGGATAATCTGGTGTGTTATGATAATCTGGATTATGAACTCCTGCTGGCAGATACCTCAGAAGAAATTCGTTCCCAGTACCGCAACAAAGTACTGGGAACGTTGACTGACGAAGAGAAGGAACTGCTGCAGGTCTATTTTGCCAAAGAAATGTCTCTGCAGGATACAAGTGAAGCTCTTTTCATCCATAAGAACAGCCTGCAGTATAAGTTAAACCGTATTGCGGAGCGCAGCGGATATAATCCGAGAAAATTCACCGATGCAGTAGTATTGTACAGTGCATTGAAACTTCTCGTTTAGTTCTCTTTTGCAAAATATTCCTTTGTCATCTTCACTACAACACCGGACAGCAGGAACACGGCGATCAGGTTGGGGATGACCATGAGCCCGTTGAAGGTCTCGGCGATGCTCCACATGAGTCCGAGGTTCATGGTAGCGCCTACGATAGCTGTAAGGGAATACAGCACCATAAAAGGCATGTTGGAGCGGGAACCGAAGAGAAATTCGATACATCTGGTACCGTACAGTCCCCAGCCAATGATGGTGGAGAAAGCGAAGCAGCACATCGCCACAGCGGTAAAGATCGATACCCAGTTGCCGTAGACAGCGGTGAATCCGCTGATGGTCAGCTCCGCACCGGCAGCTTCACCGTAATTTACGGGTACGCCGCTGCACAGGATGACCAGCGCTGTCATGGTACAGATGATGATCGTGTCCACAAATACCTCAAAGATGCCGAAGAAGCCCTGTTTTACCGGCTTCTTCGTATCGGCACAGGCGTGGGCGATGGAACCGGTACCAAGACCGGCTTCGTTGGAGAAGATGCCGCGGGATACGCCCTTTTTCATGCTCATGAAGAAGCTTCCGACCACACCGCCGGTGACAGAGGCGGGATTGAAAGCACCTTCTATAATAGAAGCAAATACAGCAGGTACAGACTTAATATGGAAAAAGATCACACCCAGTGCCAGCACGATATACATGATCGCCATGAAAGGTACCAGCTTAGAGGTAACATTGCCGATACGCTTGATACCGCCGATCAGGATCAGGGCGATGATGATCGCCAGTGCCACGCCGATGATCAGGTTGACAAGCTTCACAGCATCTGCAGGCAGTGCATTAAAGCTGCTCAGAGCAGAATCAATGGCAGTAGTGATCGTGTTGACCTGTGTAGCATTACCGGTACCGAACACAGCCAGCACACCGAAAGCAGCGAACAAATACGCCAGGAAGTGCCATTTTTTATCCAGTCCGTTCTTAATATAATACATGGGGCCGCCTACCAGGTCTCCCTGTGCATTGGTCTCGCGGAAGTGTACAGCAAGTGTCACTTCGGCAAACTTGGTGCCCATGCCGAGCAGCGCAGATATCCACATCCAGAATACCGCACCGGGACCGCCAATGGCGATGGCACCTGCCACACCTGCCACATTACCGGTACCAACGGTAGCTGCGAGAGCGGTACATACCGCCTGGAAAGGTGTCAGGGCTCCATCGGAGGCTTCTTTTTTCTTCATCATACGTCCCAGTGTTACCTTCATGGCGTAGGGGAACTTGCGGATCTGCAGGAAACGGGTCCGGATACTTAAATACAGACCGACGCCGATGATACAGATCATGGCGGGGACACCCCAGATGAAATTGTTGACAACACTGTTGACTGCCTCAATTGTGGATAACATAAACAGAATCTCCTATCATTTGTGAATAATTACGATAAATGTAAAATACCCTTATACCTTATCATATTTACGGTAATGATGCTATACTTTTTCTAAGTAGTGTGCCGAAAAAGCACAGGTAGCAGTGTTTGACAAAGGTAGGTGAGGGCGGTAAACTGTTAGAAACGAGGAGGAACTTTAGAACAATGAAAAGACATGACAAACTTCCTTTAAAGAAAGCTTATTATCGTATTTTCACGGGAATGATAGTGATTCCTTTGGTGCTGGTATTAGTACTTTCCCTGGTGATATTGGGAATGCAGTATAGAGAGCAGGCAATCGAAAATATCAGAGGAGTGCAGAAAGGGGTTGCGGCAGAACTTCAGTCAGATGTGGATTTCATGTCCATGCGCTTGTCCCAACTGATCAATGTAAATGATAATATGGTTATCCAGTATGCAGTGGCAATGAACGAAGCAGATCAGGATGCCAGATATGATGCACAGAAAAAGCTGGAACAGGCCGGCAATATGGTGATTGAACCTGTGAAGGATGTGGTGTCCATTGGTTTTTATATGAAAAACGGAAATGCTTTTTTCCTCAAAAACAGCATCAAACGGACGATAGAGGAGACTCGTGCAAAGCAATGGTACCAGGATGCATTACAGAATCTGAACTCCGTGAAGATAGGTTCCTACCAGACCAGGAAAGCAAGTGATCTGTATCTGGGAGGCAGTCGGGATCAGCTGGTGTTGATTTATGCATTATCGCCGAATTCTATGATCGACCGATCTCAGAGTGTTGAGATGGTGGTACTATATCAGACCAGTGATGCAGGAAACGCGATTCGTAACTATAACCGCAATTATATTAGAGAAAACAATAAACTGGGAATCATGCAGATCGTAGATGAGAATGGTGAAGCTATTTACAAGACAGAAGAGATTGCAGTAAAAGCTGCCAGAGGGTATACGTGCGTGCGAACCCCCATAGAACTGGAGAATGTTACATGGTACATTGAAAGTTATATCAGAACAGCGGAACTGATGCAGGATTTTGTGAAGATTGCTCTGGTAATTTTATTGGTTGCAGCACTGATTTTCACACTGGCTGGATATTTCGCCGGATACTTTATCCGTCAGATTGTGAATCCCATCGGAGAATTGAGCGATGGCTTGAAACAGATCGAAGATGGGAAAATGGATATCCACATTGCACCACAGGGACAGGCAGAGATCCGCGGTGTGATCCACCACTTTAATGCCATGGCCAGAAGCCTGAAATCCCTCATTGCAGATTATGAGGAACAGGTGCGGAAAACAGAGAAAACCAACGGCGAATATTTCACGGCCATGATCCGGGAGGAGATGTCACCTGCACAAGTGGCGGGAGAACATCCGGAATTTTTCTCGGATTCTTATGTGCTGGTGGGATTGTATTTTGAATGGGCACCCGGTGTGAAAGCGGATGCGGAGCTAATCCGCCAGGTATTGTCCGGCTTTGAACGTAATCCCCGATATACGCTGCACTGTGTAGCCTGTCCGGAAGGTCTGACAAAGGCATTCCTGTATTATCGGATTACGGAAAAGGATGAAGGACAGAGGATGCTCAGTATGCTGAAAGAACTGCAGAGCTATGTGAAGACAGAGTATAATGCGGAGATGGAATGCTGCATCGGCAGAAAATGTGAAAACATGGATGCTTTCGAGGAGGCGGTTAAGTTCCTGGGGGAATATGCAGGGATTCGTTATCTGTACGGAGAAGGAGCCATTGTGGATCTGGAAGAAAAACGCGCAGAAGCAGAGACCCTGAGGAATGCAGCGAAAGCGTACGGACGGCTGGCAGACACATTATATGGTGCGGATGCCAAAAATTTTACCGCAGAAAAAGAAAAGCTGTATGAGAAGCTGAATACCGGGGACAGGCAGGAGGCGGAGGAAGCGGTGTTTGCCGTAATCATTGCCATAGCATCCCGTTTCGGAACCGATGGTATTACGCTATCAGAGATTTTCAGCCAACGCTATAATTATAAGGAAAAAGTAGGTCGCCTGGAAGATGTCCGCAGTATGAAAATGTGGATTACGAACTATATTAACTGGGTAATGGATTACTCAGTAGGAAAAATTGATGCCATAGAGACCAATGTGATCGTAAAAGCGAAACGTTATCTGGCAGACCACTATGATGATGCCGAACTGACGCTTTTTCAGGTGGCGGAGCATGTGGGACTGAGTGAAAAATATTTCACGAATCGGTTTACCAAAGAGACCGGAGAGACTTTTTCCAATTATCTGACTCAGTTACGGATCCAAAAAGCAAAAGAATTGCTCCGGACCACTACGTTTAAGAGCTATGAAATCGGTGAAATGGTAGGATATCGTAACGCGGAGCATTTCACCAGAATGTTCAAAAAGGAAGCCGGGTGCACGCCGGCACAGTATCGAAAACAGGGCGAATAATACAAAACGCAGGATAAAATCCTGCGTTTTGTTACGTTTGTTCAAGAATTCCAACGATAGATCAAGAATGGCAAAATATGTATTCGTACAAAATATCAAGAAAAAAGAAGATATGAAATGGTGGAAAAACTGTGCGGTTGCTATACTTAGGCTCGTAAAAAGCAAACAAACATTTTTCCACAAGGAGGAAGAAAACGTATGAAAAAGAGGGTTATAGCAACAGTGCTTGCATGCGTTATGGGCATGGGGTTACTTACCGGATGCGGCAGCACAGCAGACAGCAGTACTACCAATAATAGCGCAGCAACAGAAAGCAAAACAGAAGGAAGCGCAGCAGCTTCTAATGAAGATTTAAGCGGAACCATTACCTTTGCTATCTGGGACAACAACCTGAATGATTTCATTGAATCCAATGATATGGTAGGAAAGTTCCAGGAGAAGTATCCGGACATCGATATTGAAATCGAGAAGATCAAGGATGACTCCGAGTACTGGAATGCCATGAAGATGAGAGCATCTGCAAATCAGTTACCGGATGTTATGTTCAATAAGACCTTTACTCTGGCAAGATTTAAAGAGTATTTGTTGGATCTGTCCGATACTGAGGCAGCCAAGAACAATGAACTGGCAGCAGGCTATGCCATCGATGGTAAGATCCTCGGCATCCCTATGACAAGCGGATATGAATATGTATATTATTGGAAAGACATGTTTAAAGAGGCCGGTGTAGAAGTACCTACCACCTGGAGTGAGTTCGAAGATGCTGCCAAGACCTTACAGGACTATTATGGAAAAGATAATGCGAATTTCATGGCGATTGCCTGTGGCTTCAAGGATGAATGGCCGGATTACCCTTACATGGAGTTCATGCCGGCACTGGAATCCGGCAACGGTCAGAACTGGAACACCATGGCTACACAGGATGAACCTTTCGCTGAGGGAACGGATATCTACAAGGCTTACAGTAAGGCATATGAGCTGTTCAATTCCGGAGTTATGGGCAAGGATCCCCTGGGTATGGGTTCCGATCAGGCAACCGCTCTGTTCTCTTCCAAACAGGCAGCTATCATTGCTCTGGGTGACTGGGGACTTCAGAACATCCAGAACCAGGCAGAAGATACTTCCGAACTGGGTGCCTTCTATCTGCCTACCAGAAATACTACTTCCGATCCTTATAACGTTATCGTACAAGGTGATTCCTTCATGGGTGTGACTACACATTCCAAGAATCCGGAAGCTGCCAAGGCATTCGTAGAGTGGTTCTACTCCGAAGACTGGTATCCCGAGTATCTTGCTTACATTTCTTCCTCTTCTTCCATGACGAATTTCCCGAAGGAGAAGGATCCTATCCTGGCAGAAGCAGATACCCTTTGTCCTGACAAACAGATTGTAATGTATGACGGTGGTGGTGACGATTTCACAGCCATTCAGAATGAAACTACCTTCGATTACAAGAAGCTTGGTGCAGAAATGCTGACCAGCAACTTTGATCTGGACAGTAAGATGGCAGAACTGAACCAGAAATGGAAAGATGCGAGAACCAAATTGGGCATCCAGTAAAATCAGGATTTATCAGATTTGCATAAGACATGAGACAGATCGGGAGCTGCATAGCGGCTCCCGAAAATCATAAAGAGAGGGATATCCATGAATAAATTAAATAAAAAACGCAGACAGTTTATTTTCATATCCTTGCTGGTACCGGTTACTTTACTGATCGCATTTGTGGTGTTCCCGGCGATTGACCTGTTCCGTATGAGCTTTACGGATTGGGACGGTTTTTCAGCAGAGTATCATTTTATTAATTTTGACAACTATCTTTCGATGCTACAAAATAAGGATCTGTGGCTGTCCTTGCGCAACAATGCGGTATATTTTGTGATTCATCTGCTTATGATCCTGGTAGAACTTGCTTTTGCGGTTCTGCTTACCAGCAAACTGCGGGCAGCAAAATTCTACAAGACCATGGTATTTTTACCTTATATTATTAACGGCGTTGCTATTTCCTACGCATTTTCCTATTTCTTCTCCCCAATCAACGGAGCCTTCAACGGAATCCTGACGGCAATGCATCTGGAAAGTCTGATTCGTAACTGGTTATCCGATGAGAAAATTGTAAATTTCGTATTGGCATCTGTGTCTGTCTGGAGATTCAGCGGATATCATGTAATTTTATTTATGGCAGCCTTACAGTCCATTCCTACGGATATTCTGGAGGCCGCTAAAATTGACGGAGCAAGTACCGGACAGATTTTTAAATACATACAGGTTCCTGCAATTATGCTGATGGTGGATTTTGTACTGTTTGACAATATCCGCGGTGCATTGCAGGTGTTCGACATTCCTTTTGTTATGACAGCAGGTGGTCCCGGTTATGCCTCCTCCACATTCACGCTGTACACGATCAAGACAGCGTTTACCTTCTCCAACTTTGGTCTGGCGGCTACGATGGCAGTGGCAATTATGCTGATGATTGTATTGATCTATGTGATTCAGAACAAGATTATTCATGGCCTGGTACTGAGAGATCACAAGTAGAAAACAGAAAGGATGCGTTTGGATATGACAAAGAGAGTAACACAACAAATTTTAAAACAGATCATATGTATCGGAATGGTCATTATCGTGCTGGCACCGATACTTCTGACATTGTTTGCCTCCCTGAAGTCCAAGGGAGCCATGACACTGTCTTCTCCATTGATGCCTCCTGCGGGAAGTGATTTTACCTTTGACAATTACAAAAAAGTATTTACAAATAAGTACTTGCTAATCGGATTTAAAAACACTATAATTATATTAGTGGTATCTTTGGTATTCAATGTTATGTTGGGAACTATCACAGCTTTCATCATTGAACGTTTTGAATTCCGGGGCAAAAAGTTTGTAGTCGGCTTGTTTTTCCTGGGAATGCTGATCCCTTCTTTTGTAACAGAGATATCCAGATTCCGTATCATCAATGGTTTTCATCTGTACAATACCCTGGGAGCTCCCATTGTGATCTATATTGCCTCCGACCTGATGCAGTTGTATATCTACAGACAGTTTATTTCCGGTCTGTCGGTATCTTTGGATGAGGCGGCGCTTTTAGATGGCTGTTCCTATTTTCAACTGTTCTATAAGATCATTTTCCCGTTGCTGGCACCGGCTACGGCTACGGTATGTATTGTAAAAGCAATCAACATTATCAACGACATGTATATTCCTTATCTGTATATGCCCAAAAATAAACTGCGTACCATCACCACTTTCCTGATGGACTATGCAAATGCACAGCAGGGATCCTGGCAGACACTGGCAGCAGGTATCATCGTAGTTATGATTCCTACCGTACTGACCTATATTTTCTTCCAAAAATATATTTTGGCAGGAATTGCAGCGGGAGCTGTCAAGGAATAACAGAGGAATGTCATAAGAATAACATAAGAGAGAAAACAAGAAGGAATTAGGAGGAAAAGACATGGAAGCAAATATCCGTTGGCTGGATGACCCACAGGTGTTCCGGGTCGGTCAACTGCCAGCCCACAGTGATCATCCAATCTATCAGGATACGGAAGAAGCGGCAGAGGGCAGAAGCTCCCTGGTACAGTCTCTGGACGGGACCTGGGAGTTCGCCTATTCGGTGAATGCGAAAAGCCGGCCGGTGGATTTCTACCGGGAAAATGCCGATAGTGCACAGTTCGATACGATCCGTGTGCCGGGACATATCGAGCTGGCAGGTTATGACCAAATTCATTATATCAATACCATGTATCCCTGGGAGGGGAAAATCTACCGCCGACCGGCGTATACGTTGGGGAAAGGTCTGGCAGAAGGCGCTTTCAGTGAGGCAGAGTATAATCCCGTGGGAAGTTATCGCAAGCGCTTTCACCTGGCGGAAGGTCTGCGGGGAAAAAGGGTAATCATCTGTTTCGAAGGTGTGGAACAGGCAATGTATGTCTGGCTGAATGGGCATTTCGTGGGATATGCCGAGGACAGCTTTACCCCCTCCGAATTCGATCTGACACCATATATTAAGGAAAAGGACAATCTACTGGCGGTGGAAGTACATAAGCGCAGTACGGCTGCTTTTTTGGAGGATCAGGATTTCTTCCGCTTTTTCGGAATCTTCCGGAGTGTGGAATTATATGCCAAGCCGCAGTGGCACGTGGAAGACCTCTGGGCGAAGCCTTATTTTTCCGTAGAGGATGGAAAAGGCACGTTAGATGCAGCAATCAAAATATCAGCTGAGGATGAAGGACAGCGTCCGGGCAAAATACATATCCGGTTATCAGATTCCATGGGTCATAAGCTTCTGGAGCGCACGGAATGGATGAAGCAGGAGATGGAACAGACATTACATCTGAAGGAAGAACTCGCAGAGAAGGTAATCCCCTGGAGCCATGAGAACCCTTACCTGTATCAGCTGGAGATCACGCTGACAGACAATGCAGGTGAGGTAGTGGAAGTGGTGCCATACAAAATAGGCTTCCGTGATTTTGTGCTGGATCCGCAGGATAAGGTAATGAAGCTGAATGGTGAGCGGCTGGTGATCTGTGGCGTGAACCGCCATGAGTGGAATGCAGCATCCGGCAGATGTATTTCAATGGATGACATGAAATGGGATATTGTCTGCTTCAAACGCAACAACATCAATGCAGTCAGAACCTGTCATTATCCGGATTGCAAGGAATGGTACGGACTGTGCGATGAAGCCGGAATCTATGTGATGGCAGAGACGAATCTGGAGAGCCACGGTTCCTGGCAGAAGATGTGTGATGTAGAGCCCTCTTGGAATGTACCGGGTTCTGTACCGGAGTGGAAGGAAGCGGTAGTGGACCGTGCCAGAACGAATTTTGAATGTTATAAGAACCATCCGTCAATCCTGTTCTGGTCCCTGGGCAATGAATCCTATGCCGGGGATGATATCGCTGCGATGCAGCAGTTTTTCAAGGAAAAAGATGACTTGCGTCTGGTGCACTATGAGGGTGTTTTCCATAACAAGGCATATGAGGATGTGATTTCTGACATGGAGAGCCGGATGTATGCATATCCGCAGGAGATTATAGATTATCTGGAAAACGACCCGAAAAAGCCGTATCTGTTGTGCGAATATATGCATGATATGGGCAATTCCCTGGGTGGAATGAATTCCTATATGGACCTGCTGGACCGCTTTGAGATGTACCAGGGTGGATTTATCTGGGACTATATAGACCAGGCACTGTGGGTAAAGGACGAAGTGACGGGACGCAGAGTACTGCGCTACGGAGGAGATTTTGATGACAGACCCAGTGATTATGAATTCTCAGGGAATGGAATCTTATTCGCAGATCGTAGTGAAAAACCGGCAATGCAGGAGGTGAGATATTATTATGGCACTCAGAATCGTAATCGGTGATGTGACTATCGGTATACAGGGACAGGATTTTTCCTATATTTTCTCCGTGGGATGCGGAGGCATGGAGTCTTTATATAAGGACGGCAAAGAGTGGCTGTACAGGACTCCCCGACCGGCTTTCTGGCGCGCGGTCACGGACAATGACAGAGGGTGTGGATTCGCATTCCGCAGTGCAGTATGGTCCGCCGCGGATCGTTTTGTGCGCTGCAGCCGGCTAGAGGCCCGGATGGATGGGCAGGAGATTGCCATCCCTCTGGCACCGGCGAATAATAAATACACCGGAAAAGAGACCTGCGACAGATTCGAGATCATCTATACGTATGAGACACCGACGGTTCCGGCGACGGAGGTGACAGTGACTTATACGGTGGAAGCAGACGGCAGAATCCATGTGCAGGCAGATTATCATGGAAAACAGGGTCTGCCGGAGCTGCCGGTATTTGGAATGCGGTTTCTGATGCCCACCGCAGCGGAGGGGTATACCTATGAAGGACTGTCCGGAGAGACCTATCCGGACCGTATGGCAGGAGGAATCCCCGGAGTGTATGAAGTACAGGGATTGCCGGTGACACCCTATATGGTGCCTCAGGACTGTGGGATGCATATGCAGACCAAATGGCTGGAGATCGTCAGGAAGACTTCCCTGGATAATACGGACCGTGAAGGAAGAAGCAGTCGTTTAAAAATAACCGCGGAAGAGGGAAAAGGTTTCGCATTTTCCTGCCTGCCTTATACAGCGCAGGAACTGGAAAATGCCATGCACCACGAGGAACTCCCCCCTGCCCGCAGAACGGTGGTATCCATTCTGGGAGCAGTGAGAGGTGTGGGAGGTATCAACAGCTGGGGCGCTGATGTGGAAGATGCTTATCATATCAGCGGAGAACAGGATATCTCTTACGGATTCTGGATCGAGTGAAACACTTCCCCAATCGGTCCCTGGATCAGGAGATCCGCATTTTTGTCTCTGGGGGTCGCACTTTTGTTGATGACCACCAGTTTATCACCCTGAAAATAATCAATTAACCCGGCTGCGGGATAGACAGCCAGAGAAGTGCCGCCGATGATCAGGACATCTGCTTTGTGGATGTATCTGACGGCGGCATTTATCGTCTTTTCATCCAGTCCTTCCTCGTACAGGACCACATCCGGCTTGATGGTGCCACCGCATTTTTCGCAGTGCGGTATGCCGGTGCTGTTTAAGATGGCATCCAGACCGTAGAACTGATGGCATTTTTCACAGTAATTGCGCAGTACCGAGCCGTGAAGCTCCAGGACAGTCTTGCTTCCGGCGGCCTGATGCAGTCCATCGATATTCTGCGTGACCACAGCACGCACCTTTCCGGCACGTTCCAGCTCCGCCAGCTTTTTATGGGCAGCATTCGGCTGAGCTTTTGGGAAGAGCATCTTATTCCGGTAAAAACGGAAGAATTCTTCAGGATGGGAACGGTAAAAGCTGTGGCTCAATATGGTCTCCGGAGGATAGTCGTATTGCTGATGGTACAGACCATCCACGCTGCGGAAATCCGGAATGCCGCTTTCGGTGGAGACGCCGGCACCGCCGAAAAATACAATGTTATCATAGGTATCAATGATCTTTTGCAATTCTTTGATCTGTTCCTCCAAATTTTCCATAAGTTATTCCTCCTTCGTAAGTTGTACCGATCGCCAGATATTTAAACAGCTGCAGCAGGATGTAGACACCGCAGGAATAAAAGCTGTTGATGAATTTCTGCATATCGTCGGTAAACCATCCGGTAAACAGACCACAGCCAAATCGCAGTAAAACAGCACTGAGCAGAATCCCACAGCTTAGAATCCACAGTTCCAGATCGGTACGGTCTCCGTGGAAGAGTCCATGGATCACGCGGATGGTCAGCACAAAGAGAGCAAGCAGAGCCAGCAAAAATGCAGGCTTTCCCGACACCTGATAGACGGCATTCATTTTATTCAGAAGAGATACCATACCGGAACTATAAACTTCATTGAAATCATATAAGGTCTCGTCGGCAATGGAATCGTAATCTGCTGCCTGAAACTGTGACAGTGTAGGATACACTGCCAGGCAGGAGGTAAATGCCTCCATCCGGCGGATATCCGACAGACGCCCGGTACTTTTGGCAGAGCTGCTTAGGGCACAGTCCGTATAACCGGCGATCTTCCACACGTTTTGCAGAGTATCGGACAGGATGCCCGGAATTTCCGAAGGTAATATTCCTCTGGATTGGGAGGAAAAATAGAGCGCACCATCCTGTTTTTCTGTTAAATCACCCTGTTCTACTGCTGCATGGAGCTCAGAGAGAACGTTGCCATAAAAGGTCTGCGTACTGACGGCATCCGGGGAATCGCCGGAGTCCTGTACCGCATCCCGTAACACCCAGCTGAAGTGGTCACCGGGGAGCTCTCCGTTACTTGTAGACCAGTCTTCCACATAGGAATCTAATAGCGGCTGGAGCTGTTGCAGGGTCGGACTGACGGCCTCTGCTCTGGCGATAGTCTCCCTGGAGATCCAGATGTCGGAGCCTGTTTCCGCATTGTCCTGCAGATGATAGAACAGGGACATCAGTTCGGCAAAATTTCCCTCCGTGCGATCATTGGTCAGGAATACACCGTAGTGGACCTGATTAATGGCGGAAATCGTCATGTTGCCGCCAAACAGAAGTAATATCGGCAGCAGAAGCATGAGACATTGAAGCAAAAGCTGCCGTCCTGTCCGGTTTTTATGCAGTGCCAGTATCACATAGCCTACATTCCACACCGTCATGACAGCGATAAACGGCAGGATCCAGACGGAATCCTCCCGGATCTGCCAGAAAAAGGCAAGAGCCACGCCGGTCAGAACCGCCCAGGGAAGCTGCTTTTTTAAGGGCAGCTCCTTGCGCAGGGTAAGACCGATCATGCCGGAAAATACAACCAGCACCATTCCGGGAACAATAGCCATACGGTACAGGCGCTGTGCCACCAGCTGCGTCAGACTGATGGGAGAAAATAACAGAAGCAGATACAGGAGCGTCTGTCCGTAGGGATTCTTCCATCTGACAGATAATGCGCGGACGAACAGCCAGGAACCCACAGCCTGCAGTAGAGCCAGCAGCACGGAATAGGGCAGACATAATTTTTTCGCAAGAACCAGAAACATCGGATAGCCGATTCCTTTCGCAAGAGTATAAGCATCGTAGCTGCCCAGCCATACACCACTTAACAGGTCGTAGGCATTCTCGAACAGCATCCGGTCGTCATAGCGCTGGTCAGCGAGGATCATATAAGGGATCCGCAATCCGGCGAGTATCCGGAGGACAGTAAAAAACAGGATTATAATAGGAAGACATTTTGTAAAATTTTTTTTCGGGGTCGGTCTGCACATAAGAATCCTTCTTCTATAAAGTATTATACTAACTTAATTACATCACATTTTCCCGCGGGGTACAAGTCAGTCGATGCCGGTAAAAGAAAAATTTTTAAAAAATTAAGAAAACCCTAAACTATGTGGTATTGAGCCCGGCGAGCAAGATATGCTACAATAAGCCATAGGGAAAGATTGGAGGATGTATGAAGAGGGACCGCTTGATTCCGGTGGAAAAAAGTAAAAAAGTGATCTATCTGGATCCCAGAGGCAGAGGCGTGGATCAGAAGCACTACGGAGCAAGGGCACTGTATGTTCTTGCGGTGCTGTGCGCACTGTATTGTGTGGGAATCGGGCTGTTTGTCAGCTTTGGCAGTTATTTTTTCCTGATCTGGGGCGTGATCGCCGCATTTTGTGCTGCGTGGGGCTGGATACTGACTCATAAATCCGTGCAGGAGAGAATCCCGCGCTGGATCCGGATGACGTTCTGTGGGCTGGTGGCAGCGGGAGTGCTGTTGCTTCTTATATTAGAAGGAATGATCTTCGGGCAGTTCGGCGCGAAAGCAGAGGCGGGAGCGGACTACGTCATCATACTGGGAGCCCAGTGGAAGACTACCGGTCCCAGCTATGTACTCCAGAAACGTCTGGATAAAGCCATAGAATACCTGAATGCCAATCCGGAGACGAAAGTCATCGTGTCCGGCGGACAGGGCTATAACGAGCCTGTCAGCGAAGCGGAGGGAATGAAAGGGTATCTTGCGGATGCCGGAATCGATCCGGAGAGGATACTTACGGAGGATGCTTCCACGAATACGACACAGAATCTGATCTACAGTGGAGAACTATTGAATAAATCGGAGGACAGTGTAGTCGTTGTCACCAACAATTTTCATATGTTCCGGGCTCTTGCCATTGCGAAGAAGCAGGGATATCTGCATGTGGAGGGACTGTCAGCCGGAACTTATCCTCTTACAGTACCGAATAATCTGCTGAGAGAAGCTTTTGGAATAGTGAAGGATTTTATGGCGAACAACTTATAGGACCCGCCCCGATATGAGCATAAAAGTGGGATGATAATCCCACGATATGCGAATATTGGGTAGGGTGCTATGTGCCGGCACAGGAGTAGACATACAGACAAGAGAGACGAGGAAGAGTGTTATGGATATTAATGTGGGAGATGTATTGAAACTGAAAAAACAACATCCCTGCGGCAGCAGAGAATGGGAAGTACTTCGCGTGGGAGCGGACTTCCGACTGAAATGTCTTGGCTGCGGTCACCAGATTATGATCGCACGGAAATTATTAGAAAAAAATGTGAAAGAAATCGTTGAAAAAGCTTGAAAAGTGCACGGGGATATGGTAATATGGTTCTTCGTGAGACACTTTATTCCTTGCTCATATGTGAAATATGGGCCAGAGACCAAAAGGAGGTAACTAACATGAACAAGTACGAATTAGCCGTTGTTGTTAGCGCTAAGATCGAGGATGATGAGAGAGCAGCCGTTGTTGACAAGTGCAAGGCACTGGTTGAGAGATTCGGCGGCAACATCACAGAAGTGGACGAGTGGGGCAAGAAGAAGCTTGCTTACGAAGTTCAGAAGATGAAAGAAGCTTTCTACTACTTCATCAGATTCGAAGCTGAGAGCACTGTTCCTGCAGAGATCGAGAGCCGTGTTCGTATCATGGACAACGTGATCAGATACTTATGCGTTAGACAGGACGAGGCATAAACAGAAAGCGAGAAGCGAAATATGAATAAAGTAATTCTTATGGGACGTTTAACAAGGGATCCTGAGGTGAGATATTCTCAGGGAGCTACCGCAACAGCGATCGCTCGTTTTTCCATTGCAGTAGATAGAAGATTTAAGCGTGATGGCGAGCCGGATGCTGATTTTATTAACTGTGTAGCGTTTGGTAAGACTGGCGAGTTTATCGAGAGATATGGCCACAAGGGAACAAAGTTCGTTGTGGAAGGACGTATCCAGACCGGTAGTTATACCAATAAGGATGGACAGCGTGTGTACACTACCGATGTAGTGGCTGAGAACGTAGAGTTCGCAGAGAGCAAGAATGCATCTGCCGGCAATAATGACGGTGGATACCAGAACGCTGGTTTTGGTGGTGGTAATAATGCCCCTGCTCCTTCCGGAGCCGGTGATGGTTTTATGAACATCCCTGACGGCATCGATGAAGAATTACCCTTTAACTAAGTTTCAGTGACAAGCGGAGCTGACACCCGCCTCTGCCCTGACAGATTCCGATAGGAGGTAATAATAATGGCTTTTAATAAGACTGAGAAGACCGATTCTCCGATGAGAAAAAAAGGCGGTATGCGCAGAAGAAAGAAAGTATGCGTATTCTGCGGTAAAGATAACGTAATCGATTACAAGGATACAGCTAAGCTGAAGAAGTATGTATCTGAGAGAGGTAAGATTCTTCCTCGTCGTATTACCGGTACCTGCGCAAAGCATCAGAGAGCACTGACCGTTGCTATCAAGAGAGCACGTCACGTAGCACTTATGCCTTACGTAGCTGAATAATTCAGATTAAGACAGTATTAAGAGACCAGCCGCAAAAGTGGCTGGTCTCTTTTTCGACGTATGCATGGAGACGAAGCAGCATGAAAATAATACCAATCACAGATTTACATACACCGGAGCTGGAGATTTATAATGAGCGCAGGGAAGTACAACTGCTCCGCTATTACGAACCGGCTCCCGGTTTGTTCATTGCGGAGAGCGCCAATGTGATCCTGCGGGCGCTGGCAGCGGGATATGAACCGTTGTCTATTTTGATGGAGCAGAGAGAAGCGGATTCCGAGAGGGGAAGAGAAGTCCTAAGGCGGATCATGGAGATATCGGAGGAAATTCCTGCTTATGTGTCATCTAACGAGGTGCTATCCCAAATCTCAGGCTTCAAGCTGGCGCGTGGCATGCTCTGTGCCATGCGACGGAGAACTTTGCCGAAGATGGAGGAACTGTGCCGGGGTGCCAGACGCATCGCTATCCTGGAAAATGTGGTGAACCCCACGAACGTAGGAGCAATCTTCCGCTCCGCAGCAGCACTGGGGATTGATGCGGTACTTTTGACCGCAGGCTGTAGCGACCCGTTGTACCGTCGTGCGGCGAGAGTCAGCATGGGGACGGTATTCCAGGTACCCTGGACATTTCTGGGGACGGAAGACTGGGCGAATCGCACTATGGAACAGTTGCGTGGCATGGGATACCGTACCGCAGCCATGGCGTTAAAGGAAGACAGTCTGTCACCGGATGCACGGGTATTACATGAAGCGGAAAAGCTTGCAATTATTCTGGGTACGGAAGGGGAAGGCCTGGCAGCGGACACCATCGCAGACTGCGATTATACGGTCTGCATCCCCATGGCAAGAGGTGTGGATTCCCTGAATGTGGCGGCAGCAAGTGCGGTGGCATTCTGGGAATTATGCAGATAATATTGATTCTAACCTGAAATGCTGACAAAAAGCACAAATTTGACAGAGGAATATTGTCTATTCGTCAAAATAATATGGTGGCGGAGCGCTTTATTATTTGTTATAATAGAAGTTGTCGAACGCAAACATTGAGAGGTGTTCTTTGATGAAAAAACGAATCAAACTGAAGGGAAGAATCCGTACATATATTCAGTTCACCCTGTATCTGGGACTTTTGCTGCTGGCAATTGATGCCGCGGTATTCATGCTGGATTTTCGTGCCGGATTGCTTACTTTCGGATTTACGATCTTCTATTTTGCAATTACGCTGACGTTGTATTTCTACAATAAGCCCATCATTATGAACGAGCTGATCAGTTTTGCCACGGAGTATGGCCAGATCCAGCGAAAGCTGTTACGGGATCTGGATTTGCCGTATGCACTTTTGGACGATTCCGGCAAAGTGATCTGGACGAACATTGCTTTTGAAAATGTCGTACATCAGCCGAAGGGCTATAATAAGTCCATCACATCCTTGTTCCCTACCATTACCAGGGACAGGCTCCCGGATGATTCCGGTGTGGATGAGGCGCAGTATGAACTGGAATACGAGGGCGGCGAATATGTGGCAAAATTCCGCAAGATCTCTCTTAAGGAGATGGCGGAATACAGTGATATGATCGATGCGGAAGGGTACAACGGCTATTTGATCGCCGTATATCTGTTTGATGAGACCGCACTGCATATTGCATTGCAGGAAGTAGATGATCAGAGCCTCACGGTGGGCATGATCTACCTGGATAACTATGAGGAAGCGCTGGAGAGCGTGGAAGAAGTCCGCAGATCCCTGCTGATCGCATTGATCGACCGTAAGGTGAACAAATACATTGCTTCCCTGGACGGCATCAGCAAAAAGCTGGAGAAGGACAAGTACCTCGTGATCATGCGGAAAAAAGCGGTAGCACAGCTGCAGGAGAGCCGTTTTGATCTGTTGGAAGAAGTGAAGACTGTTAACATCGGCAACGAGATGGCTGTGACCATCAGTATCGGTATCGGACTGGATGGTCTGACCTATGCACAAAATTATGAGTTCGCCCGTACTGCCATTGATCTGGCACTGGGACGTGGCGGCGACCAGGCGGTCATCAAGACCCCGGAGAGTATTACCTACTACGGCGGCAAGAGCCAGCAGGTAGAGAAAAATACCCGTGTCAAGGCGAGAGTAAAAGCCCACGCCCTGCGGGAGATCATTACCGGCAAGGACCGTGTTATCGTTATGGGTCACCGGATGCCGGATGTGGACAGCTTCGGATCTGCAGTGGGCATCTACCGGATTGCCCAGACTTTGGGCAGAAAAGCTCATATTGTACTGAACGAGGCGACGACTTCTGTTCAGCCCCTGGTAGAGCTGTTTAAGAATAATCCGGAATATGATGAAGATATGATCATCACCAGCCAGCAGGCAATTGATATGGCAGGCAGCAACACCGTACTGGTAGTCGTGGATGTCAATAAGCCGTCCATTACAGAATGCCCGGATCTGCTGCGTTTCTGTAAATCCGTAGTGGTTCTGGACCACCACAGACAGGGCACGGAGACCATAGAAAATGCCACATTATCCTATGTGGAGCCGTATGCATCCTCTGCCTGTGAGATGGTATCCGAGATCCTGCAGTACACTTATGACAATATCAAGATCCGTACGGAAGAGGCGGATTGTATGTACTCCGGTATCATGATCGATACCAACAATTTTATGACTAAGACCGGTGTCCGCACTTTTGAAGCGGCAGCATTTCTGCGTAGAAATGGTGCAGATGTGACCCGCGTAAGAAAGCTGTTCCGTGAGGATGCCGCAGAATACAAGGCAAAGGCAGATGCTGTCAGCCAGGCGGAAATTTACAAACAGTTCTTTGCAATCTCTCTGTGTACCGCAGAGGATCTGCCCAGCCCTACGATCATTGGGGCACAGGCAGCCAACGAACTGTTGAATATCAAAGGAATCAAGGCAAGTTTTGTGCTTACGGATTATCAGGGCAAGATCTATGTCAGCGCCAGATCCATTGATGAAGTCAATGTACAGATCATTATGGAGCGTATGGGTGGCGGCGGTCACATGAACACCGCAGCGTGCCAGATGGAAGGCGTTGGGCTGGTGGAAGCCATCGGCGTATTAAAACACACCATTGACGATATGCTGGAATCCGGAGAGATTTAGAGACAGGAAAGGCAGGTTACTATTATGAAAATTATTTTACTTCAGGATGAAAAGAAGCTGGGCAAAAAGGGTGATATTATCGAAGCCAGCGAAGGATATGCAAGGAACTATATTTTACCGAAAAAGATTGGCGTGGAAGCAACCTCCAAGAACATGAATGATCTGAAGCTCCACAAGGCAAATGAAGAAAAAGTGGCACAGGAGAACCTGGATGCTGCAAAGGCACTGGCTGCAGAACTGGAGACTAAGCAGGTCGTGGTTAAGATCAAGGCGGGAGAAGGCGGCAGAACCTTCGGTTCCGTATCCTCCAAGGAGATCGCAGCTGCCTGCAAGGAGCAGCATGGCATTGAAATCGATAAGAAAAAGATTCAGCTTCCCGAGAGTCTGAAGAATTTCGGCTCTTATGAAGTGACAGTGAAGCTTCATCCCCAGGTGGCAGCGAAGCTGACGGTGAAAGTTACGGAGGCATAGAAGACCCCATGCCGGCAATGGATGAAAATGTAATCAAAAGAATAATGCCCCATAGCCTGGAGGCGGAGCAGTCAGTGATCGGATCTATGTTCATTGATGCGGAAGCCATTGCGGCGGCGACGGAACAGATATCGGGTGATGATTTCTACAATCGTCAGTACGGCATCGTGTTTGATACCATTGTGGAGTTGAACAATGAGGGGAAACCGATCGACTTTGTAACCCTGCAGGACAGACTACGGTCGAAGGAGGATGTGCCGCCTGAAGTCAGCGGACTGGACTTTCTTACGAATCTGATCGCAGCGGTTCCTACCTCCGCCAACATCAGATACTATGCGGGAATCGTGGCGGAGAAGGCTACCTTGCGACGCCTGATCCGTACCAATGAAGAGATCGCCAACACCTGTTACAGTGGCAAGGAGAGCCTCGACACGATCTTAGAGAGCACCGAGAGTAAGATCAACGAGGTCGTACAGAAGAAAAACGTCAAGGAATTCGTGCCGATCCGTACGGTAGTCATGAATGCCATGGACAAGATCGAGAAGGCATCCAAGCTTCACGGAACGGTTACGGGTATTGCTACCGGATTCATTGATCTGGATTATCGTACCGCCGGGATGCAGCCCTCCGACCTGGTTCTGATCGCAGCCCGTCCTTCCATGGGTAAGACGGCGTTTGTACTGAACATCGCGCAGCATGTAGCCTTTAAGCAGAATCTGCCGGTAGCCATATTCAGTCTGGAAATGAGTAAGGAGCAGCTGATCAATCGTATGTTTTCCCTGGAATCCAGCGTGGATGCGCAGAAGCTCCGTACCGGCCAGTTAAATGATCAGGAATGGGAACGTTTGATTGAGAGCGCCGGTGTCATCGGTAAGTCCAGGCTGATGATCGATGATACCCCCGGTATCAGCATTGCAGAGCTCCGCTCCAAATGCAGGAGAATGAAGCAGGAAAATGGACTGTCCATGATCATCATCGACTACTTACAGTTGATGTCAGGCAGCGGCGGCAGAAGCAGCGACTCCAGACAGCAGGAGATCTCCGATATTTCCCGTTCATTAAAGGCGGTAGCCAGAGAGCTGTCCGTGCCGGTACTGGCACTGTCCCAGCTGAGCCGAGCCGTAGAGCAGAGACCGGATCACAGACCTATGTTGTCTGACCTGCGTGAATCCGGAGCGATCGAGCAGGATGCCGACGTTGTAATGTTCATCTATCGTGATGATTATTACAACCATGATTCACCGGACAAGGGTATCTCAGAGATCATCATTGCCAAGCAGAGAAACGGTCCGATCGGAACCGTACAGCTGGCATGGCTGCCGGAGTATACCAAGTTTGCCAACCTGGAAAACGACAGAAAAAAAGATTTTTAAGTATTCTGCGAATACAGAATATAAAACACGAAAGAGAACAAGTAAGGGAAAAACCCCTGTACCTGTTCTCTTTTTTATTTCGCATTTTCATATTTTGATAATTTAGAAAAGGAGAGATTATGGGAGAGTATTTATTGATTTCGGATGCGGCAAAACAGGTAAAGGTGGAGAGCCATGTGCTTCGCTACTGGGAGGAAGAACTACACCTGCCCATCAAGCGTAACGAATTGGGACATCGCTATTACACGAAAGAAGATGTAGAACGCTTCAAAGAGATCAAGAGCATGAAAGAAAGGGGATTACAGTTGAAAGCAATCAAAATGATATTAAAGGACGGGAAACTGGATGTGCTGCCGGAGGAAAAGACAGAAAAAGAAGCAGCTGCCGCACCGCGTATGGCAATTGAAATTGTAGATGAGACAGTGAAAAAAACAGTACCATCATCGGCGCAGGAGACCTCGCTGACAGGCGAAAACCGGGAGGAGAAGGTGAAAAGACTGCAGTGGATATTGCAGCAGATGATCCGTGAAGCAGTAAGGGAGAATAATCAGGAACTGTGCAGAGAACTCAAGGAGAGCATGGTCAAAGAACTGGATTATCAGTTCCGCAATAGGGAAGAGCGGGAAGAAGAGAGAGACCGCAGGCTGGAACAGCGCAGCGAAGAATATTATCAGAAGATGGACGAGCTGTTACGGAAAAAGACCAAAGGACGATTGCAAAAACAGCCGAAAGAAACACCTGTGAATCCAAAAGAGAATGATAAAAATAAAGCAGAAAAAAAGAAAAGGCATTTCATTTTCTGAAATGCCTTTTCCGGGTTGCGTTCTAAGTCAGAAATTAATCCTCTGCGATAGCACCAACAGGGCACTGACCTGCGCAGGAACCGCAGCTGATGCACTTATCTGCATCGATTTCGAACTTTCCGTCGCCCATGCTGATGGCGCCAACGGGGCACTGTGCCTCACAAGCTCCACATGCTACACAAGCATCACCAATAACAAATGCCATAACCTTTTCCTCCTATTTTGCGTGTATCAAATCATTTTGCTTGATACAAATTTATCAATGTAACTATTAGTATTGTAATATAAATGAGCCTTGAATACAAGTCTTATTTAGTATTTTTTATCATTAGTTACAGTTGCTTATTTATATTTATTGAACTCCAGGATTTTCTTCGCATTCTGAATTCTCTCCTCAGTGGGGGGCTCCACACCTTCCAGTTTGTAGGGAATTCCCAGCTCTTTCCATTTGTATTCCCCTAATGTGTGATAGGGGAGAACTTCTACCTTCATAACGGTATCCAGAGTGTCAATGAATTCTCTTGTTTTCTTCAGATATTCGTCATTGTCAGTGATTCCGGGTACCAGTACATGACGGATCCACATGGGGATACCCTGCTCGGAGAGGTATCTTGCGCAATCCAGAATGTTTTTGTTGGTATGACCGGTGAGTTTTTTGTGCTCCTCATCATCAATATGCTTGATGTCCAACATGACAAGATCGGTATATTTCAGTAATTCGTTGAATTTGGAGAAGAAGGGCTCTTCTCTGGTAAAAGGCTGTCCGGAAGTATCAAGGTTGGTGTTGATGTCTCTCTCGTGAGCCTTGCGGAAGAGATCGATGAGAAAATCGATCTGTAATAAAGCTTCGCCGCCGCTGACGGTGATGCCGCCTTCTTTGCCCCAGTAGCTGCGGAAACGCTCTGCCTTATCCAGAAGCTCGTCTGCTGTCATCAGATTGTCGGTGTCGGGATTCCAGGTATCTACATTGTGGCAATATTGACAACGCATATTGCAGCCCTTGAGGAAGATCAGATAGCGGATTCCGGGTCCGTCTACTGCGCCGAAGGATTCTAATGAGTGAATTCTGCCTTTGATCATTGTAATAATCTCCATTCTCTGCCGTGCAGGCAGCTGAGGGGGTGAGTGTAGTTAACACTATTCAAAACTCCATTCGCAAAATCGTTCCTTCGGAACTTTCCTTTTGCTCATGGAGATGGCTTCGCCAAATAAATATTTTCAAATACTCTTACGAATGCAAGCATTCGACGAGCATCCGAAAATATTTAATGGTTTTGAATAGTGTACCCAAAAAGGGACCGGACATTACTGCCCGGCCCCATATACATCCTATTATCTTAGAAACCTGTAAGAATTACAGACTCTTATGGCAGGTTCTTGCGATAACGTCATCCTGCTGCTCCTTGGTCAGGCTGATGAACTTAACAGCATAACCGGATACACGGATAGTGAAGTTAGCGTACTCAGGCTTCTCAGGATGTGCCTGTGCATCTAACAGCTTCTCGGTACCGAATACGTTAACGTTGAGGTGATGAGCACCACGATCAAAGTAACCATCCATTACACGTACCAGAGTTTCTTTCTGCTCGTCAAGGTTGTGACCAAGAGCGGAAGGAGCCATGGTCTGGGTATTGGAGATACCATCCAGAGCATACTCATAAGGCAACTTAGCTACAGAGTTCAGAGAAGCCAACAGACCGCTCTTCTCAGCACCGTAGGAAGGTGATGCACCGGGAGCGAACGGTGTGTAAGCTGCTCTACCATCGGGCAGAGCACCGGTAGCCTTACCATATACAACGTTAGAGGTAATGGTCAGTACGGAAGTGGTAGGCTCGGAATTTCTGTAGGTGTGGTTCTTCTTGATCTTCTCCATGAAGGTCTTCAGCAGCCATACAGCGAATTCATCAGCTCTGGGATCATCGTTACCGTACTTAGGGAAGTCGCCTTCGATCTTGAAGTCTACAGCACAACCCTGGTCATCACGGATAACCTTAACCTTAGCATACTTGATAGCGGACAGGGAGTCAGCTACGTGGGACAGACCTGCAATACCGGTTGCGAAGGTTCTTCTTACATCGGTATCGATCAGAGCCATCTCAGCTGCTTCATAGTAGTACTTATCATGCATGTAGTGGATCAGGTTCAGGATGTTAACATACAGAGATGCACACCAGTCAAGCATGATGTCGTATTTATGCATAACTTCATCGAAATCAAGGTACTCGGAAGTGATAGGAGCGATTTCAGGACCACACTGCATATGTTTGCCGTTCTTGTCCAGATGCTTCTCATCCTTACCGCCGTTGATAGCGTACAGTAAGCACTTAGCCAGGTTAGCACGAGCACCGAAGAACTGGATCTCCTTACCGGTCTGAGTAGCGGATACGCAGCAGCAGATGCTGTAGTCATCACCCCAGATAGGCTTCATAACGTCATCGTTCTCGTACTGGATGGAAGAAGTATTCACAGAAATCTTAGCTGCGTACTTCTTAAAGTTATCAGGCAGAGCGCTGGAGTACAGAACAGTCAGGTTCGGCTCGGGGCTGGGTCCCATGTTCTCCAGAGTATGCAGGAAACGATAGTCGTTCTTGGTAACCATATGACGGCCGTCCATGCCGATACCACCAACTTCCAGAGTAGCCCATACGGGGTCACCGGAGAACAGCTGGTTGTAAGAAGGAATACGAGCAAACTTAACCATACGGAACTTCATGGTCATATGGTCGATCAGCTCCTGAGCTTCCTTCTCGGTCAGGGTGCCTTCCTTTAAGTCTCTTTCAATATAGATGTCCAGGAAAGTAGAGATACGTCCAACGGACATAGCTGCACCGTTCTGGGTCTTGATAGCTGCCAGATAACCGAAGTATAACCACTGGATAGCTTCCTTAGCGTTGGTAGCGGGGCCGGAAATATCGTAACCGTAGATCTTAGCCATTTCCTTCATTCCCTGCAGAGCCTTGATCTGATCAGCGATCTCTTCTCTCAGACGAATGATATCCTCGGTCATAACGCCGGTACCGCAGTTCTTCTTATCCTTCTTCTTCTCCTCGATCAGGAAATCAATACCGTACAGAGCAACTCTTCTGTAGTCGCCTACGATACGTCCACGACCATAGGTATCGGGAAGACCGGTAACGATATGGGTATGACGAGCAACCTTCATCTCATCGGTATAAGCATCAAATACTGCCTGGTTGTGAGTCTTGTGATACTCATTGAAGATCTTGTCATATTTTTCATTTACTTCGTAGCCATAGGTGCTTGCTGCCTGCTGAGCCATCTTAATACCACCATAAGGCATGAATGCTCTCTTTAAAGGCTTGTCTGTCTGCAGACCAACGATCTGCTCCAGATCCTTCATAGATTCATCAATATAGCCAGGGCCATAAGCGGTCAGACTGGATACGATCTCTGTTTCGCATTCCAGAACGCCGTTATGCTCACGCTCTTCCTTCTGTAACTCCTGAAGTCTGCCCCAAAGCTTATCAGTTGCTTCGGTAGGTCCCTCCAGGAAGCTCTCATCTCCATCATACGGAGTGTAGTTGGTCTGGATGAAGTTACGTACATTGACGTCTACATCCCAGTGGCCATCTCTTTTAAAGCCTCTCCATGCTTCTGCCATGAAAATTTACCTCCTTCTAGTAAAAACAATTAATATTATCAACTGAGAGTACCAGTTGCGCTGGCATCCCAAGCTGTTTCTTTACGATAAAAGTGTACTACCTGACAAGGGTAAGTGTCAACAGTTTTAGACAATGTACCAAGTTTTGTACATCAGCAACAAAGCTTCCTCATTCATAAAAGCGCTTGCTTCGCAATCGGCGCTGCATTCGCAGCTCATCTTTTATTTCATTGAGGAGCGCTTTGTCCATAAAATACCGATTATCTGACTCTGTGTGCAAGCACCCTCGTCAGAAATCCGGTATTTTATGTCAGAGCTGATGTACAAGAATATTCTTGTAATCTTTTGGGGAAAGTATTATACTAAAAAAGCCTTATACGGCAGAAAGGAGACCGATATGACCGGAGTAACAAAAGACATGACCATTGGTGAGATCTTACGTGCCAATCCTGAAGTAGCTCCCGTACTCCTCGATGCAGGAATGCATTGCCTGGGATGCCCTGCTTCACAGGGAGAGACCCTGGAAGAGGCAGCTATGGTACATGGCATTGATGTAGATGAGCTTATGAAAGTGATCGAGGAGCTGTAAGCTTTGTATGTCTGTTTTGGAAACATCACCTGACCGGGGCACACAGGTGAAACAAAGTATTTATGGAATTTCATAGCTCAGATTTCCGCGCAATCGAAATGTGTCCGCCGATTGCGCGGATTTGAGAAATCTAAAGAATTCAGATCATCGGCCTCTGGCCGTCTTTTTTTGTGCATTTTCCCTTAGATAAAATGTACGAGCCGGCATTATAAAGTATGCCTTGCCCTACACGGGCGTTCCGGGGGACCTTAATCCTGTGGTACTTTCAGTTCCCAGCCGGAATAAATCAGAGCAGGGTCGCGGATCAGTTCCCGGTTCAGGGAAACGATTTCAGCCACGGAGCAGCCGTACTTTCTGGCGATTTTCCAGAGGGTGTCGCCCTGTCTGACGATGTATATCCCACTTTTCTTATTCTCAGGCAGAACAGCATCGGGAGTGCCGCCTGTGATAGGTGCTCCGCTTTGGGGAATCTTAAGCTGCCAGCCGGCGTGGATCCGGTTCGGGTTCTTGATCCGGTCACTGTTGGCTGCCACGATCTCGGTTATGGAGCAGTTGTATTTTCTGGCGATTGCCCAGAGAGTGTCACCTGCCTGTACGGTATAGGTCATATAGGAGGTGGTGTTTTTCACGACAGGAGAGGGAACTTCACGGTCGGTCTGTTCTCCTGATTTGCTGTCGTCAGTCTTATACTGCTCTACGATATTGTTGGTGTTGTTGCCGGGAATGATGGGAGTCGTGTTCTTCGTCCATTTTGCCTTGAGGGTCATAGTGCATTTGACTGTATCCGTGTCAAAGTTCCATTTTGTTTCCGTACCGTTGTTATCATAATACCAGCCTTCAATACTATGCCCCTCTTTGGTGGGAACGGGATCCGGTGCGGTGAGTGCCGCTCCGTCCTTGCGCCAATTCACTTTCTGGGTGATGCTCTGGTCTCCATTGTCCGGGTCAAAAGTGATCACGAGCATACCGTTCAGGGTGGCTTTGCTGAAATCACCGCCTGAAACCGTACCATCATTGTTCGTGATCGTACCGGTAAATGTACCGTCGATAATGGCACCACTGCTCTCATTAATAACCTCATTCGTGAATGTGCCATTTCGGATGGTGCCGTTGTTGGTTATTTTGCCCGGAAACTCAGTGCTGCCGGCAGCATTCTCACTGCCGGTGATCGTGCCGGTGCCGTACTCGTTACCGTTTGTCACGGTGCCGGACATTTCGCCACCGTCAGCATTCAGAATGCCAACGTTTGTTACATCTGTGTAGATTTTTGCATTGCCGCTTATAGTAAGAGTAGTCTCCTGACTGGAAGTATTGTATACATGGCTTGCGTCATTCTCATTATACGGATCACCGATTGTGCCTCCTGTCATGGTGAACTGATTACTGTTCCGCACCCCGCCACCTGAAGCATACTGACCGTCGGGGCTGGTGCAGCCTTTAATCATACCATCTGACATAATAAAAGTTCCCTTGTTGCAAACACCGCCGCCCCCAAACGCTACTGTCGTGCATGCACTGATTGTTCCACCGTACATTTTAAAGGTGCCGTGGTTTATTACACCGCCACCATCGTTATTTGCGATGCAGTTGTGGATATTAGAGCTGGTAGCCATGACGAATGTGCACCCCGAGGCGACATACACGCCGCCGCCTATCTGGGCCGCGCAGCCGATAATACTTCCGCCCGTCAAGGTGAATGTGCTGCTCTTGCCGATGGCAGAGTCATAGGCAAGGCGTACACCGCCGCCGAGACCACCTGCCGAGCATCCGACGATGCTGCCACCGGTCATGGTCAGTGTACCGCCGGCATTAACAAGCACACCGCCGCCATCATTGTAGACAAAATCACCGCCACCGCCCGTAATAACTCCACCGGAGACAATTTCCGTGCCATCTTTGTCCAGTTTCCACATGTCAATGTACCAGGTCAGATATTTACAGTTCGGGTTAAAGTTGTGTTGTGTGGTTTTGTTGCTGTCCGCAATTGTCAGATTGCCGTCCGACTCTACCTTGATTACGCTGCCGCCGCCGGTCATTTTCAGTACACAACCGTTCAAATCCAGTGTCACAGTACGGTTGACCGTCAGTGTAGAGCCGATATCGATATCCCTCTTCAGTGTGATCCAGGAAAAACTGCTATCTGCCAGTGCCCCAGTCAGTTCCTCCGCTGTCGCCACTTCCTTCACACCGTTTGCAACCGGCAGTGCTGCGTACAGTCCGTTCAGGGCCGCTGCAGCTTCATTTCCCGATGCGCTTTCCAGAGAACCCAACTCCTCTGTGGATGTCGGGGGATTTGTCAGCTGTCCGGTTTCTGCTGCCGATACCGGCGTGGAGACCAGAGAAAGTACCATGGAACTGCAAAGCAGCGCCGCATAGATCCGTATTCTTTGCTTTTTCATTTATTTTTTCCCTCCCGTTGTTGTGATGCATTTCCTTTTCCCGTGCCTTGTCCGCAGTGTTCTCTTTCCCGGAGTCTGATACACAGTACTGTGATCATGACCGCCGTGGCGAAAGAAATTACCCCCACCAGCACATAACCGCCGGCGTCTTCATGCAGCAGGATAGAACCGTACATTCCCCGGGCGGTGATCTGCGTCTGGCCGGTTGCTGTGTGCACCGTTCCCACAAGGAACGCAGACAGTGCCGTGCACAGGGCAGACAGCCGGCAGATCCCGCGGCGCTCCTTCCGGCGATATTTTTCATGCACCCGTTTTTTCACCAGTTCGACCCGTTTTTCTGTATCATACATATCGTTGAAAACCTCCCTTCGGAAAGTAAAGTCATAAAATACATATGCCCTTCATCTAATTAGGTACAAAAAAGCGAAAAAACTCTCACCTGAAAATCAAATTTTTTCAAAAAAACAGGAGCTGCCGATAGCAGCTCCTCAAAAGACAGGATTCAGTTGTGACTCTGGGGCAGGCGGACAATCAGTTTTCCCACCGTCAGGATCAGCACAGGCAGAATGTATGCGATATACTGTATCGCACCGCCATAGGCGATCAGAAGATTATAAATTGCATGAAAAGTGATGGCTGCCCCGAGCAGACCGCAGGTTCCGGCAATCTTCAGCCAGGTGCGCTGCCATACATACGCCAGTCCACCACCGACGATGGCACCACAGATCACATGCATGGCACCCGTTCCAATGCCCCGGAAAAAGATAAAGGAAAAATGTCCGGCTCCATTTTGAATCAGATAGCAGACATTCTCAAAGGTGGCAAAGGAAAGTGCAACGATGATGGCAGCATTTTTTATCGGCACCGGTTCAGGCTCAAATACAAGAAGATAAAAGAGCAGCGGCAGGAGTTTCATCACTTCCTCTACCACAGGTGCGATCTCTGCAGTGGCGGCAATCGTATCTGCTGCGTAAAGAGCGGCAAAGAAGGTATTGATGTAAGCGGAGAGCAGGCATGCCCCCATTCCTGCAAGACAGCACAAAAAGAATTTGGCCTGTCGCCTACCCATGCACAGGGCGGCAATTAACAGGGGCGAGGCCATACAGATAAATACATTTTCAATATAGATCATGTCCGCACCGCCTTTCCTGTGGCAGGCAGCAGCCCGAAAAGGCAGACCGTCAGCAGAAGATCACACCAGCAATAGGGACTGAAGATGGAGTCGCCCGGCCAGAAGCAGCCGGAGGTCCACAGAGCGTATTCTGCCGCAACATAGCAGAGGATTCCAATGTGAAAATACCGCAGGTTCCGTCCTTTTCCCGTCTGTGTCTCTGCGTAGACAAGACCGTGGATGGAACGATAGGAGACAAGGATCATCATGCCGCACCAGAGCAGGTTGGAGAGAATGTCACCAAAGGTACAGTAAAATGCGCACAATGGGACTCCGATCAGCGGAGCCAGCAGGGATTTCCGACAGGAAAAGCTTCTTTCCTCCGGGGAGGAGAGAGTATATTGTAGGAGACAGAGAAAAATAACGCTGGAGACCCAGCCGAATTCCGATACATAAAAGATCCGTGGTGTTTCGGAAAACAATAACAGATACAATGTCCAGTACAGGGAGCCCAGTGCGAAACAGCCATAAAAGCAAATCAGCAGAAAATATGACAGTGTCCGATGTCTCAGATGACGAATGCCGCTCAGACAGAAGCCCAGCAGGGTAACGAAAAATTGCAAAAGATTAATGATCAATTCCATTGGTGCGGTCCCCCCTCTGCTCTGCCTGCTCTTCTTTGTCCAACAGATGGACACGAAAACACAGGATCGTCACGCATACGCCGAGAAGAAATGAAAGCAGCCCTATTATGATATATTCGGGTGCAGCGCCACCGCCAAGGATCGTTGCCGCCGTTTCATATCCGGAGGAGATCCCCGGCACCATTTGCCCGGAAATCCCAGGCATGACAAAGGAAGCCCCGAAGATCACAGCAAGGCATGTCGCTATGCAGGAAATAGCAACGATCCGCCGCTGTTTCCGCCTTTTTTGCCGCTCTTTTTCCGCAATCCTTCGTCGGACTTCTGCAATCCGTTCCTCATGACTCCGCATTTGTTATTCCCTCCCGTTCCAATAATCCCCGCAGACGCTCTTTTCCCCGGTACATTATATTAGTGATCTGCTTCACGCTTTTTCCCATAACTTCAGCGACCTGCCGGTAACTCATACCCTCAAAATAGGTCAGATAAAGAGCTTCTCTGTAATCCGGATTCAGTTCACCCATGCATAAATGCAGGATCTGATTCCGTTCTTTTGTCCGGATCACCTCATCCACCAGTTTTCCACCTTCCGGCTCTTTGGTCAGATCATCAAGACAGAAGTGATGCCGTCGGATGCTTTTATGGCGCAAAGCCATATGTCGCGCAGCTTTATACAGGTAGGCCCTGAATCCGCCATCCCGGATATGGGGCCTTTTGGCGAACAGGTAGGAAAATACTTCTATCATCAAGTCCTCAGCCTCGTGAACGTCATGCAGATAGCCGTTGATGTATAAGGTCAGTGGATTGTCGTATTTTCTCATCAATTCTTCCAGCCCTGTTTCATCGCCGCTTAAATATTGTCGGTATAATTCTTCGTCGGAAATCATATTGTGTACATCCTTTCCACTGTAACCGGCGTTTTGATCCTTTGTAATTTCGAATGTGTATGGAATTGCGTAAGCTGCATTGCAACGGAGCAATCATGTATTAAATTTTATTATATGCGAATAAGATTATATTTTCAAGTTACGCGTTTCCCGGCTTCTTTTCTGCAGATCTTCGCCGGGAGAGACAGGTATAAAACAGTCATAAAAATAAGAAAGTCCCCACAGAGTGGGAACTCTCCTGAATGTTATGATCTGTTGTTACATTGAAGTGTTAGAAAGGCTCTGTAAAGCATGATCTGCAATCAGTGTGGTACAGTGCTCTTCTAAGAATGTCCGGCTCGCCACAGTGGAGCGTTTGGGAATTCCGTATTCAGAGATTACGTTGCAGACTCTGTCGAATACATCACGGTCTTCCGGACCCTGTGTGAGAACGAGATAGTATGCATTCCCCTCTTCATGGTACAGTGTGCTGAACCCATGATAATGACCGGCAGTCACGACGGCAGCGTTGATTACCTGATTCAGAGTATCCATACGGAACAGGCGGGATCTGACAGCGTCGTTTTCCTCGGGAGTGGGAGCAGCGGGAGTCTCGGCTGCAGTCTCCTCATTTTGGATGCGGCGGAACAGATCCAGCACCTCATCCGCGGAACTGTTGTCACCATCCTCATCGGTATCTTCCGTAACGGAAGGTGCAAAGCGGGAAAAACGGGTATCCAGCTCATCCGGGTCTTCCACTTTCGTAATGATCAGTACGATACAATCCGCATTCAGCGGGATGGCCTCGATCATCAGGGGAATATCTTCTGCCTCAAAACCAAATTCAAAATTGGCCTGCTGCATCATATCACGGAACAGAGATTTTGCCTTTTCCGTGCCGTAAGCAAGCTCACTTATTTTCAATTCGCGGCTGGCGAGATCTTCGCGGGTCAGCGTGCAGCGAATCTGATTTTCATTTACTTTTTCTATTTTCATGCGACAACACTTCCTTTCTGCCTTCGCATTGGTATGGTATATAGCTTATACTTTCCCTATATTTTAGTCAATAGACGCAGTTCACTCTTTAAAAAAATTTAATAAAACAGCTTGCCAAACAGGTTGCGACAGTATATAATCTAACCCATAGATGCCTCTGATACTCCGGTACGGAGAGGAGGCTGACGGTTTTTCTTTATTCTTGTTGATTTACTGGGAACGATTCGTTCCATTTCATCCCATTTTTATTTATTATGCAGATAGCTGTTAATGTATTAGGGTATTTATAGGTTATGCGCATCTGTAAAATATAGTATGGAGATGTCTTACAGGCATATACGTGTCTGGTCATAATATTTCAACGGATAATTTCACAATCATAATTCCAAATTTTTCATTTTATTACCAGTACTGTCAGAGGCATTTATATTTAATGAAGAGGTGTCTGCAAGAAAGCGGCAACTGAGGGAAGTCTCACGAATACTTTTGGTCGAAGGCTGCTGCAAATGGTGGATACCGGTATTTACTCCTATATAGGGACAGAAAGTGTCAGCTCACACCCGTGAGAAGATCTGAGATCTAAAAAGGGAATACACTGCAGGAGCGCAAAACGGGATTGCCTCTCTGGCTGTGTCCTGCAGTGTATGAATAAACAAGTATGAATAAACATGTACTAATGAACTTTTATGTGTTCCTTGTATTATATGGAGGAACTGTGATAGAATAAAAATGTTCTGCCGATGTGGGCGGAATGTAAGAACGGGCAAAAACGATGCAGGTTGGCCCTGCGGATGGGAGCACATATGAAGAAAAAGATATTACCGGTGATCATTGCAGTCCTGTTGATCCTTGTGATCGGAGGCGTAACACTGGGCAAGGTGCTGCTGGATAAATATTCCTACAGCAAAGAAGAAGCAGACTGGAATGAATTCTACCAGGTGTCAGAGACAGACAGAAGCGCTATTATTTTACAGGATGAGATGGTGGAAGAACAGGCGCTTATCAGAGATGGTGTCTGCTATTTTGATCTGGCAACTGTGCATAAATATATGAATGAAGTGTTCTATGCGGATGTGACGGAGAACCTGCTGTTATATGCCACTCCGACGGAAGTGATCCGGACGGTGTTCGGCGAGACATCCTACAGCACAACGGAAGGAATGCAGGATGCAGGCTTCGTTATCAGCTTTGTCGAAGGAGATACGGTATATGTGGCTGCGGATTATGTAAAGCTGTTCACGAATTACTCCTATGAATGCTATGACAGACATGTACAGGTCTATACGGAATGGGGCACCAGACAGGTGGCGCAGCTGAAGAAGGATACAGCTGTCCGTTTACGCGGCGGTGTGAAGAGCCCGATCCTGACGCAGGCAGCGAAGGGAGATACCCTGGAGATTTTAGAGCAGATGGAGACATGGAGTAAAGTAAAGACTGCGGATTCCGTGATCGGCTATGTGGAGAATAAGCGTCTGGGAGATATTACGGAAGAGACCGAAACTCCGGTGACGGATTATCAGGAACCGGAATATACTTCACTCACCGGTGATAGCAAGATCTGTCTTGGATGGCATTCCATTGGTGGCGTCGGCGGTAACGATACGCTGTATTCCATGGTATCCGGTACGAAGGGAATGAATGTGATCGCACCTACCTGGTTCAGTATGACTGATGAGTACGGAGCATTCCGAAGCTTTGCAACAGCGGATTATGTAACCACCGCCCACAATATGGGACTGCAGGTATGGGGCGTACTGGATAACTTTAATTACGCTAATGAAAACGGTATATCCATCAGTACATTAAATATGTTGTCATCCACCACGGCGAGACAGACCCTGGTGCAGAATGTGACGGATACGGCAGTCAGCCTGGGACTGGATGGCATCAATGTAGATTTTGAACAGCTGAGCAGCGATTGCGGCCCTCATTATGTGGAATTCTTAAGAGAACTTTCCATTCAGTGCCGTAATAAGGGACTGGTACTCTCCGTAGACAATTACGTACCGTTTAATTTCAATGATTATTATCGCCTGGATATTCAGGGACAGGTTGCTGATTATGTTATCATTATGGGATATGATGAGCACTGGCATGGCAGCAAGGATCCCGGAAGCGTGGCAAGTATCGGTTATGTATCCGATGGACTGGACAGAACCCTGCAGGAGGTTCCGGCGAATAAGGTAGTCAATGCACTTCCGTTCTACACTATCCTGTGGAAAACAGAAGGGACAGATGTGACGGATGAATACATCACCATGCACAATGAGGCAGATTTCATGAGCAGAGCCGGTGTGACGGCAGAGTGGGATGAAGAGACCTGTCAGAATTATGCGGAGTGGACCTCAGGTAATGCTACCTACCAGATCTGGCTGGAGGATGCGGAATCCATCGCCGTGAAACTGAACATGATGACCACGAAGAATATCGGTGGTGTGGCAGTATGGCGACTGGGCTACGGAACACAGGCAGCCTGGGAATTGATCAACGCCTACCTGCAATAACTACTTGAGAGTTACGCGAGCAATGAGCCGCGCATAGGCATAGTGAGGACAGCGATGGGCGCTTGCGCACAAATCGCTGTCTTTACTTATGCCGTGATGCGGCGAACGCCGCGATATGAAATAAGATTGGCAGCGCCTTTTGCTGACAATCTTATGAATAGCGTGGCTCATTGCGGAGAACTGCCAATAAATGTGGAGCGTCCTATGCGACACATTTATGAATTGAGTGCATGGCCCGTAACGTAGGGCTGTCGTAAACCAGGCAAGTTCCGCCTGCGCCCATTCTTTTGTCTCAGCGTAGGCACAGGAGACAGAAAGAAGCTAGTCTGTGTCCTTCTTACGCCTCAGCGTGGGCACAGGAGACAGGAAGAAGCTAGTCTGTACCCTTCTTACGCCTCAGCGTGGGCACAGATGATAGGAGCAAGCTCCTCTGTACTCTTAAATCAAGGTACGGGGCGTTATACACAAGATTTGATGATCACGCCCCGCACAACATAAACTCCCGGGCTTAATGGGCTATAATTGATGATCACGCCCTGCGCAACATAAACTCCCGGGGCTTAATTGACTATAATTAATGATCACGCCCCACATAACATATAAACTCCCGGGGCTTAATTGACTATAATTGATGATCACGCCCCGCACAACATAAACTCCCAGGGCTTAATTGACTATAATTGATGATCACGCCCCGCATAACATAAACTCCCGGGGCTTAATTGACTATAATTGATGATTATGCCCCACGTATCGAATAAGACTGGGATTTGTGCGCAAGCGTCCATGCCAAGTCTTTCTTGTTCTCTAGAGTGGCTACGCTTTCGTAGCTTTCCAGTTTGGTGTAAAACCCTAAAAACAATGAATTCCGTACAAAAAAGTTCCCAAATCAGGAATTTTTGTACGGAATTTCTTCATTTTGCACGCTCAGCGAAAATAACAGCTTTTTACATGTCAAAATCTCCTGTTTTTGTATTTTTTTAGCAAAAAATGGCGTTTTTAATACAAACAGAACTCCCCGAGCGGTTTACGACAGCCCTACGTTACGAGCCATGCACCCAATTCATAAATGTGTCGCAAAGGGCGCTCCACATTTATTGGCAGTTCTCTGCAATGAGCCACGCTATTCATAAGATTGTCAGCAAAAGGCGCTGCCAATCTTATTTCATATCGCGGCGTTCGCCGCATCACGGCAAAAATAAAAATACCGCCTGAGAAGATATGCAATCTCTCAGGCGGTATTAGCGTGGTCCGAACGCGGGCTACGGGAATTCAATTCTACTGTAAGTTCTTTTTGCGAAGCGCATATCCGGATACTACGAAGAGAACAGCGGCACCTGCCAGGTAAAGAGGAAGCGCGCTCTCACCGGTCTTGGGCACGTTGTCATACGCACCGGAAGCGGTAGCAGACTGTGCGGGAGCAGTGGCGGTGGTGGCAGCGGGAGCAGCGGTAGCTTCCGGCGTTGCTGCTGCAGTAGCAGCGGGAGCGGTTTTGCTGTAATACTGTTCCTCAGTCTTTACAGAACCATCGTAGATATCCAGTTTATTTTTTGCAAAGTTATAATATTCAAAATAAGTACGCTGGTCTACGTTATCTTTTGCAATCAGATGATTTACGGTACCCTGGCATCCGATGTAAGCATGCAGGTTGTTCAGCCCGGTGCCCATACCCAACATTTCCAGTGTATCTACATTATTAATGAAAGTAGCATGTGCGGAACCGTATACATAAGCATGTGAAACATCGCCGTTGATGGAAGCGGTGGAACCGTCCAAAATATATACGGAATCATAACCCTTAGCGGTAGGTACCACAGTGGCTGTGGTATTTACAGTCAGATTACCCAGACGAACCGGGAAATTCAGATCGAAAGTAGGAGAGGAAGCATCGGTTTCGATGACTACATAATCGCCATCTTTGATGTCCTGCATCATGTAATAGGTCTCGCGATGGAAGGCATTGTCATCCCATGCGGAAGCTACCTCAAAGTACCAGCCGTCACTGTGGGTATTGGTGCTTGTCAGATATCTGACAACATAGGTAGTGGGTTCAGCAGCCTTGACAGTAAGCTTGCCGAAGCCGGGCGCAGCCAGACATACCGCTGCCAGAGTGAGCAGTGTAACGATTTTTTTCAGTTTTTTCATAAGAAAATCCTCCTGATTGTTAGTGGGTTATTCCTGTACGGGGAGATAGTGGTCACCGGGTTCCACTTCTTTGGCGACGACTACGAACCGCCCCTGTTCTACATGGTAGACGCAGGTAGACAGGGTCAGGAAATGATCTCCGAACTCTGCCGTAACGCCGGTGTCGTACTGGGATAACTGCTTGATATTGTTATAAAAGTCATCAAATTCTTCCTGAGTATCTGCCTGGAAAAATTTGTAGAACTTAAATACCTGATCTGTTTTCCGATAGACCTGGGAACGGAACACAGCAATGACTTCATAATTGCGCTGGCATTCCTCGGTGTACAGGATGATATTTTTGTGTTTCTCGTAGAAATCCTGATTCTCGTAGTCGGTCAGATTGCCGAACATAGCGCCGGACTTCATATTGTGACCGTGGATGATAAGGTTGGTCGTCAGGGGATCCACACAGCTCTCATCATCGAGAAGCAGGCAGCCGTTTTTATTCTTACTACCATCGAAAGCACGGTAGAGATAATAGGTCTCGTCCTTGGGGGTCCACATGACCGGATAGTCGATATTGGTATCCGGGATCTGCAGCCATGCAGCCATGTCGCCGTTGGCTGCGAAGCTGTCGGCATACGGATTGGGAACGCGGTCGAACTCTTCTGTGGGAACGGTTGTTTCTTCTGCCACGGCTTCTGTGGAAACGGAAGTGACAGCCTCTGTGGCTTCCGCAGAAGCATTTGTACTGTCTTCGGTAACTGCCGTGGGACGTAACTCGTCCAGAGACTCCTCCATACGACGGTCCGCCATATGACCTTTTACGAACAGAATAACCGCTGCCAGAATACATATTCCAGCAAAGATAAATAAAATTGTGGATAAAATATTTTTATTCGATTTCATACGTTTATTATACGCTGAATCAGTGACAGGATGCAATAGGGGAAAACAAAAGGATTTCTTAATTTTCGGAAGATATTTCCATAGAAGAAAGCATATAAAATCATTGAGATATAAAATTATGGAGACCGGGATGGAACAACAGAAAGCGTTGCACGCCGTTATGATATGTCTGCTGCTGATTGCCATGGCGGTGGTGGGCAGGGAGACGGCGGTGTATGTGGAGACAGTGAATGCGGTCAGTGTACTTAAGGAGGAACGACATACTCCGGGTGAGGAATCCCCTGTGGTAGTGATTGATGCGGGGCACGGCGGGGATGATCCCGGGAAAATTGGAATCAACGGAAGCCTGGAGAAGGATATTAACTTAAATATTGTAAATAAACTCGCGGGATACCTGGAGGCGGAAGGCGTGCAGGTGGTACTGACCAGAGACACGGAAGAAGGTCTGTATGATGCGCATGCCTCTAATAAAAAGGTACAGGATATGAAGCGCAGGATCGAGAAGATAGAGGAGACGGATCCGGTCCTTACAGTAAGTGTTCACCAGAACAGCTACCCGGAGGAGTATGTCCATGGAGCCCAGGTATTTTATTATAATGGAAGCAGCGGTGGGCAGAAGCTGGCGGAGCTGCTTCAAAAACAACTGACAAAAGACCTGGATCCGGAGAATCACAGACAGATCAAGGCAAATGAAAGTTATTATCTTCTGAAAAAAACAAAAGGAACCATCGTGATCGTGGAGTGCGGATTTCTGTCGAATGCCGCAGAAGCAGAAAAGCTGTGCACGGAGACATATCAGGACAGAGTGGCATGGTCGATCCATAAGGGGATTTTACAATATATAGCACAACTGGAAAATCAAAACAGGGAAAACTGATAAGAAACAATCTTTCCATTTTATATCGTATATGTTATACTATATCCAAATGCATTATAATGATGTCGGGGTCAAAATTCCCTGACATCATTAGGATGAATGCCGATAACAGAAGGTAGAAAAATGGATACTGAAATCATAAAAATTCATCCCGGAGAGGGACCTGTCAGTGAAGAAGATGACAGGAAACTGCAGGCTGCGGGAGAGATCCTGAAAAGGGGTGGACTGGTGGCGTTCCCCACAGAGACCGTGTATGGTCTGGGCGGAGATGCGCTGAATCCCACATCCTCTCAGAAAATTTACGCCGCAAAAGGCAGACCTTCCGATAATCCGCTGATCGTTCATATCTATCGATTTGAAGATATAGAGAAGATCACGAGTAAGGTACCGGAAGAAGCAAAAAAAATAGCAGATGCATTTTGGCCGGGACCGCTGACCATGATCCTGCCGAAGTCTGATGCGGTACCACGCGAGACTACCGGTGGGCTGGATACGGTAGCGATCCGGATGCCGTCACACCCGGCGGCACAGAGGCTGATCAAGTACAGCGGCGGCTATATTGCAGCCCCCAGTGCCAATACTTCCGGCAAGCCCAGTCCTACTGTGGCGAAATATGTGGTGGAGGATATGATGGGGCGGATCGATGCCATCATCGACGGCGGAGAAGTGGGAATCGGACTGGAATCCACCATCATTGATCTGACGGTGACACCGCCGCAGATCTTAAGACCGGGTTATATTACCCAGGAGAAACTCAGCGAAGTACTGGGAACCGTGGATACAGATACCACGATCCTGCGGGCAGACAGCGGACAGGCTCCCAAGGCTCCCGGCATGAAATACAGGCATTACGCACCGAAGGGAGAACTCACCATCGTAGAGGGAGCACCCGAAGAGGTCAGAGAGTATATTAACCGGGCAGCAGCCACAGATCATGCAGCGGGCGAGAAGACCGGCATCATCGGAACGGAAGAGATGCTCTCCGGCTATACGGCAGATGTGGTAAAAAGTGTCGGCAGCCGTAAGGACGAGGACAGCATCGCCAGACATTTATATACCATCTTAAGAGAATTCGATGATGAAGGCGTAACGAAGATCTATTCCGAAGGATTTTCCACGGAGGGTTTTGGTCAGGCAATTATGAACCGTCTGTTAAAAGCAGCAGGACATAAAGTGGTAACGCTGTAAGCGTAATACAAGGAGGACAAATAAAAATGATAGCAATCGCAAGTGATCATGGCGGATATGATCTGAAAGAGAAAGTTAAGAAATATTTAGAGGAGAAAAACATTCCCGTTCAGGATTTCGGATGTGATAGCAAGGCAAGCTGTGATTACCCCGTATTTGGACATGCGGCAGCAAAAGCTGTGGCAGACGGTACCTGTGAAAAGGGCATCGTGATCTGTACCACCGGTATTGGCATCAGTATTTCCGCTAATAAGGTAGCGGGAATCCGCTGCGCACTCTGTTCCGATCCACTGTCCGCAAAAATGACCAGACTGCATAACGATGCCAATATGCTGGCAATGGGTGCAGGTATCGTAGGCGAGAATCTGGCACTGGAGATTGTGGAGACTTTCCTGAACACCCCTTTTTCCGGAGAAGAGAGACACAGCCGCAGGATCAGCCTGATCGAAGAGATCTAAGGCGCAAGATACAACCAACAACACTAAAATACAGGAGGACAAGTATATGTCAAAAGTAGTAGTTATGGATCATCCTTTAATCGAGCAGAAGATCGGAATCATCCGCAGAAAGGAGACCGGCACCAAGGATTTCAGACAGAACATCAGTGAGATCGCAATGCTGATCGGCTATGAAGCTACCAAGGATCTGAAGCTGGAAGAAGTAGAGATCGAGACTCCCATCTGCAAGACTACTGTAAAGCAGTTAAAGGGCAAAAAACTGGCACTGGTACCCATCCTGCGTGCAGGTCTTGGTATGGTAGACGGAATGCTGTCCCTGATCCCCGCTGCAAAGGTAGGACATATCGGACTGTACCGCGATCCTGAGACCTTAAAGCCCGTAGAGTATTACTGCAAGCTGCCTGCAGACTGTGCAGAGCGTGAAGTATTCGTCGTAGACCCCATGCTGGCAACCGGCGGCTCTTCCATCGCAGCAATCCAGCTGTTGAAGGACAAGGGCTGCAAGAGCATCCGCCTGCTGTGCATCATCGCGGCACCCGAAGGCGTGAAGGCAATGCAGGAAGCACATCCCGATGTGGATATCTATATCGGAGCAATGGATCAGAAGCTCAATGATCACGGATATATCGTTCCCGGACTGGGAGATGCAGGAGACCGTATTTTCGGTACCAAATAAAGGAGACACCAATGAGTGCCAAGCGCAGTGACTATATCAGCTGGGATGAATATTTTATGGGGGTAGCCCACCTGTCGGGGATGCGGTCCAAGGATCCGAATACTCAGGTGGGAGCCTGTATTGTCAGCCCGGACAACAAAATTCTGTCCATGGGATACAACGGCTTCCCCAAGGGCTGTTCCGATGATGAGTTTCCCTGGGAGAGGGAGAACGACAAGGATAGTAATCTGACAAAATATCCCTTTGTGACACATAGTGAACTGAATGCAATTTTGAATTACCGCGGAGGATCCTTGGAGGGCACGAAACTGTACGTGTCCCTCTTCCCCTGCAATGAGTGTGCGAAAGCCATCATTCAGGCGGGGATCCGCACTGTGGTATATGACAGCGACAAGTATCGGGGAACCCCTTCCAACCGGGCAGCAAAGCGGATGTTTGATGCAGCAGGAGTGGAATGTGTACCGTATCGTAAGACCGGGCGCATGATACAGATCGGGGTCTGAGCAACAGATAAAAGGAGTAAAACGTTTGAAGCGCCTACAGAAGACAGCTGTGCTGCTTGCAGCGGTGATCCTTGCAGGAGCATTTTCTTCAGAAGACATCAAGGTAGAAGCTACCAGTAGTACCTGGCAGCAGATTCAGCAGGAACAGCGGGAGAAAAATGAATTGCAGAACCAGCTGAACCAGGAAAACGATAATCTGGAGAACCTGAAAGGAGAACAGAATTCCCTCAAGGGACAACTGAATAATCTGAACGGTCAATTGACGGAGGTCAGCAATAATCTGGCGGATCTGGAACAGCAGATCGCGGATAAGGAGCAGGAGATCGCAGATACCCAGGACAGTCTGGAGGAAGCGAAGGCAACGGAAGAGTGGCAGTATGAATGTATGGTGATCCGCGTCCGGGATATGTATGAACGGAACGAGACCAGTTATATCAATGCGATCCTGAGTGCCCAAAGCTTCGATAAACTGTTGAATGCTGCGGATTTTTTTGAACGGATCGCTGCCTATGACCAGAAAAAGCTGAAGGAATTCGAAGAAAACCGTCAGCTGATCGAAGAGGAAGAGGCAAGGCTTCAGACAGAGAAGGCAGAGCTGGATAATCTGAAATTAGAAGCGGAAGCCGAGAAAAGCAAGGTGTCCGGTCTGATCAGCCAGACATCCAACAATATCGCCAAATATGCCGGAGACATCTCCGAAGCGGAACAGAGAGCCCTGGCGTACGAAGCGGAGATCAAGAAAAAAGAGGATAATCTGGAAACCCTCAGGAAAAAGCTTGCCGAAGAGATTGCAATGTCCCAGAAGGCGGCAAATGCAACCTGGCGGGATATTTCCGACATCTCTTTCGAAGAGGGAGACAGATATCTGTTAGCAAATCTGATCTACTGTGAAGCGGGAGGCGAACCTTATGACGGTCAACTGGCGGTAGCCAGCGTTGTGATCAATCGTGTTAGAAGTTCAGTCTATCCCAACACGGTGGTGGGTGTGATCTATCAGAACAAACAGTTCTCACCGGTAGCCAGTGGACGGTTGGAACTGGCACTGGCTGCGAATAAGGCCACGAGCCGTTGTTATCAGGCGGCGGATGAGGCAATGTCCGGAGTGACGAATGTAGGTAATTGCGTGTATTTCCGTACCCCGGTGGAAGGACTGACCGGCATCAGTATCGGTGGCCATATATTTTACTAAGGTGAATGTGAGAATCCATGAGAATTAACATCGTAGAACGAGAAGGGTATTCCAACAGAATTGTGGACTGGAAGATCTATGTGAGGAAGGATCTGACAGTTGCTAAGGCATCGGAATATTACTATGAATTTATAGAGGAAAATTCCTTTCGTCCGGTGAGTGAACTGGTGCTGCCGGAGGATGGTGAACTGCTGAAGAAGGCGGTTGCGGCAGACTCGTTCGCTCCGCTGGAATTAGTAACTGTTCTCAGCAATCTCAAGAATAGTACCCGGAATGTGTATCTGCGTATGGAACAGAGTGAACAGACAGAGGACGGAATTCCGTTGTATCAGATCACGCTATCGGATCTGCATGATCTGGAGAGTAGAGTACTCCAGCTGGAACGGAGCATTTTAAAGTATCGTCATTTTATGACATTGGAAGATGTTTATTACTTTGAGTATCTGATCGACAGTGATCATATCACAGTATATAAATATGTCAATGAACGATCAATGAATCAGTTTGAGGGGCCGTTGAAGGATCTGATCCTGCTGGTGGAGAACGCGCATACAGACAGTAACATTGCCAGAATGGAAGAACATCTGCGGGCGTTTTGTGCACATTTGCGCAATGGCGAAGATTCCTTTGAAATGAAATTCAATGGTCAGGATGAAGACGAGAGAAGGTGGACGGTGAGAGCCTCCCGGATTCCCAAAAACCGGAACATGCTGGCCGGTATCATAGATTCTGAAAAAAACCGTGAGCAGGAAGCCTACTATCTGACTCCGGCAGCCAGGGATGCCGGAACAGGTCTGCTGAATAAGCGGGCGTGGACGGAATATACCGTCGAACAGCTGAATCGAAAGGACGGTCGGGTCCGCTGGCTGGTGATCATTGATGTTGACGAGTTCAAACATATTAACGACACCTATGGACATATCTTCGGAGATCAGGTGATCCGTGGAGTGGCAGAGATCATGCAGGAGCTGGTAGGACAGAGAGGTGTCATCGGCAGATTCGGTGGAGACGAGTATGTGATTCTGTTAGAGAAGGTTGAGACCAGGGAACAGCTGAAGACCCTGCTTAAGACCATTGCGAAGGAACTCAGGCTGGCATTCGATCCGAAGATCCATGTGACGGCTTCTATCGGTGTGTCGGAATACCCGGTGGACGGAACAGAGTATGAGTATCTGATGCGCAAGGCGGATAAAGCTCTGTATCTTGCCAAGGAAAAAGGCAAGAACCGACACATTATATATGAAGAGCGTCTGCATGGAAAGCTGGAGACCGACGATATGCAGGACATGGCTATGGCCTATGCGGTATCCAAGGAGAAAAAACGGGAAACTATCACAGAGATGATCACAAAATTATGTGTATCGGGCGTGAACGCTATTGTGAAAAATGAAGAGCGCCTGCAACAGATCCGCAGTCTGTTTGATCTGGATGGCATTACTATTTTTTCGGACAGAGGTAGTAACCTTGTCTGCAGAAACGGTAATTATGTGGTGGAGGCTCCGGACGGTCGTCCCGGGTTTGAAGATGAAAGGTATCTCTCACTGTTTGGTGATGATGATATTTTTGTAGAATCCAATATGTTAAGACTTCGTTCCCAGATCCCGGCAGCCTATGCTGTGACACAGGAGCAGGAGATCGGGGCAGCCCTTCAATGCCTGTCCAGAAAAGAAGGGATTCCTTATACAATGGTCAATTTTGAAGTGTTCAATCGTAACCGTAAATGGTCCGATGAAGATATCACCCTGCTGACGCTGCTGGGACATTGCATCGGAAACCTGCTGAATTATTCAGAGTAAAGTAAATGAGAGCAGAAGCTCGTCGAACACTTGTGTTCGTAAGAGCCTATGCTCTCGTTTATTTTACGAAGTAAACACATGAGCAAAAAGTAAGCACTGCAAGTGCGGTTTTGCGAATGCGTTACTCTGAATAATTCAATAATTACAGCCCACTTTTCTCCAGAGGACTCTGGAGGCGGTCGAATTTGTCACGATAGATGATCGTGATCAGGTTGTTTAACTGGCGCAGGCAGGCAGTCATCTGTGCCTGCGTGATCAGACCTTTTTCCAGTGCCTCTGCCAACTCGTCCAGGTCAACAACATGCATTCTTCCGTCGGGATAGAGTATAATGTCAGCCAGCAGATCGGTAACGATCAGGGCATTGTCCTCCGGACGGCGGGTGTATTCTACAATATCGCAGTACCAGTATAACAGAGACCCGTCATGACGGTAGAACTTGCTGATCTTGAACCCTTCCTTCAGATAATAGCAGGAACAACCATGGGAAAAAGTAGTCTTGGGATTCAGCGTTTTCCATTTTGTCAGAATATAATCATCGTTCTGTTCTACGATAATATCGTCTTTTAACAAAATACATTCTTCCGGGATCAGTCGCTTCCGGTAGATCTGAAGTTCGTTGTTCATAGCATTTCTCCTTTGTAGCAATTGATAGCGTTCAAAGTTCCGGGAAAGGAATAAAAGGCAGTGGCGGCACGGTGTGAGGACATAATGTCTTCTCCATCCAGATCATGTCATGCCATTCCCCCTGCTTGAAGCCGGAGGCATGAAAATGTGCCACGGTCTCATAGTCGTGTTTTTCATGGAAGGAGATGCTGGGAGGATTCGGATAAGTGATGCAGGCACAGACATTGCAGATGTGCTGTGCTGTCAGATATTCCTCCAGCTTCTGATAAAGAAGGCTGCCGACACCACTGCTTCGAACATCCAGACTAACATAAATGGAGGTTTCCACGGACCAGTCGTAGGCCGCACGCCCCTTGAAAGCGGAGGCGTAAGCATAACCTACGGGAATACCGTTTTTCTCGGCCACCAGATAAGGGTAACGGGTAAGTGTACGGCGGATACGTTCCGCAAATTCTTCTATGGTGGGAACGACATATTCGAAAGTGATGGAGGTGTTTTCCACATAGGGAGCGTAAATGGCAGCCAGGGCTTCGGCATCTTCCGGTGTGGCGGTCCGGATCTTAATTTCATCATTGGCGGTGGTCTGCATTGTGGTAATCCCTCTTTCTGTGATCATTCGTAATTTCTGTAAAATAGTTACTCAAATAGTACTTCCGAGAAAGTATCCAAGTCAATCTTTTTTTAGATGGAATTTATATTTTTTTTACGCTTTCAGCAAGGGGATTTTACTGGACAGAGTGTTCAGATTTCGTTATAATGACAATAGATTTGCCTTATGGGGAAACAATATGCTAAAAAATATACAAAAATGTAAGCGTAGAGCAGAAATCAACATGGAGAGGAAGCAGTGTCAAGAAAAAAGAAACCCTACAACAGACAGGTGTTTCGCGCGGCCGCACTGATCATGCAATTCGGTATCAATATGCTAGTACCGATCTGCCTGATGTCGGCGGCAGGCGTCTGGCTGGACAAACATTTCGGAACGAACTTCTGGATGATCCTGCTTTTTTGTATGGGAGCAGTGGCCGGAGGGCAGAATGTATACCGTATGGCCAGGACAATTTATGATGACAGCGATGATAAACACATTAAAAAAGATAAATAGAACCGTTTTGGAGATGGTCTTAGGAATCCTGTTTCTGGGAGTGCTGGCGCAGATCATCGGAGCCTTTATCGTGAAGGATAAAATGATGTATGCAGGGAGCCTGTGGCTCGGTGTCCTGTTGGCGCTTGCAGCAACATATCATATGTACCGTTCCCTGGACCGGGCGCTGGATCAGCCGGAGAAGACTGCACAGAAGATGATCTTCCGCGGATATATCCTGCGTTATGTGATACTGATTTTTATATTACTGGTGCTTATGAAGACAGAGGTGATGAATCCGCTGATCTTCTTTTTCTCCTATGTGATATGTATGAAAGTAACGGCGTTTCTACAGCCGCTTACCCATAAATTATGCAATAAATTGTTTCATGAAACGGATCCGATTCCCCAGGCGATACCTAAGGAGACTGCCGGAGACGAAAATGTCCCGGAGAATCCGGCAGGGGCTGAAAAGGACGGAGAAGTGACAGAACAACAGAATAAATAATAAGGAGGTGAAACAATGGAACATGGAATTCTGTTATCCGGTGCCGATAATATCGATTTTATGATACATGGCGTGTTTAAGTATTCTTTTTTCGGCCATGAGGTATGGATAACGACCACACATGTGTGTGTGCTGATCGTCATGTTGATCATCATTGGTTTTGCCATTGCCGCCAACCGCTGTATGGCCAAAGCCAGAGAAGTGCCGGAAGGCTTTCAGAATGTGGTGGAGCTGATCGTGGAGAAGCTGGATGCCATGGTGGATACTCCCATGGGCAAGGCGGCACCGAAGTTCTATAACTACATTGGAACGATCTTCATCTTCATTCTGGTGAGTAATATTTCCGGTTTGCTGGGACTTCGTCCCCCCACAGCGGATTATGGCGTGACACTGCCCCTCGGCGTACTGACATTTATATTGATTCATTATAACCAATTCAAGTACCAGAAGCCGAAGGAGATCTGGGAAGGCATGTGTTCTCCACTGCCGCCCTGGCTGCCGATCTGGCTGCCCATCAACCTGATCAGTGAGATCGCCGTACCGATTTCGTTGTCTTTACGTCTGTTCGCCAACGTATTATCCGGAACGGTAATGATGGCATTGATCTACGGATTGTTAGGTATGATCGCCACGGCGTGGCCCGCAGCGCTGCATGTGTATTTTGACCTGTTCTCCGGAGCCATCCAGACATACGTATTCTGTATGCTGACGATGACTTATATCGCAAATGCAAGAGGAGACGCGTAAGCTTAAAATGCTAGAAAGATTCTGAAAGAATCTCAATAATAGGAGGATTTACTATGGATTTCAATGAAAACTTTATCTTAGGTTGTTCCGCAATCGGTGCAGGTCTGGCAGTTATCGCCGGTATCGGACCCGGTGTAGGACAGGGTATCGCAGCAGGACATGCTGCTGCAGCAGTAGGACGTAATCCCGGAGCTAAGTCCGAGATCACTTCCACCATGTTATTAGGACAGGCAGTTGCCGAGACCACCGGTCTGTACGGTCTGCTGATCGCTATGCTGCTGTTGTTCGTAAAGCCCTTACTTCCCTGATTAAACGAAAGGAATGCGGATGAAAATGATACTATTAACAGAAGGCGAGACCATGTCAAGACTGTTTGACCTGGACTGGCAGCTGCTGGCAGACTCCTGCCTGATGATCATTGCCATCTTCGTATTGTTCCTGGCGCTCAGCTATTTCCTGTTCAATCCGGCGAGAAAGTTCTTAAATGATCGTAAAGAGAAGATCAGAGGAGAACTGGAAGAAGCGAAGACCAGTCAGGAAAAAGCCGCAGAACTGAAGGAACAGTATGAGGCGAAGCTGAAAGATATCGACAAAGAGGCAGAGGACATCTTAAGTGATGCCAGAAGACGGGCTCTCCAGAACGAGGAGCGCATCGTCGCACAGGCGAAGGAAGAAGCAGGGAGAATCCTGGCGAGAGCACAGGAAGAAGCCAGACTGGAAAAACAGAAAATGTCCGACGAGATCAAACAGGAGATCGTATCCGTGGCATCTGTCATGGCAGGTAAGCTTGTGGGTGCGTCCATAGACACCGCCAGACAGAACAGTCTGATCGAAGAGACGCTGAAGGAAATGGGTGAGGACACATGGCAAAATTAGTTTCCAAAGTCTATGGAGAAGCCCTCTTCGAAGTGGCAGTCGACCATGGAAATGCGATCCAACTGATGAATGAGACCGCAGAACTTCAGAAGATCCTGGAAGACAATCCCGATTTTGACAAGCTGATGAAGCATCCCGGGATTCCCAAACAGGAGAAACTCTCCATGGTGGAGAAGGTTTTCCGGGGCAGGATAAGCGACGATCTGACAGAATTTCTGAATATCGTGGTGACCAAGGAACGCTACGGCTCATTAAAGGCAATCTTTGCTTATTTTACCGAACTGGTCAGAGAATCGGAAGGAATGGGAACCGCATATGTAAGTACCGCAGTGGAGCTGACGAAGGAACAGAAACAGGCAGTGAGAAAAAAGCTGCTTCAAACGACTTCTTATCAGTCCTTTGATGTGTATTACCATGTGGATCCGACACTGATCGGCGGAATGGTGATCCGGGTAGGTGACCGGGTAGTGGACAGCAGTATCCGGACCAAACTCGAAGATATGAAGAAACAATTATTAAATATTCAGCTGGGATGACCGGCTGAGAGAAAGGTGCGACAGATCCATGAATTTAAGACCAGAAGAAATAAGTTCCGTCATTAAGGAACAGATCGAAAGATATTCTTCCCAGCTGGATGTCTCCGATGTCGGAACAGTCATCCAGGTAGCGGATGGTATCGCTCGCGTACATGGACTGGAAAATGCCATGCAGGGTGAGTTGTTACAGTTCCCCGGCGATGTATATGGCATGGTGCTGAATCTGGAAGAAGATAATGTCGGTGTCGTATTGCTTGGCAGTGCCAGCAATATCGAAGAGGGCGATATTGTCAAGACCACCGGACGCGTGGTAGAGGTGCCCGTAGGAGATGCATTGCTTGGACGAGTAGTGAACTCCTTAGGACAGCCCATCGACGGCAAAGGCCCCATACAGACTGATAAATTCCGCAAGATTGAGCGTGTGGCAAGTGGTGTTATCACTCGTAAGAGCGTAGACACGCCGCTCCAGACAGGTATCAAGGCGATCGACTCCATGGTTCCCATCGGAAGAGGTCAGCGTGAGCTGATCATCGGTGACCGCCAGACCGGTAAGACCGCTATTGCGATCGATACGATCATCAACCAGAAGGGTCAGAACGTAAAATGTATCTATGTAGCCATCGGTCAGAAAGCATCTACCGTGGCAAATATCGTAAAGACACTGGAGGAGTTCGGTGCCATGGCATATACCACCGTTGTGGTATCCACGGCAAGTGACCTGGCTCCCTTACAGTACATCGCTCCTTATTCCGGTTGTGCGATCGGTGAGGAGTGGATGGAGAACGGAGAAGACGTACTGGTAGTGTATGATGACTTAAGTAAACATGCTACCGCATACCGTACACTCTCCCTGCTCCTTCGTCGTCCACCCGGACGTGAGGCATATCCCGGTGACGTATTCTATCTGCATTCCAGACTGTTAGAGCGTGCGGTCCGTATGAGTGACGAATACGGCGGAGGTTCCCTGACGGCACTTCCCATCATCGAGACCCAGGCAGGAGATGTATCCGCATACATTCCTACCAACGTAATTTCCATTACCGACGGACAGATCTATCTGGAGACAGAAATGTTCAATTCCGGTTTCCGTCCCGCGGTAAATGCAGGTCTGTCAGTATCCCGTGTAGGTGGTGCGGCACAGATCAAGGCAATGAAGAAGATCGCGGCGCCGATCCGTACCGAGCTTGCTCAGTACAGAGAGCTGGCTTCCTTCGCACAGTTCGGATCTGAACTGGATGCAGATACCAAGGAGAAGTTAGCGCAGGGCGAACGTATCAAGGAAGTGCTGAAGCAGCCTCAGTACCAGCCTATGCCGGTACAGTATCAGGTTATCATCATCTATGCGGTGACCAAGAGATTCCTTTTGGATGTGCCGGTAGAGGACATCACCAGATTTGAGAAGGAATTCTTTGATTATCTGGATACCAAGCATCCCGAGATCCCCGCAGCCATCGCTGAGGAAAAGGTGATTTCCGATGCTACGGAAGAAAAGCTTGTGAAGGCACTGAATGATTTCAAAGCAGAGTTTCTGAAATAAGTGTGTCAGCCGTGACATACGGCAGAATGAGAGGTAACTATGGCATCAATGCGTGATATCAAGCGCCGTAAGACCAGCATTCAGGGCACACAGCAGATCACCAAGGCCATGAAGCTGGTATCTACGGTAAAGCTTCAGAGAGCCAGAGCAGGTGCAGAACGTTCTCAGACGTATTTTGACTGTATGTATGATACCGTAAATAATATCCTGTCCAGGGTAGGCCATCTGGAACACAAATATCTTGTTCCGGGTGCTTCTCCGAAAAAGGCGGTCATTGTCATTACCTCCAATAGAGGTCTGGCAGGCGGTTACAACTCCAACGTAGCCAAACTGATCACCGGACAGGAGGACTGGAAGACAGAAGACGTGGTAGTCTATGCCATCGGTAATAAGGGCCGGGAGATTCTGGAGAGAAAAGGATACACCGTGAAGGAATCCTATCCGGAGGTTATTGAGGAACCGGCTTATGCTGAAGCAATGCTTCTGTCACAGAAGCTGTTGACATCATTTGCAGCCGGAGAGATCGGTGAGATCTATCTGGCATATACACATTTTAAAAACACGGTGAGCCATGAGCCGAAGCTGTTGAAGCTTCTGCCTGTGGAATATGATGCAGACGCGAAAGCCCCCGCAGAGGGTGCTGACGCACTGATGAATTTTGAGCCGGAAGATGTGGAAGCACTGGATATGATCATACCGAAATATATTTCCAGTCTGATCTATGGTGCGCTGATGGAAGCGGCAGCCAGTGAGAACGGTGCCCGTATGCAGGCCATGGATAATGCCACCAGCAATGCGGAGGATATGATCAGTGATCTGTCACTGAAGTACAACCGCGCAAGACAGGGAAGCATTACCCAGGAGCTTACAGAGATCATTGCAGGCGCAGAGGCGCTTTAATATTTATATTTTGCAGTTATGTCTCTGGCAGGCTTTGCATCATTCCTAAGCAGACCGTAAAGGAACGCCGGCACTTAATAAGCGTTTCAACGCGAATTTAGTACCGTTGCGTTCCGATCCGAGCGCAAGCGTGTCTGCGTGGAAGATACAAAGACTGCCAGAGAAAAGCAGTGCAAAAGGTGAGTTGATTATGAAATGCCCGCATAGCGGGCAGGAAAGAGGTAGAAATGGCAGGAGAGAATAAAGGAAGGATCACCCAGGTCATCGGTGCCGTACTGGATGTACGATTCGATGAGGGCAAACTTCCCGAGATCAATGACGCGATCCGCATCCCTACCAGAGATGGAGGAGAACTGGTAGTAGAAGTCTCCCAGCACTTGGGTGATGATACTGTCAGATGTATCGCCATGGGTACTACCGACGGACTGGTAAGAGGAATGGAGGCAATCGCCACCGGAGCTCCGATTTCCGTGCCGGTAGGAGAAAATACCCTGGGCAGAATATTTAACGTACTGGGTCAGCCGATTGATAACAAGCCGGTACCGGACGGGGTATCTTACGAGCCTATCCACCGTGCTGCACCGACCTTCGCAGAGCAGTCTACGGACACAGAACTGCTGGAGACCGGTATCAAGGTCGTTGACCTGCTCTGTCCTTATCAGAAGGGTGGTAAGATCGGTCTGTTCGGCGGTGCCGGAGTAGGTAAGACCGTACTGATCCAGGAGCTGATCCGTAATATCGCCACCGAGCACGGCGGATATTCCGTATTCACCGGTGTAGGTGAGCGTACCCGTGAGGGTAACGACCTGTATCATGAGATGCAGGAGTCCGGCGTACTGGACAAGACCACCATGGTATTCGGACAGATGAATGAGCCCCCCGGAGCGAGAATGAGAGTCGGTCTGACCGGACTGACCATGGCAGAGTACTTCCGTGACAAGGGTGGTAAGGATGTGCTGTTGTTCATTGACAACATTTTCCGTTTCACACAGGCAGGAAGTGAGGTATCCGCACTGTTAGGACGTATGCCTTCCGCAGTAGGATACCAGCCTACATTACAGACAGAGATGGGTGCGCTGCAGGAGCGTATCACATCCACCAAGAACGGATCCATTACTTCCGTACAGGCAGTCTATGTGCCTGCGGATGACCTGACAGACCCGGCACCTGCGACCACATTCGCACATCTGGATGCCACCACGGTTTTGTCCCGTTCTATCGTAGAACTGGGAATCTATCCCGCAGTAGATCCTCTGGAGTCCACATCCCGTATCCTGGATCCCAGAATCGTAGGTAAGGAGCATTATGAGACCGCCCGCGGTGTACAGGAGATTCTGCAGAGATATAAGGAATTACAGGATATTATTGCCATCCTCGGTATGGACGAATTGTCCGAGGAAGACAAGCTGGTCGTATCCCGTGCCCGTAAGATCCAGAGATTCCTGTCCCAGCCTTTCTTCGTGGCAGGACAGTTCACCGGTCTGGAAGGAAAATACGTACCGATCAGCGAGACCATCCGCGGATTTCGTGAGATCCTGGATGGTAAGCATGATGATATTCCGGAGAGCTACTTCCTGAATGCCGGAAGCATCGATGATGTACTGGCAAAGGTTCATGCATAGCATGAGAGGGGAGTATAGATATGGCAGATAAAGAATTCATACTTCGTATCATAACCCCGGAAAGAGTGTTCTATGAGGGAACTGTGGATATGGTAGAATTCAATACCACGGAAGGACAGATCGGTGTCCTTCCGGGACACATTCCCCTGACGGTGATCGTGAAGCCGGGTATCCTGCATATTACGGAGAAGGACGGAGAGAAGGAGGCAGCACTGCATTCCGGATTCGCCGAGATCCTTCCCGAGGGAGTTACCATTCTGGCAGAGATCATTGAATGGCCCAATGAGATCGATGAGAACCGTGCGGAGGCAGCACTGCACCGTGCGGAAGAGAGACTGCGCAGCAAGACGCCGGAGACGGATATTGCCAGGGCAGAGACGGCATTGCAGAGAGCAATGGCAAGAATTGAGGTGCTGCGATAAGAATCGCAGCACCTATTTTTTATTCTGTGCATATGCTATAAAAAAGCACGAGGCGAAAAATTATGGTATCACGCCCATTTTTTATGACATTGCCCGGATATCCCGGTAGAATGGATGAAAAAGAACTATTAAGTGACCTGGAATATCTGCAGCAGACCTATCCCGGAGAAGTCAGACGCTGTCAGCGCAGAATTGCGGAAATATTGGACAAATATGATTATGAAGGAAGTATGATCTATGACGAATATCCGGACCGGTTAAGCCTCTACCGGATCGCTGATACCATTGGTAAGATCCTGGAGCGGGAAGCGGGAAAAGTCTCGGGAGATCTGATCCAGGTACTGGTGTGTGATGAGATCTACAAGAGAAGACACGGCGGAAGACGTGGAATGATTGCATTTTTATAGCAAAGAGGAAGCATTTATGTTACAATGAACACTGTGAATTCATCAGGCATGAAGCGTATGGAAGCAGGATAAACTATGGAAGAATTGAAAATACTTTTGCAGCAAATTTTGAATAAAGACTTACAGCAGATCATCCTGAGCAACAGTCGTCATCCGGAACAGGTTCAGAAGGCGAAGATCCGCCCGGTACTGATCCGCGGGGAACTGGTGTTTCAGGAGACTGCTTACAGAGGAACACAGGTGTTCCATGAGAATTTTACGGCGGAGCAGATGACAGACAGAATCTGCCTGGCACTTGCAGAGCAGTTCAGACAGGGAGAATTTACAGCGAAAAGCTTACAAGCTACGGCGTTAGTCAGTAAGAAAGGAAAGCTGACTCTGAAGGTGAAAAATAATACCTCTCCCGAACAGGAGGATCTGCAGGCACTTTCGCATAACCGCACCAAGCATTATATCCTAGAGGAAGGAAAGCCTGTGGATTTCCTGGTGGGACTGGGTGTGCAGACGCCGGATGGCCGTGTGACGAAGGCGAGATTCGATAAATTCCGTCAGATCAACCGTTATCTGGAATTCATCGAGGATGTGATCGATGAACTGCCGACAGACCGGACGATCCGGATCATTGATTTCGGCTGCGGCAAATCTTATCTTACTTTTGCCATGTATTACTATCTGCACGAATTACAGCATAGAGATATTCAGGTGACCGGACTGGATCTGAAGACCGATGTGATAAAACATTGCAACGAACTGGCGGAGAAGCTGGGCTATGACAGATTAAAATTTGAGCGGGGAGACATCAGCACCTATGAGGGAACGGACGTGGCGGATATGGTGGTGACACTGCATGCCTGTGACCTGGCGACGGATTATGCCCTGGACAAAGCGGTCAAATGGGGAGCCAGAGTCATCCTGGCGGTACCCTGTTGTCAGCATGAACTGAACAGACAGATTACGTGTGATCCCCTGAAGCCGGTACTGAAATATGGGATCATCAAGGAACGTATCGCGGCACTGCTTACAGATGCCCTCAGAGCGAATCTCCTGGAACAGCAGGGGTACGAGACACAGATCCTGGAATTCATCGACATGGAACATACACCTAAAAATCTGTTGATCCGTGCGGTGAAAAAGGGCAGCATGCGCCCGAAGCACAGTACGGATATCCGTACTGTGGAGGAACTGCTGCATGTGGCACCGACACTGGACAAACTGCTGAATAATGAATGAGTGAAGAAGCAAGAATGAAGAAAACGATTATTAAAATTGCCGTATGCGTTGTGGTGTTTATAGCGTCAGCGTTTATCATCGGCGGCATTATGAATCAGGGACATAATAACATGACCATGGAAATGGCTCCGGCAACACTTCCCGTGATCACCATGGAGAGCGGAGGAGTGGCATGTAACGAGCTGCATGGCAACACGGTGGAAATGGATGTAGCATACCAGAAGGATACCGTGACCATGCTGGGTGCGGACAGACAGGCGAATTTTACCGTGGATACCTATGGCAGAGAAGTCACGGGGATTTCCATGGAAGTCCGCAGCATCGACGGCTCCCGCCTTATAGAGAACGGAGAAGTCACCGGATGGAAGGCGGGAGGGAAAAGCTTCGCCGTCACACTGGCATTGAAGGATCTGATCAATACCAATACACAGTACAGTCTGACCCTAATCCTGGAACTGGAAGGGGAACAGAAGGTCTACTATTATACAACGATCCTGTGGAACGACGACCTGCATATCGCAGAGATCCTGGAGTTCGCCACGGATTTTCATGGGAAGCTCTATGATAAGGAAGCAGCGAAGGAACTGACCAAGTATTTAGAACCGAATTCCAAGCTGACGGATAACGGCACTTTTCATAAGGTGAATATTCACAGCAGTTTCCAGCAGATTACCTGGGGAAGTCTGGAGCCGACGCAGGAAAATGCGGCTTCCATCCGCCTGGTACAGGTGAACGGCAATGTAGCATCGCTTTTGATGGATTTTGTCGTGTCCACCGGTGAGGGGAAAAATAAGATATATTATAGCGTGGAAGAATACTATCGCGTCAGATATACCTCGGAGAGAATGTATCTGCTGGATTATGAGCGGACCATGACACAGATCCCGGATACCGGGCGGATGTATGCCAATGATAAGATCCTTCTGGGGATCACGGACGAAAATGTGGATATGATGGAGAGCACCGACGGCAATACCGTGGTATTTTCTGATAGGGGACAGCTGCTTTGCTATAACGCGGTGACCAATGGGCTGACGGTGATCTTCTCTTTCTATGACAAGGAAAATGCGGACTGCCGTACTCTGTATGACCATCATGATATCAAGATTCTGGATGTGGACGAGGGCGGCAATGTGAAATTCGCTGTATACGGTTATATGAACCGGGGAAGACACGAAGGGGAGACCGGTATTCAGATCTTAAGCTATGACAATTCCCTCAATACCATAGAGGAAGAAGTTTATATTCCCTATTCCAAGAGTTATGCGGTGCTGAAAGACGAGATGAATCAGCTGCTGTACCAAAACAGACAGCAGCATCTGTACCTTTTCCTGGAAAACGGAGTCTATGATGTGGACCTGGAGAACCGAAGTGAAGCGCAGCTGGTAAGCATACACCAGGATGACAGTCTCCAGGTATCGGAGAACCATGAGATCATCGTATGGCAGGAAGGGGACGATATAAATCACAGCAGCCAGCTAAATGTGCGGAACCTGAATACCGGAGAGCAGACGGTGATCCGCGCGGAGGATGGCGAGGCAATCCGCCCCTTGGGATTCATGGGAGAGGACATCATCTACGGTGTGGCAAGAGAGAGTGATATCCGCACGGAGAATTCCGGACAGATATTCTATCCCATGTATAAGGTATGTATCAGTAATTCTTCCGGTGCCAGTCTGAAGGAATACGGGCAGGAAGGAATCTATGTCGTGGGATGTACGATCGAGGGCAACCAGATCACACTGTCCCGCCTGCAACGGACGGAGAACGGCAGTTACCAGGAGATCCTGGATGACCAGATCATGAACAATGTGGAAGAAGAAGCCGGACAGAATAAGGTGGTCACAGCAAATATCGATATTTATGAGCGCTATGTGCAGATTCAGACGAAATCTTCCATTGATACGAAGACCATCAAGGTGCTGAACCCCAAGGAGGTTGTATTTGAGGGCGGCAGAGAGCTGGAACTGGATGCGGTCAGCGAAGTGCCCCGGTATTATGTCTACAATGCATATGGCGTATGCGGTATCTACAGTGCTCCGGGCACGGCAGTGAAGGAAGCCTATGACACGTCCGGTATTGTGACCAATGACCGTGGAGTTACGGTATGGCTCAAGGGAAACCGTGTCAGCAGGAACCAGATCATGGCGATCAAGGAAGAGAGCGTCACGGAGCAGAAGAACAGCTTGGCCGTATGCCTGGATAACATTCTCAGACATGCCGGAATCACCCGCAACACAGAGTACGATCTGGCGCAGGGCAAGACTGCCACTACGATCCTGTCAGAAAATATGACGGGAGTACAGGTGCTGGATTTAAGCGGCTGTACGCTGGATGCAGTGCTGTATTATGTGAATCAGGATATCCCGGTACTGGCGATCCTGGATGACGGGGAAGCAGTTCTGGTGACAGGATTTAATGAATTCAATGTGGTCATTATGGAACCTGCCACCGGAAAGCTGTATAAGAAGGGAATGAACGATGCCACAGCGTGGTTTGCTGAGAATGGCAATCATTTTGTGACGTATATGAGAGTGGAAAATTAATAGAAAAGTCTGAGATGAAAAATTCCCTGCCTGTAAAAACAGGCAGGGAATTTGCATTGTTAAGAATTCGTAGGCACAGCTGTTGGCTCGATGGGTTGTTCGGATGCCGGTGTCGCTGTCGGAGCCGGAGCAGAGGTCGGTGCCGGTGTAGAAACCGGTACGGAAGCAGGCTCAGAGGAATCGTTGTCCGCTACAGGAGGTTCTGCAATGAGCTGTCCCCTTATACCGGTAATGGAAAATCCGGCTGCGATTACCTTGTCGATGGTTATCAGCTCTCTTTTTTCCTGAAGACCATGGTTGACATAGTGGACGTAATAGGCAACCAGATCATTGCCGAAAGCATCCCGGAGATCCTTATATGCTGCTATATAGGCAAATACATTAAAACGCTTGCTTAAGGCTCTGCCCTCGGAGAGACCATGGGTAACAAAGTGCTCCCACAGGGCATCTTCACCAGTGCCTACCGCTGCTACAACATCCGGATACATCTCTGCATACTCCTCTGCGTTGAAGAGCTGTTTCATCAGAGCGAAGTCTGTCGGAGCTGCTGCTGTTGTATATACGGCCGGTGCCGGCGATTCTGCAGGAGCAGCATTTACTGTTGTCAGGCTCACCAGACACAGCATTGTTGCAAGTGACACAATTAGAAATTTCTTTTTCATTTGTTCTTCCCCTTTCTGAAACATTTTGATAAACATATTATACCAAAAAACATCCCCAGGGGGAAGAAATTTCAAAAAAGAAATCCTTCGTAAGGAAGATCAAATAGTGATAAAAACTATTTCTGTACGTCAAAAATATATTTGCGATACTTCTGCAGAACGGTACGTAACAACATACCCAATACGCCGCAGGAGATCACTTCACCGATGCCGACGGTCAGCATGAAATAAGGAATACCACCTTCTAAATGATACACATAAGCCAGCACGAAAGGAACGATGATGGTGTTGGCGATGATGGGAGGCAGAGGAGCCAGCCATTTGTTCTTATCACGCAGCAGATAAGTGCCAAATGCACCGATCAGGGTTGCCAGGCTGCCGAAGATAATGTCAAGCAGCATGCAACCGGTCATGGTATTGCTGATGATACATCCCAGGAAAAGTCCCGGTATGGCAGCAGGGGTAAATACGGGAAGAATCGTCAGGGCTTCCGAGAAGCGGACCTGAATGGCATAATTTGCCAGTCCCAGAGCGTTGGCTAACATGGTCAGCACAACATAGAGAGCAGCGATCACCGCTCCGTGTACGAGGTACAGTACTTTCTTGTTCATTTGTTTTCTCCTTTAGTTTTTATTTACGTGTGGAAGGTCTCGAACACACGAATGGATTTGCGAAAAGCCTTGATTTCAGGGCGTTTCAGCCTTACCAGTATACCAGTATTCTGGAAAAAGTCAAGCCCGGGTACAATTTTGGTACAATTCAGGCACAGGATTAGATAAGGGGAGATAGAACCAGATAAGGGAAAAACCTTGAAAATGGGTTTATTCTCTGCTTTATAGATATTTAAGACATTTGGAACAAATTTCCGTAGATTTTATATGAAATAGAAGATATAATATAAAAAAGGGAGTTTTCGAAAGGAGTTGATACTGGCATGAGTATAGCGGAATTAACTGCAAAAATCGAAGGTTTGTCACCGGACGATTATAATATGGTAATCATGCTTGTTGATAGATTATCCGAAAAGTCAGAGGGAAACGGACTTAGAAGATTAAGCGAGGACGAACTGGTAAAGGAACTTACCGAATCAATCCAGAAGAGTGACAAGGGAGTAACAAAGCCAGCAAGAACCGTTTCAAAAAGCATGAGGGAAAAATATGCGGTTTAATGTGGAACTGTCAGAACTGGCAGAAAAGCAGTACGACAATATCCTGTCTTACATTGCAAACGTGTTAAAAAACCCACAGGCATTAGAAAATGTTATGGATGATTTTGATGATACGATTGTAAAATTGGAGAAGATGGCGGATGCCTTTGGATATTGTAAAAGTAAGCGATTAAAGGGAATGGGATTACATAAGATCGGATTTGAAAACCACAGATATTTACTTGTATATCGTGTAAAAGGTAGTCAAGTCATTGTCGAAGGCATCTACCACGAATTACAGGATTATGAAAATACAATTTAGATTGTGAAGCAAGAGGACTCTTCGGAGTTCTCTTTTTATATTTCTACATCATCACTAATCGCCCTATAAAATCTCTGGCTATTCTCGCCACTGCCAAAACATTTTCCCAGCGTTATTGTATTAAATGTAAGACACAACTGACGTCCGGCTTTTGTGCGAAAAAATACCCTGTCATAAGGTGATTATACCACAGAAGGACAGAAAAAAACGGGAATCTCGGATGACTATTGAACGAAACCTCTGAAATTTCCATTCGGCTAGGTCGATTCATGACATATTTGGGTCGATTCATGCAAAAAACGGTTTTTAGCGTCTAAAAGATAATATAATTTGTATGGATGAGTTGATGGGAAACAACTTATATATACGAAAAGAAAGAAGGGAAAGACATGAGAGTAAGAAAAAGTGTAAGAGTACTGGCTTTATTATTATGTCTGTCGCTGATGACAGTGCCGGTGAAGGTGTCAGCAGACTATTATGGTGTAGAAATGCCAACTCTGGAGTACTATAACAATGGAGATAACAATGGGGATTTAAAAAAAGTAACTTTTGCTGGGTCTTTAATCCGAGGTAATAGCGACGGCGGGCATATTGTGATCATGACAAATAGATTGCGATCCGTTGTAGAAGGAACAGGATATGGGGATTTTACGGATTATGGATTTTATGGAGGAAGATTCAGGGATTTTGTGGCTGTGGAAGAAGATGATAGGGATAATAGTACATTTGGAATTGTAGCGTATACCGCCGAGTTGCTTCACCCTAACAAAAGGTCAATATCTATTTCACTGCCAGAAAGAGTGATTTCCAAAAGTAATCCGGGAGTCTATTATATGTATCTTTGGACGCAATACGAAGGATATTGTTATCCTGATCAATTATTAGCCAGGATAAAAGTGACAGACACGGATATAACAGTAGATCCGGCAACCAGCAGAAATTCGTGTAATGATGAAAGGTATTTTTATATTGTTCCGCCTGCTCACATGACAAGAGATATGAGCTCAGGTGCAGAACTCCAGGAAGAAGTAGTTCAAGGTTCAGACATAGCTTCAGTTATATATACGGCGAATGAGGGATATTATTTTCCAGAAGACTATACTACATCAGGGGCTCCGTATGGTATTACAGTAACAAGGAACAGTGAAAACAAAATTACAGTGTCTGGTACATTGACAACAAATGCTAAACTGACATTAACGGAGCCGACGGCAAAGTCTGCAACCTATACGGTAACAGTAATCCCGGCAGAACACATGACACGAAAAACAGATTCCGGTTTAGCGACACAGAGCGGCTTGACTGGAGCCATGAAGGATGTTGTGTATACAGCAGAAGATGGCTATTATTTTCCTGAGAGCTATCCTGTAGCGACAGTGAACGGTATTACCGTAACCAGAAAGGATGATAGTCAGATCATAGTATCCGGCACACCGACAGCCAATACCGAAATACAGTTGACTGCTCCGGAGAAAAAAGTTGTAACTTATAATGTAACAGTAACCGCAGCAGCTCACATGAAGCGAGAAACAACTTCCGGTTTAGCGACACAGAACGGCTTGACCGGAGCCATGACGAATGTTGTGTATACAGCAGAAGCTGGCTATTATTTCCCTGAGAGCTATTCCGTAGAGGCATTGAACGGTATTACCGTAACCAGGAACAATGATAGCGAAATCACAGTATCCGGCACACCGACAGCCAATACCGAAATAAAGCTGATGGCGCCAACAGAAAAAACACCTACGCCGCCGTCAACAGAACCTGCACCGGCGACTCCGACCCCAGCACCGGCAACCCCTGCACCGGCGACTCCGACTCCTGTACCGGCAACGCCGACACCTGCACCTTCAAATAATGACAGTAATAATGATTCAGATAACTCTTCGGACAGTCAGGTTTCTCAGGTCACAGCAACCCCTGCACCGACACCGGAAGCAATAACTTACGCGGTACAAAAAGGTGACTCCCTTTGGAAAATTGCCCGTAGGAACGGTTGCAGCCTTCAGGCACTCATGGAGGCAAATAAGGAATTACTTAAGAACAGCGACCGGATTTATCCGAACCAGAAGTTGATTATACCTACCTCAGATGCGACACCTAATGTACCACTTTGGCAACAGCCTGCTGCTTTGCCGAATTCCGGTGCATATAGAACTTATAAGGTGCAGAAGGGAGATTCTCTTTGGAAGATTGCTCACGAAAATGGCTGCTCTTTAGAAGAACTTATTATTTTGAATAATATTTCTGCAGACCGCGTAAAGCTGATCTATCCCGGATGGGAACTGCTTATACCTGAAAAATAATGATGCCAGGGTCAAAAGGTCTAAGCCCACATGAGCTTGCTCATAAGTGGGTGA
>OJPL01000016.1_pt1 | contig 65131 bp, 55 predicted proteins | sample 1598501 | NCBI WGS metagenome assembly OJPL01 (sample SAMN03922486, study PRJEB24848) | human gut metagenome | isolation source: stool sample | host: Homo sapiens | place: Germany | collected 2011-05 | reverse complement strand
TCATCCACAAAAACGAGCCCGGCATGATCAGCCAGATCACCGCCCTGACCACCGAAGCCGGCCTGAACATCGAAAACATGGTGAACAAGAGCAAGAAGAACATGGCCTACACCATGCTGGATGCTACCGGTGCTGTGGACAAGAAGTTGGCCGAAAAGCTGGCTGCCATCCCCGCTGTGATCCGGGTGCGCATCCTGTAAAGCAAAACGATTTTTATTTTAGCAGCCCGGAAAAATCTGCGGATTTTTCCGGGTTTCTTTTTCACAGAGAAGGGCCGTGGCGGCAAACTGCATTTCCAAACCAGGATTTTTTACAAACTGGAAATTTTTTCTCGTCCCATCTGCCGGTTAGTTTCCATTTACAAACTGTAGTTTGTCTTAAAAAACGCGTTAGAGATAGCTTTTTCTAACTACACATCGTAAAAAGTTTACATGTGTTAACATTCAAGAAAAAGCTTGAAAATGGTAAATTCTGTGTTACAATAGGCTCGACAGAAGGGAAATGTCCACCCTGTTCTCCGGCTTTTGGCCGGTATATTCATCTTACAGGTCCTGCGGTGCAGGGCCTCTGACAGGAAATAGAAAAGGTAGGGAAGTTACTATGGATATCAAGAAGATTGCACTGTTCGCCGCCGGCACGCTGTTCGGCTCTGCCGGTTTCAAGCTGCTGTCCAGCAAGGATGCCAAGAAGGTCTACACCCAGACCACTGCTGCTGTGCTGCGCATGAAGGACTCCACCATGGAGACCGTCAGCAAAGTTCAGGAGCAGGCCGGTGACATTCTGGCCGATGCAAAGGCCATCAACGAGGCTCGTGCTGTTGAAGCCGAGGCTGCTGTGATCGAGGATGCCGCCGAGGAGACCACCGAAGAGACCGCTGAGTAATTTTCGGTTCGTAAAGCACTGAAAGCCCCAACGTGGCTTTCGAGCCGCCTTCGGGCGGCTCTTTTTTGTGAGAGTGGGACCGCAGGCGTGCAGGGTATAGCAGCCTGACGCTGCGGCAAAAAGATAGAGAAGGATATTTGATATATGAAATGTACCATTCTGCATGAAGGCAAGGGCCGGATGCGCGTGCATGTGGAAAAAGTCCGCATGACCCTGCACCGTGCCGATGTGCTGGAAGCTTATCTGAACCACCATGATGCCATTGTCCATGCCGTCGTTTACGAGCGCACCGGCGATGTAGTCATTACCTATACCGGCAGACGTTCCGCTGCCATTGCTGTTCTGGCAGGCTATAAGTTCGATGTGGCCGAGTATGACGCTCTGGTTACCTCCGCAGACAGCCGCAGGCTGAACCGGGAATATCAGGATAAAATGTTCGATCTGGTGGCAGGCCGCTGCCTGCGCAAGCTGTTCCTGCCCGCACCCCTTGACGCTGCCTACACCGCCTTCCGCTCCATCCGCTTCCTCTGGAAGGGTGTGCGCTGCGTGCTGAGCCGCAGGCTGGAAGTGGAGGTGCTGGACGCTTTGTCCATCGGCGTCTCGCTGCTGCGCGGCGACTTTGGCACCGCCGGTTCTGTCATGTTCCTGTTGAATCTGGGTTCTCTGCTGGAAGAGTGGACCCGCAAGAAGAGTCTGGACGATCTGGCTCGCAGCATGGCCCTGAACGTGGACAAGGTATGGGTGCGCAGTCAGGGCACCGAAGTGCTGGTACCTCTGACCAAAGTACGCTCCGGCGATGAGGTGGTCGTGCGCAGCGGCAACATGATCCCGCTGGACGGCACCGTGCTGGAAGGCGAAGCCATGGTGAATCAGGCTGCCCTGACCGGCGAAGCCATGCCGGTGCGCAAGGCAGAGGGGTCCACCCTCTATGCCGGCACCGTTGTGGAGGAGGGCGAGTGTGTCTTTATCGCCAAGGCCGAGGGCGGTTCCAACCGCTACGACAAGATTGTGGCCATGATCGAGGAATCCGAAAAGCTCAAGTCCAGCACCGAGAACCGTGCGCTGGTGCTGGCCGACAAGCTGGTGCCATGGTGTCTGGGCGCAACGGTGGTCACCTATCTGCTCACCCGCAACGCCACCCGCGCCATCTCGTGCCTGATGGTGGATTTCTCCTGCGCGCTCAAGCTCTCCATGCCGCTGGCCGTGCTTTCTGCCATGCGTGAGTGCGGCAGCTACCACATCACCGTCAAGGGCGGCAAGTATCTGGAAGCCCTGTCCAAGGCAGACACCATCGTGTTCGACAAGACCGGCACCCTCACCCGTGCCACCCCGCAGGTAGTGGAGGTCGTACCCTTCTCCGGCTGTAACGAGCGCGAAGTTCTGCAGCTGGCCGCCTGTCTGGAAGAGCACTTCCCCCATTCCATGGCCAACGCCGTGGTGCGTGCCGCCAAAGAGCGCGGCATTTCCCATGAGGAGATGCACTCCGAGGTGGAGTACATCGTGGCCCACGGCATTGCAAGCCGCGTAGGCGGCGAACGGGTGGTCATCGGCAGCCACCACTTCGTCTTTGAGGATGAAAAGTGCACCATTCCCGCAGCCGAGCAGCAGAAGTTCGATGCTCTCAAGCCGGAGCATTCGCACCTGTACATGGCAGCCAGCGGCCAGCTGGTGGGCGTCATCTGCATTTCCGACCCGCTGCGCCCGGAAGCCGCCGCTGTGCTGAACGGCCTGCGTGCGCTGGGCATCCGGAACACCGTCATGATGACCGGCGACAGCGAACGCACCGCTGCCGCCATTGCAAAGCAGGTGGGCGTGGACCGCTTCTTTGCCGAGGTGCTGCCCGAGGACAAGGCAAACTTCGTCCAGCAAGCCAAGGCCGAGGGCCACACCGTGGTGATGATCGGCGACGGCATCAACGACTCCCCCGCCCTGTCCGCTGCCGATATCGGCATTGCCATCAACTCCGGCGCTGCCATCGCCCGCGAGATCGCCGATGTGACCATCAAGGCCGACAGTCTGGAGGAGCTGGTGGCGCTCAAGGCCATTGCCAACTCCCTGCAGAAGCGCGTGCACGCAAACTACCGCTTCGTGCTCACCTTCAACTCCGCCCTCATCGCGCTGGGTGCTCTGGGCATCCTGCAGCCGGCCTCCTCTGCCATGCTGCATAATCTGTCCACCATTGGCATCAGCCTGAAGAGCATGACAAATCTCCTGCCGGAGAACAGGGCCCCGCAGCTGAAGGCCTGAACCATTGCATAAAAACAACGCCGTGTCTGAACATTCGACACGGCGTTGTTTTTTGTATTCTTATTCCAGCCCGATCTGCTGTGCGTACTCTTCCAGCAGCTCCCGCTCCAGGAACGGCGTCTTGACGCCCTCGCGGTCACGGTAGGTCTCATGGCCCTTGCCGATGACGGCGATCAGGTCGCCCTCCTGCGCGTGATCCACTGCGTAGTGCAGCGCATCCAGACGGTCGGGGATCTCCACGAACTTTGCGTCCGGGTTGCCCTTGTTCATACCCACGCGGATATCAGCAAGGATGTCCTCCACCTTTTCAAAGCGGTTGTTGTCCTCGGTGAGGATGGAGAAATCGGCCATTTTGGCGCAGATCTCGCCCATGCCGTAGCGGCGCAGCTTGGAGCGGTTGCCGCCGCAGCCGAACACCACCACCAGACGGTGGGGCTTGTAGGCCCGCAGAGTGGTGAGCAGGCTTTCTGTGGACACCTCGTTGTGGGCGTAATCCAGCAGGATGGTGAACTTTTTGCTGATGGGCACCAGCTCCACCCGGCCCTTGACCACGCATTTGCCAAGGCCGTCGTGGATCGCCTGATCCGGCAGGCCCAGCACCTTGCCCACCGCCAGAGCTGCCAGCGCGTTGTACACGCTGAACTCGCCGGGCATGTTCACCTTGACGTCCATCTCGTCCTTGCCGGTCACATTGAATTTAACGCCCAGAAAATCATGGGTGCGCAGCAGCTCATAGCCAGTCTCGCGGTAGTCGGCCTTTTCATCACGGCCATAGGTGACCAATTTACAGGTATGGCCTTCCAGCAGAGCTTCGGTGTTCTCATCGTCAATGTTCACCACGCCCACGTCGCAGCGCTTGAACAGCTGGCCCTTCCAGCTGCGGTACTCCTCAAAGGTCTTGTGCTCACCGGGGCCGATGTGATCCGGCGAAAGGTTGGTGAACACACCCACATCGTAGTGCACGCCCGCCACGCGGTCCATCATCAGGCCCTGACTGGACACCTCCATCAGCGCAGTATCACAGCCTGCGTCCAGAAACTCCCGAAAGGTCTTCTGCAGCTCGTAGCTTTCGGGGGTGGTATTGGCGGTCTCCTTGTGGCAGCCCATGTAGTAGATGCCATTGGTGCCGATCATGCCCACCTTGCGGCCCGCTGCTTCCAGCACGCTCTTGATCATGTGGGTGGTGGTGGTCTTGCCCTTGGTGCCGGTAACGCCGATCATGGTCATCTGGCGGGACGGGTTGCCGAAGAGGTTTGCACTCATCAGCGCCATGGCATAGCGGCTGCTCTCCACCCTGACCACGGTCACATCCGGCAGGGCGGAAAGGTCGATGTCATGCTGGATGACCAGCGCGCTGACTCCCTTTGCGGCACAGTCGGCGGCGAACTCGTGGCTGTCGCGCTGGGTGCCCACGATGCACACGAATGCAAGCCCCGGGGCTGCCTTGCGGCTGTCATAGATGATATCCGAAATTTCCGTATTCAGGCTGCCCTGCACCAGAGTAAAGGGCACACCTTCCAGTAACTGTTCCAGTTTCATTGCTGCTCACTCCTCAAACGGTCGTATTCTTACATGGGATCCTGGGTCTCGTTGGCGGTCATGCGGGCGGGGTCGGTCAGCGGCGTTTCCTCCGCTGCAGCCGTATCGCCCGCAGGCTGGGCTGCGGCATCCTCTGCGCCGTCTGCCGTGGTATCATCGGCAGACGGTTCCTCGGTCTGGGCCGGTTCCTCCGGTTCCGGCACCACATAGCCGGAAGGCAGGGTCGGCTCTCCCTGTGCAAAATAAATTTTGCGGGTGCTGCCTGCGCTCACATGGCTGAAATCCAGCCTGCCGGTGTCGGTAGGGGCACAGCCCTTGCCGTCGGCATTGGTCAGCACATAGCGTGCGCGGTCCAGCTTATAATCCAGATCGTTCAGGGTGCCAAGCAGCACGCTGACCCGATCCTGATACAAAAATGCCACCTGATCGGTGTCCGCAAATTCCATGCGGGTCACATCATCCAGCAGTTCATATTCCTCCAGCTTTGCCTGCAGCGCCGTCAGGGTCTCCATCTTTTTGTCCGCTTCCTCCGGGCTGCTGGCTGCTGCGCTGTCCGACGCCGCCGTGCTGTCGGCGGCATCCTCTGCCGCAAAGCTCAGCTGTTCGCCGGGGGCAGTCGTTTTCGCCTCACCGCCGTACAGGGTCTTGAGTCCCTCCGGCTGGGCCGACCCGCAGGCCAGGATCTTGAACTGATCCGAGAGGGTCAGCCACCCGCTTTGGGTCTGCATGGCGTAGGCAGGCACCGCTTCCGTCACCTGCACCACCACCGTGTTGGGATAATCCCGCACCACCCTGATGGATTCCAGCAGAGGGAATTGGCGTTCCAGCGCCGCCTCCTTTTCGCCGGGGTCAAAGCTGAAGATATTTTCCTCCGGCGCTACACCCAGCGCCTGGATGATCTCGCTGCTGGAATAGCCGCCCGCCTCCTGCACCACGGTGCCGTCCTTCGTCTGCACTTGAATGGTACCGATCTTGAACAGCATGGTCATGGTCAGGTAAACGCCGGCGGCGATCACGGCCAGCAGGGTCACAAAAGCCATCAGACGCCGCATCATCCGCCGCCGTTTCAGCGCGGCGCGGGTCAGGCGGCGTTTCTTGCGTTTTTCCCGCCGCACCGGGTCCCGGACCTGCTGTTGCTGCGCCGGGCGCAGGCGCTGATTTTTGTAGCGCTGGCGGGCGGCTCTGTCTGCCGTCTGCCCGGTCTGCTGGCTCTGGGGCCTGCGCTGCTGGGGCCTGCGGGCCGTGCCGGAGCTGTTCCGGCCTGCAGACGCAGGGCGGGAACGCGGTGCGCTGCGGTTCTGGCCCTGACTGCGGGTGCGCGGGGCACTGCTCTGGGCTGTGCGGCGCGGCTGGGTGGGAAACTCGATGCTGTTGTCCGTCCGGGTCCGCCGGACGGCGCCGTTGGACGTCCGGTCCGGCGCAAAGCTCAGCGGCTCACCATTAAAGCCATAGCGGCTGTCGGTGCTGCCGGAGGTCTCCTTTTTCTGTGAAGGTGCCTGAGGACGCTGCAGATCCTTCCGCAGGTCGTAGATGTTGCCGTTGTTTCCACCGGATCGCTGCATGGCGTGCACCTCCTTTCCGTTTTTTCCTCGTCAGTGCTTCTGCACCAGTTTCATCAGAGCAGCGGCAATGCGGTCCAGACTGTCGTCTACCGACAGGCTGCGCGCATTTCTGCCCATTTCAGCCAGCTTACCGGGCTGTGCCAGCAGATCAGCGACGGTGCCCACCAGCTTTTCGCCCGTCAGGTCTTTTTCCTCAATGACCACGGCAGCACCGGCCTTCTGCAGCTCCATCGCGTTGAAATACTGATGGTTCTCTGCCACATTGGGGCTGGGGATGAGCACCGCAGCGCGGCCCACGGCCTCCAGCTCGGCCAGCGTCAGCGCACCGGCACGGCTGATGACAAGGTCTGCCGCTGCCAGCAGCTCCGGCATGTTGTTGATGTATTCCTTCACCACAAGGCTGCTGCCCTCGGCAAAGTTCTTTTCCTTTTCCAGATCCTTGAACAGCTGTACGCCGTACTGACCGGTGGCATGCAGATGCAGCACCGGCTTGTGCTCCTGCTGCTCCCATGCGCACAGGTCGGCCACCACCTCATTGACGCGGCGTGCGCCCAGACTGCCGCCGAAGGAAAGCACCACGGTGCGGTCGCCTGCGCCAAGCTCGGCACGGATGGCGTCCCGCTCCTTTGCCTTTGTAAACACCTCCGGGCGCACCGGGTTGCCCACCACGATGGTCTTATCGGGTGCTCCCAGCTTTTCCACAGCGGCGGGCACAGCGGCGAACACGATGTCCACATCCGGTGCCAGCAGCTTATTGGTCACGCCCGGAAAGGCGTTCTGTTCATGGATGGCGGTGTGGATGCCCATTTTTGCAGCGCAGCGCACCACCGGGCCGGACACATAGCCGCCGCAGCCGATCACGAGATCGGGCCGGACTTCCCTCATGATCTTCTTTGCCTTGGGGCCGGAAAGGGCCAGATTCCACAGGGTGACGATGTTGCGCCTGATGTTGTTCAGCGACAGTCTGCGCTGGAAACCGGTGATTTCGATGTGGTGGAACGGATAGCCCGCCTGACCCACCAGACGGTACTCCATGCCCTCCCTGCGGCCGGCAAAGTGGATCTCGGCAGAAGGATCTGCCTTTTTGATGGCACCTGCAATGGCAAGTGCCGGGTTGATATGGCCGGCAGTGCCGCCGGCAGCGATAAGAACTCGCATACTGATTTCCTCCTATATGGGTCCGGCCTTTGCCCGGAGCCTCTCATTTCCCGTTCTGTGCACGGCGGGCATCTTCCAGATTGATGGTCCTGCTGGCCCGTTCGGCCTCCTGCGCCGCACGTTCTGCCTCCCGCCGGGCGTGGTCTGCAGCCCGCTGCTGGGCCGCTCGTTCTCCGTTGCGTCCAATGTTCACCATCACGCCCATTTCTGCCAGCAGCAGGATCAGGCTGGTGCCGCCGGACGAAAAGAAGGGCAGGCTGATGCCGGTGTTCGGGATGGTATTGGTGACAACGGCGATGTTGCAGAACACCTGCCATGCGATCTGTGCCATAATGCCGATGCCCACCATGGTGCAGAACTGATTCTCGGCCTTGTAGGCAATCAGCAGCCCCTGCACGATGAACAGGATAAACAGCACGATGATGAGCGTGGCCCCGATGAAGCCCAGCTCCTCGCATACCACGCTGAAGATAAAGTCGTTGGTGCTCTCCGGCAGCCAGAGCTGCTTTTCCACGCTGTTGCCAAGGCCAAGGCCCTTCAGGCCGCCGGAGCCAATGGCATACAGGCTCTGCCTGGTCTGGGGGTTCAGTTTTTCCAGATCGTCCGACCATGTTTTCAGGCGGTTCTGCAGGTATGGGATCAAATCCACATGAGTCAGCAGCGTTTCCAGCAGCAGTGCTGCAGTGCCTGCTCCTGCCCATGTAATGATCCCGCCGCTGCCGCTCATCATCAGGATGGTGCCCACGATGGCGGTGGTCAGCAGGATGCCGGACATGTGCGGTTCCATGATCAGCAGCACCAGCACCGGTACCAGCGGCAGCACCGGCAGGATGATCTGCCGCACGATGCGGATGAACAGCCAGTCCTTCAGCCGGACCTTTTCTTTCAGGGACGGACGGAACCGTCCGATCTGCGGCGCACTGGACGCCAGATGCGCCGTGAGCAGGATCATCTCAAACTTAGCCACCTCAGAGGTCTGCAGGGTCAGTCCTCCCAGACGGATCCAGCGGCGGCAGCCGTTCAGCGGCGGAAAGGCCAGCGTAGCTGCCAGCATGAGCAGCACGATCCAGTAACACGGCTTGCATGCCCAGCGCAGAAAGCGGTGATCCACATAGCTCATGGCTGCCATGCATCCGATGCCAATGGCCATGCAGAGGATCTGCTGCTTGATGTAGTGCAGGCTGTCGCCCATGCGCAGGTAGCCGGTGGTGTAGCTTGCGCTGTACAGCATCACAAGGCCAAACGCCATAATGACCGCCAGCGTTGCCATCCAGTTGATCACCAACCGACTCCACGGCCCCGGGTCCCGCTGCAGCGGCGGGGCCCATGTCGTCTCTTTTTGTCTGTATTGTCTGCGGGCGGCTTCCATTGCCCTTCCCCCTCGTTTTTTCAGAATAAAGCGCTCAGGCCCAGCGTGCCAGACGCACGGCCAGCGCCAGCCCGCACACGCTCAGGGCGCACAGGCTGTAAAAAACATTCACCGCGCTCAGGCCGCGCTTTTCCAGCCAGCGGTGCAGCGGCGCAGCCGCGAACAGCGGCCTGCCCCGGCGGCGGTAAAACAGGATCTGCAGCGCCACCATGCCGCCTTCCAGCCAGAAGGGCAGCGCCAGCGGGACGCTGAGCTCTGCATAGCCGATGCACAGCGGGATGCAGCCGATGGCTCCCGCCGCAAACAGACACCCGCATTTGCCGGGGTGCAGCTTTGCCGGCGGGAAATCCCACAGCAGAAAGGCCATCAGTGCTCCGGCCAGCGCTGCCGGGAACACCGCCAGCGGGAACCATCCCAGCTGCGTTTCCAGCATCATCAGGCCCAGCATGGCCACAAAAGCCGTGCCGCACACCGTGCCGTCCGCGCCGTCGGCCACGCGGGCTGCTTCGGCCAGCGCCACCAGCAGTGCGCCCCACAGCAGCGGTGCCGGAGCAAACCGGATATAGCCCGCTCCCGGCAGAACGAGCCCGGCAGGCAGGCAGCCGCTCAGGGCAAGCAGTCCCAGCACCAGAGCCGCAGCAGCCGCTTCCAGCGCAAGGCGCGGTGCACGGCGCATGCCCAGCGCCGAACGGCTGCGGATGCACGCAAGGTCATCTGCCACGCCCACAGCACCAAAGGCAAATGTGCCCAGCAGCGCAATGAGCAGCCGGGACATCATCTGCCGGTCACTGCCAAGCAGGGAGGGCTGCGCGGCACATGCCGCCAGCCAGCCAGCACCCACTGCAGCCAGCGTGCCCACCATCAGGCACAGCCCGCCGATCGTGGGCACAGGCTCTTCCGGTTCCTTCCGGTCGATCTTCTGTTCCGGCTGCGCGCCGCGCATCGTACGCTGCAGCTCCCGCAGCAGCGGCACCATCAGATTGCCGAGCGCCGCCGTCAGTGCAAAACCCAGTACCGACGCGGCGATCAAGGCGAAACGAATCATTTTCCAGTCTCCAAATTCATGCCGGAATGTTATTCTTCGGCATCTTTCTGCTCTGCGTAGAAAATTTCCAGCACTTTTTCCAGAGCCATGCCGTGGCTGGCCTTTACCAGCAGTGCATCGCCGGGCTCCATGCGGTCCAGCAGAGCGTCCGCAGCTTCGCGGTAGCTGTCTGCGTGCAGGGTCTTGACTCCCTTGGCCGCAGCCACCACAGCGGTGCGCTTTGCATTTTCGCCGTAGGTCACAAGGCAGTACAGATCGCTCTCTGCGGCCAGACGGCCCAGCTCCTCATGGGCTTCGCGGGAAAGCTCGCCCAGTTCCAGCATATCGCCCAGCAGGGCAAAGCGGCGCTTGCAGGGAAACTCCCTGAACATGGCAAGGGCAGCCTTCATGCTGTCGGGGTTTGCATTGTAGCAGTCCTCAATGACAGTAACGCCCTTGCTGTGCACCACCTTCTGGCGGCGGCCAGTCTGCTCAAAATTGGAAAGGCCCTTGATGACGCCGTGCGGGTCGCACCCCAGACGGGTGGCGGCGCAGTAAGCAGCCAGTGCATTGGCAACATTGTGCCTGCCCATGGCCGGGATCCGCACCACAAAGGTGCCCTCTTCCTGATCTTCCAGCACAAAGCTCATGCCGTCAGTCTCCTGCCGGATGGACAGCGCACACACGTCCGCATTCTCGTCCGTCAGGCTGAACCACACCGGGTGCACATGCTCCGGCAGCTTTGCCTTGCGCAGGAAGGGATCGTCATAGTTCAGCACCAGCGGTGCGCCCTCGGGCAGGCCGGCACAGATCTCCAGCTTTGCCTTGCAGATGTTCTCCTGACTGCCCAGATTCCCGATGTGGGACACGCCGATGCAGGTGATGATGCCCACATCCGGACGGGCGGCACGGGCCAGACGGTCGATCTCGCCCGCATGGCTCATGCCCATTTCAATGACCGCATACTCGGTGCTGCTGCCAATGCGCATCAGGGTGCGGGGCATGCCCAGCTCATTGTTCTGGTTGCCCTCGGTCTTGATGGTCTCGCCAAAGCCGGCGAGGGCCGCATAGGTCATCTGCTTGGTGGTGGTCTTGCCCACACTGCCGGTCACACCCACCATCTTGGGGTGATACTGGCTGCGGTAGTTGGCGCCCATCACCATCATCGCGTGGTAGCTGTCCGGGCAGAGGATGGCCTTTTCTGCAGGCACACCCTCCACCGGGTGGTTCACCACCACGTAAACAGCGCCGTTTTCCAGTGCCTTTGCCGCAAAGTCGTGGCCATCAAATTTTTCGCCCGGAAAGGCCACAAAGATGCAGCCGGGCCGCACCTCGCGGCTGTCGGTGGTCACAGACTCCACCTGTACCTCTTCCGGGATGGAACCCGCGGGCACCAGCCCTGCCAGAAGCTTGCTTGCAGAAATTTTTTCCATTGGTTCTTTCCCCTCTCTTTTATCTTGTAAAACTCTCCCCCGAAAGGGGAGCTCTTTTGCATCTTACGATAAAGTGCAGTTCTTCAGAAGATTCACTTTGCCGTGCCCACTCATAAAGCTCGCCCTTCGGGAGAGCTGGCGCGCAAGCGCCTCTTGTTATTTATCCACAGGTAATGGTCACAATGGTGCCGCGCTGCACGCTGGAGCCGGGCTCCTCGCTCTGCGCCTGCACCGTGCCGCCTGTATTCCCCTCTACCACGCAGTTCAATCCGGCAGCGGACAACATCTGGCGGGCAAAGTCCGCGCTCTTGCCGGTCACATCCGGCACCTCGGTATGGCTGCCCTCGTAGGTATCGGTATACAGATACACGGTGGTGCCATAGGCCACCTTTGCACCTGCATGGGGGTACTGGTAGGTAACAGCTGCCGCCGCCTGACTGGCTGTGCTTTCGGCCAGCTGATGCTTGAGGCCCTTGATGTTCAGCTGCACCTGTGCGCTGCTCCACTCGGTGCCCACCAGATTCGGCACCGTGACCACCGTCTGACTGCGGTCCTCGCCGTCGGCGGCAATGCCAAGGTACGGCGCGATCTCGCTGATGATGTTGCCCACAACGGGAGCCGCCAGCAGGGACGAATAGTCCGTTCTGGCGTTGTTGGGGTCATCCAGCATCACATAGACGATGATCTCCGGGTCGTCGGCGGGCAGCACGGCGGCAAAGGATGCCACCTTCTTGTAGTCGCCATCAGCGCGGCGGTCCATGTTCAGCTGTTCGGAAGTGCCGGACTTGCCGCCGATGCGGTAGCCGGACACATAGGCGTACTTGCCGCCGCCGGTACCGGCGCCCACCTCATATTCCATGATCTGGCGGATCACGTTGCTGGTGCTCTCGCTGACCACCTGACGGCGGACATTGGCGCCGATCTCCTCAATGACGTTGCCGTTGGCATCGGTGATCTTATCCACGACATGGGGCGTGACCAGATAGCCGCCGTTGACCGCTGCAGCCACCGCCGTGCACATCTGCAGCGGGGTGATCGCCATGGCCTGACCAAAGGCCGAGGATGCCAGCTGCACTTCGCCCAGCTGGCTGCCCTTGTAGTACTGCATAAAACCGGTCTCGCTGGGCAGGTCCACGCCCGTGCGGTCGGTGAAGCCAAAGGCGTCAAAGTAATTGTAGAACGTCTGAGATCCAATCCTCTGGCCCAGCTGGATGTAATAGATATTGCAGCTCTGGCGCAGGGCATCGGCCAGATTGATGGTACCGTGGGCCTTGTGGCCTGCACAGTGGTAGGTCTCCTTGGCCACGCCGTAGGCACCGGCGCAGGTAAAGGTGGTGTTGATATTCGCCAGACCGGAATCCACGCCCATGGCCGAGGTGATCACCTTGAACACGCTTCCGGGGTAATACAGCTCGGTGATGGTCTTGTTCTTCCACTGGATATCCCGGAAGTAGCCGGAATAGTCCGCTTCCTCGTCCAGAATGCGGTTGCCGTTTGCGTCCTTGAGCTCGTTGCCGTTTTCATCCTTTTTGTAGATGCCGTACAGCTCCGGCTCGGCGTGCACCAGCTCGTTGAGATAATCCAGATTGGCACTGTAATCCAGCGGATCGTTGGGGTCAAAGTCCGGCTTGGAGGCCATTGCCAGAATGGCACCGGTCTTGACATTCATCACGATAGCCGCGCCGCGGTTCTCCACCGTGTTGGCTGCAATGGCTTCGTTCAGATACCGCTCCACGATCTCCTGCACGTTCACATCCAGCGAAAGCACCAGATTGCTGCCGTCCTTGGCGGCAAAGGTGGTGGCATTCTCGTCCGCAATGGCATTGTTGTAGGCATTGCGCTTGGTGATGGTGCGGCCGTCCACGCCGGCCAATGTGGACTGATAGGATTTTTCCAGTCCGTAGGTGCCGATGCCGTCGGCATCCGTAAAGCCCAGCACCGCCGCCGCAAATGCCCCGTAGGGATAATTGCGCTGAAAGCTCTTCTCGCTGCCCACCGAGATATTTCCCTTGCGGGATGTACCATTGGCACGCTTATGCGCCTTATTGAACTGCGAAACATACGATTCAATGGACAGCTTGACGGCGTTGTTCACCTTGGTGGCCAGCACCTGATATCTGGTGTCGGTTTGGGAAAGTGCATCGTAGACCTTCTGGTATTGGGTCTGGTACGCCTCCGACGAGGTATCCACCGCGTCCAGACTCTCACCGTCGCCGGAGAGCAGCCGCAGGGTCAGCTCCCGGCTCACCTCGGCGCACATGGCGGGATCCAGTGTGCGCACCTCGTTGTCCTCTTCGCCGGTGGAGGTGTACAGGATCTTGCTGTTGTCCGGGTCGGCCCAGATGGTCCACACCACACTGGTGGAAGCCAGCGTGATGCCGGAGGTATCATAGATCTCGCCGCGGGTCGCCTTGATGGTGGTATCCAGCAGCTGCTGCTTTGCCGCCAGCTGACGATAGGTCTCGCCGTTCCGGATCTGGATGTTATACAGGCTGTAGGTCACACGGATGGCCGCAAGCCCCATGATCGCAAGGGCCAGACTGCCGCAGAGCAGGCTGATTTTGGGGTTCATGCGGGCACCGGCACCGGTATCCGGCCATGGCCCTTTTATTTTTTTGGTGATCTTTCGGAAAAATTTTGGCATGGTATGCTCCTGCGGCAAAAGGCAGTTTCTGCTTTCCGACGCACTTTTATTGGATTTGAAGTTTTTTTGCAAAGGGGTATAAAACCGAAAAAGCGTGCGCTGCCGCACGCTTTCCCGTACCTGATTCACCTTATGGTGCCAAGAATGTTCACTGCTCCGTTATAGATAAAGTCGGTCCACTGCCGCACAGCGGACTGGGTGCGCTCCAGCGTATCGCTCTCGCCCAGACGGATGTAGGTGATCTGGCTCTGGTCGATCTTCATCAGGCCCAGACGCCCGGCGGTTTCCTCCACGCTGGTGATATTGGTCTTGCTGTTCAGGGTGCTGTTGTAATAAGTATACTGGCTCTGCTCGCTCACCAGCTGTGCCTTTGCATCCTGGATCTGATCGTTCAGCTCCACCAGCTGGGATTCGCTCCACAGCAGGCTGATGGCAAAGCCCACCAGCAGCGCAGCTGCCACCAGATTCATGGCATTGTGCACCGCTGCCTGCAGCGGCGTAAGACGGCGCTTGCCGCCCTTTGCAACACGCAGGTTCGACTTGCGCTGTGTCTGCGGGGCTTTTCTGCGCCGCACTGCGTTATAATCGTATGCTGCCTGACCCATGGCTTGCTCTCCTCCTCACAAAACAGGTATTCTGTTCAGCATTTTTCCAAAACTCTCAGGTGGGCAGAACGGCTGCGCCGGTTCTCCTCCAGTTCCTGACTGTTTGCCTCAATGGGCTTGCGGGTGACAAGCTTTGCTTTTGCCTTGCCGCCGCACACGCACACCGGAAACTCCGGCGGGCAGGTACAGGCTGTGGACCAGCGGCGGAATTTGTTCTTCACCAGCCTGTCCTCCAGCGAGTGGAAGGTGATCACACACAGCCGGCCGCCCGGCGCAAGGTGATCAAAAATGGTATCCAGCCCTTCTTCCAGCGCATCCAGTTCATGGTTCACTGCAATGCGCAGCGCCTGAAAGGTGCGGCGGGAAGGGTTCTTGTTCTTGCGGCGTTCTGCCGGCGGCATGGCGCTGGCCACGATGTCTGCCAGCTGCAGGGTCGTTTCAATGGGAGCGTTTTCTCTTGCTTCCACGATCCTGCCTGCGATCTGCCATGCAAAAGGCTCCTCGCCGTAATCCCGCAGAATGCGCGCCAGCTCTTCGCGGCTCTCGGTGTTCACAAGGTCTGCCGCCGTCTCGCCCTGCTGGCTCATCCGCATGTCCAGCGGTGCATCTGCCCGGTAGGAAAATCCCCGGGCTGCATCGTCCAGCTGATGGCTGGAAACGCCAAGATCCAGCAGTGCACCGTTGATCTTGTCGATGCCTAGGCTTTCCAGAGCTTGTCCCGCATAGCGGAAGTTGATCTGCACCACCGTAGCGGGCAGGCCCGCCAGACGGGAACGTGCGGTCTGCACGGCATCCGGGTCCTGATCCAGCGAGATCAGGCGACCGCCCTTTGCCGCATCCAATCGCAGGGCGATCTGGCGGGAATGTCCCGCGCCGCCCGCCGTTCCGTCAAGGTAAGTGCCAGCCGGGTCGATGGCAAGACCCTCCAGACACTCGTTCAGCAGGACCGGGATATGCTCAAACGAGGCCGGGTCAAAGGCTGCTTGTGTTTCAAGTTCCATCGGTACGGCCTCCTTTCTTCGTTCATGGCTTTGTGCATCAGAGGGCTGTGCGCGCAGTGCACGCTTTCGTCCGATGACACAGTTTTATTGTAGCAAATCAAGCCCTTGAATGCAAGGGTTTCCGTTTCCGTTTTTCCCGCAAAATGTAACAAAAAAAGCCCCTGTCAGCCGTCATTTTTGCCTGCAGGGACTTTGTTATTCCGGGGATGTGTAATTTGTGTGTGAGCTTGTGGGCGCAGAGCCTCTCTGCCCGGCTGTCCGGCGCTTTTGCTGCGGTGTCGCATCATGCAGCCGCAGTTTATCCATTTTTCTTGGCATTCTGGCGCAGATTTGCCCGCACATTTTTCACCTGTGCCGCATTTTCCACCATGGTCTCCTCGGTGTTGCGGAGCATATTGTCGCAGTAGTCCGTCACGGTCTGGCGCAGGGTGCGCACCTCATTCTGGGCTGCGGTGGTGATCTCCGCGGCACGCTGCTGCGCCGCCTTCACGATCTCTGCCTCGCTGGTCAGGATGCGGGCTCGTTCCTCCGCCTTTTTCACGATGACCTGTGCCTGCGCGTTGGCCGTTTCCACGATCTGGGCGCGGTCGTTCACGATCTGCTGGGCCTGCCGCAGCTCACCGGGCAGGTTTGCGCGGATCTCGTCCAGCAGGTCACGGATTTGCTCCACGTCCACGATCTTCTTGCCGCCGGACAGAGGGACATTTGCGCCTTCCTCCAGTGCATCCTCAATGGTATCCAAAAGTTCGTTCACGTTCATAGTGCTTCTCCCTTCTGCTCATCACCGGCCGGCTGCATGGGCTTTGTGTACTTCCACAGCAGCACTCTGCCGTACTTGTACTGCTTGCGCAGGGTCAGGCCGCCTGCCTCGGCCGGCAGCACGATGCCCGTCTCGCTCTCACACAGCACGATGCCGCCGGGTGCGGTGCATTTGTCCACCGCCGGCAGGATCTTTTCCAGCGTACCATTGCGGAAGGGCGGGTCCAGCAGTACGATGTCGAACTGCTCCCGGCAGGCGGAAAGATACCGCGCAGCCTCGCCGATATTGACGCGGCTGCGGTCGAACACGCCGCAGGCCTTGCAGTTGCGCATGATGATATTCACTGCCTCGCGGTTCTCGTCCAGAAACACGCAGCGCGCCGCGCCGCGGCTCAGTGCTTCAATGCCAAGCTGGCCGCTGCCCGCATACAGGTCCAGCACCCGTGCGCCGGGCAGGTCGAACTGGACGATGCTGAACATTGCCTCCTTTACCTGCGAAAGGGTGGGCCGGGTCACATCTGTTCCCGGCAGGGCCTCCAGACTGCGGCCCCGGGCTTCTCCTGCGATCACGCGCATGTTCTCTCTCCTCCTCCTTGCAGCCGGAAGATGCAGCTGCAAACACATTTTTGTATCACTTTATTATCACCCAACTGCATATTCTTGTCAAGAGCCGCGCGTTGCGCCATCTGTCGGTTTGTGCTACAATAAAACCGGCAGCGCCGGGCTTTTGCGGCGCATTCTGGACACCAAAAGGAGAGTATCTGCATGAAAGTTCTGCTCATCAACGGCAGCCCCCACGAAAAGGGCTGCACCTATACCGCCCTTTCCCTCATCGCAAAGGAACTGAACGACGCCGGTGTGGACACCGAGATCCTGCATGTCGGCGGCAAGCCCGTAGGCGGCTGCATCGGCTGCGGCGGCTGCGCCGCAGGCAATGGCTGCGTGTTCGGCGGCGTGGTCAACGAAGCCATCGAGAAGGCCAAGACCGCCGACGGCTTTGTGTTCGGCAGCCCGGTGCACTATGCATCCGCTACCGGCAACATGACCAGCTTCATGGACCGCCTTGCCTACGCAGGCGGCAGATATCTGGCCTACAAGCCTGCCGCCATCTGCTGCTCGGCACGCCGCGCCGGTACCACCACCACGCTGGACCAGCTGGTGAAGTACCCGCAGTTTTTCCACATGCCGCTGGTGAACGGCTCCTACTGGGCCATGGTGCACGGTTCCAACGCCGAGCAGGTCCTGCAGGACGCCGAGGGCTGTGCTGTGATGCAGGAGCTGGGCCGCAACATGGCCTGGCTGCTGCACTGCATCGAAGCCGGAAAAGCCGCCGGTTTTGAGCATCCGCAGAACCCCAAGCGGCCCATGACCAACTTTATCCGGTAAGAAAACGATTTTCCGCAGTTTGCACATCGGGAAGTTCCGCAGAGCTTCCCGGTGTGCTTTTTTATGCAGAAAAGACAGCAGGGCCTGCACGGAACGCAGTTTTTGTTTGCACTCTTCTGCTTTTCGTGCCAAAAACAACAAAAAACCTTTTCCAAAGCGCCTTCCGTATCTTTTTTCGTTCATATCTTTATGTTACTATAAGATGTAAAGTGATTTTATCAGATGGAGCGCTGCTATGGAACACTACGATTGGAATGAAGGCTGGCTGTTCACGCCCCGGTTCGACCCGGCACTGGTGCGGCCGGAATGCGGGCTGGAACTGGAGCCGGTGCGCATCCCCCATACCGTGCGGGTGCTGCCCTACAACTATTGCAGTGAAAACGAATACCAGTGTCTGTGCGGCTACCGGCGGGAATTTTTTGCGCCCAGAGAGTGGGAGGGCCGTACCGTGCTGCTCACCTTCGGTGCCATTGCCCACGACGCCACTGTGTTCTGCAACGGGCGGCGGCTGTTCCACCACGGCTGCGGCTACACTGCCTTTACGGTGGACCTGACCGGCGCACTGCACTTCGGCCAGAAAAACGTGGTGGCCGTGCGCTGCGACAGCCGCGAGGATCTGAACATTCCTCCCTTCGGCGGACAGATCGATTATCTGACCTACGGCGGCATCTACCGTGCTGTCAGTCTGGACATCAAGGAGCCCGCTTACCTGCGGGATGTGTTCATTGAGGCAAAGGCCGAGGGCGATTTCCGCATCTACACCTCCACCGTGGGCGAGACCGTGGGCTGCACCCTGCAGGCCGAGATCCGCAGCCCCTCCGGCAGCCGCGCCGCCTACAGCGGCGAGCTTTCGCTGCCCATCACCGGCGTGCTGAACGGCGTGCACCCGTGGAGCATCGAGCATCCCACCCTGTACACCCTCACGGTGCAGCTGATCCGTCCCGGCTCTGCCGGTCTGCCGGACCGCGTGTTGGACGAAAAGACGGTGCGGTTCGGCTTCCGCACCGTGCAGTTCGTGGCAGGCGGGCTGTACCTGAACGGCCAGCGGGTGGAGCTGCGCGGCCTGAACCGCCACCAGAGCTTTGCCTATCAGGGCTATGCCATGCCGGACAGCATCCAGCGGCTGGACGCTCAGATCCTGAAAAAAGATCTGGGCTGCAACGCAGTGCGCACCAGCCACTACCCCCAGAGCCCTGCATTTCTGGACGCCTGCGATGAGCTTGGCCTGCTGGTGTTCACCGAAATGCCCGGCTGGCGGTACATCGGCGATGAGAGCTGGAAAGCACAGGCCCTGCAGAACTGCCGCGAAATGGTGTGCCAGTGCCGCAACCACCCCAGCATTTTTCTGTGGGGCGCCCGCGTGAACGGCAGCGGCGACGACGAAGCTTTCTATAAGCGCACCAATGAGGCCATCCACCGGCTGGACCCCACCCGCCCCACGGCAGGTGCACGGAACCACCGCAAAAGCCAGCTTCTGGAGGATGTGTACGCCTACAACGACTACTCCTGCCGGGGCCGCGGTGCCGCCTGTGAAGCCCGCGCCGCAGTGACCCCCGACACCCGCAAGGGCTACCTGATCAGCGAATTCGGCGGGCAGCAGATGCCTACCAAATCCTTTGACGACGAAACGCATCGGCTGGTGCAGGCGCTGCGCACCGCCGCCGTGCTGAACGATTCCATCGCGCAGCAGGGCGTGGCCGGCAGCTTTGGCTGGTGCATGGCCGATTACAACACCCACCGGGAATTTGGCAGCGGCGACCGCATCTGCTACCACGGCATGCTGGACATGTTCCGCAACCCAAAGCTTTCCGCAGCCGTGTACGCCAGCCAGAAAACGCCGCGTTCCCCTTCGGACATCGTGCTGGAGGTCTCTTCCGGCATGGCGCTGGGCGACCTGCCTGGTGGCGCGCCTACGGCCTGCTGGGTGTTCACCAATGCCGAAAGCGTGCGGCTGTACCGCGGCAACGATTACATTGCCGCGTTCTCGCCCGACCGGCACGGCCGCTTTGCCGCCATGCCGCACCCGCCCATTGAGATCAACGATTTTGTAGGCTCTCTGCTGGAAAAGTACGAGGGCATGGACTCGCCTTCCGCTCAGGCCGTTGCGGCCATCCTGAATGATATGCGCCGATGCGCCATGGAGCTTTCGCCGCTTTCCAAGGCGCGGATGCTCTCGCTGCGGCTGAGCTGGAACGAAGTGGCCCGCATGTACTGCAAATACATCGGCATTCTGGGCAGCCCCAGCCCCGTGTACCGCTTTGAGGCGGTCTGGCACGGCCGGGTCGTGGGCACAGTGGTGCGGGAGCCGGTGCAGAGCGTCCGGCTGGAATGCACCGTGCACAATCCCATCCTGACCGACGGTCCCACATGGGACTGCGCGGCTGTCAGCCTGCGTGCCATCGACCAGAACGGCAACCTGCTGCCCTACTGCGGCGAGGCTGTCCAGCTGCGTGTGGACGGCCCGTTGAAGATCATCGGCCCCAGTGTGGTGCCGCTGCGCGGCGGCATGGCGGGCACCTACCTTGCCACCACCGGCGAGGCGGGCCGTGCCGTGCTGCACTGCCGCATGGAGGGTGCGCTGGACACCGACGCCGTCCTGACCATCCGCAGCCGGGAGAACGGTTAATCTCCGTCCCTTCATGATAGATTTGCACTCTGTTCAAAATTTCATCATGGTTGGCTGGTATCCTAAGAAATGTAAAATAACAGCGGGCACATCCCGCTTTCCGCTTTGATTCCAAAATAAAAGGATGCAGGACTTATGAAAGAAAAATTCCGTCAGTTTATGATCGGCCGCTACGGCACCGATGGCCTGAACCAGTTTCTGAGCATGGCCTCCATCGTGCTGCTATTGCTCTCGCTGCTCACCCGCTTCAGCCTGTTCACCTGGCTGGGTCTGGCACTGCTGATCCTGTGCTACTACCGTTCCCTCAGCCGCAATATTTCCAAGCGCACCGAGGAAAATTACCGGTACTACACCCTGAAAGACCGCATCGACCGCAGGTTCCGTTCCCTGAAAGATCAGTGGGCCAACCGTAAGATCTACCACTACTACCGCTGCCCCAAGTGCCGCCAGAAGCTGCGCGTGCCCCGGGGCCGGGGCCGTATCCAGATCTCCTGCCCCCGCTGCGGCACCCAGTTCATCAAAAAGAGCTGACCGGATATGTTTGGTTATGTTGTTCCCAATCAGGCTGCGCTTTCGGACGAGGCGCAGAAGCGCTACCGCACCGCCTACTGCGGGCTGTGCCGCCGCATCGATGCACTGCATGGCCTGCGGGGCCGCTTTACCCTGAGCTATGATCTCACCTTTCTGAATCTGCTGCTGTGCAGCCTGTACGAGGGCGAGACCGAAGCTTCTTCCGGCCACGACCGGTGCCCCATCCACCCCTTGGGCGGTGTGGAATGGCGGGCGGCCACCCCCACCGATTACTGTGCAGATCTGAGCGTAGCTTTGCACTACTATAACGCTGAGGATAAATGGAAGGATGACCGCAGCCTGCTGGGCCTCGGCTACGAAAAGCTGCTTGCCGGCTGCAGGCAGGACGCCGAGAGCCGCTGGCCCCGTCAGTGCAGCGCCATCCGCACCTGCCTTGACCGGCTGGCCGGATACGAAGCTGCCGGCAGCGAGGATCTGGACGCAGTGTCCGGCTGCTTTGGCGCGCTGATGGCTGAGCTGTTCGATTACAGGCAGGATCACTGGTCGCCGGAGCTGCGCAGCATCGGCTTCCATCTGGGCAAATTCATCTACCTGCTGGATGCCTACGACGACCTGAAACGCGATCAGCGCAAAGGTGCCTACAATCCGTTGAAAAGCCTGAGCACCCAGCCCGGCTATGAAGAGGAAATGAAGGAGATCTTTGAGCTGCTGCTGGCACAATGCGCCCGCAGCTTTGAGCGTCTGCCCTGTGTAGAGGATGCAGACCTGCTGCGCAACATCCTGTATTCCGGCGTATGGCTCAAATACAACTGCAAGACCGCAAAGGATGCCCGCAAACGGCAGTCTTGAGCGGTTTTGCTTGATTTTTGCACGGCAATACGGTAGACTATAAATGTTATGCCGCAATGGCGGCTGCATGAAATGAGACGTGAGGAAGTATATCCATGAGAGATCCCTATGAGGTGCTGGGCGTTTCGCGCGGCGCAAGCGATGACGAGATCAAAAAAGCATACCGCGCCAAATGCAAGCGCTGGCACCCGGACCTGAACCCCAACGACCCCACCGCCGAAGAGCACTTCAAAGAGGTGCAGGCGGCTTATGACGCCATCACCAAAGGCGAGACCGGCCCTCAGGGCGGCAATTCCTACGGCAGCTACCAGCAGGGCTACGGCCAGCAGAGCTATCAGCAGCAGGGCTACCAGAATGGTTACGGCGGTTTTGGCGGCTTTGATGGTTTTGACGGCTTCGACCCGTTCGGCTTCGGGTTCGGCTTCGGCGGGCAGCAGCAGGGCTACGGCCAGCAGGGCGCCAGCTACTCCGGCTCCGACAGCCCGGAAATGCAGGCCGCCCGCAACTTTGTGGTCAATGGCCGCTACGCGGAGGCCCGCCGGGTGCTGGACGGCATGACCGGACGCAATGCACGGTGGTATTATCTTTCCTCCCTTGCCAATCAGGGTCTGGGCAACCGCATCGATGCGCTGCAGGATGCCCGCCGCGCCGTGCAGCTGGACCCCAATAACACCGAATACCAGATGCACCTGCGCCGGATGCAGAACCCCGGCCAGACCTACCGCACCACCCAGACCACCTACGCACGCCCCGGCGGCCTGATGCAGTGGTGCTGGAGCATGATCCTGCTGAACCTGTTGTGCAACTGCTGCTGCGGCGGCTGGGGCTTCCGGTTCTTCCGCATGTGATCCATTTTTTCCGCAGGATACAGCAAGGCCCCGCACCTAAAAGGTGCGGGGCCTTGTTTTTGTTACAGCATTACTTTACGATGATATTGCGGCTGATCTTGCTGCAGTTGTAGTTGCCGCCGATCTCTGCCGTCTGCGTATAGGTGCCCGGCTTGGTGGGCAGCTCGCTGGTGCTCTCGGTGAACCAGCCCTGTTTCTTATAGGTATAGCGGATCTTGTCGGTGGGCACCACCTGACCATCCACCTCCAGCACGGCTGCTTCGTTGAAGGCTTCCAGCTCTTCGGCGGTCATTGCCTGTTCTGCCTGCTGGGCCCAGTACATGCGCACGCCGTCGCGCTTGGGCTTGATACGGAACATGGCAAAGCCTGCCGTGTTCATGTCGCTGCTTTCCAGCGCCAGCGCACCCGCCACATAGTTGCCGGAATCCACCGGCTGCTCGTCCAGATAAATGCGGCTGAATGCCCCCTCCGGCAGATACTTGCGGATCAGGTTCAGCGCAAGGCGCAGGCCGTTGGACACCTGATCGATGGTGGGCACATAGAAGTGCAGCACATCCATCACCGAGACGACCTCATCGGCCACCCGCAGCAGCACGCCGACGTCGTTGCCGTCGATCAGCTGCTTGAGGTAATTGTACACATTGAACTCTTCCACCTGATCCGGCGTCTTGGACATCACCCGCGGCAGGGGGATCATTTTGAGCAGGGTGCGGATCTTATCTGAGAGCATCAGCGTCACATAGCCGTTTGCCTCGCCGCCAATACCCACAACGACACCGATATACTGGGTATCGGCAGGGGTGGTCTGCACTTCCAGTTTATAATCCGAACCATAGACAAGGTTGCCCGTAGCCTTGATCCGGATGGACACTATTCCGTTTTCCTGTTCCACTGCTGCGGTCTGCTGCGGCAGTGCGGCGGCGGCGAACACCGGTGTTGCTGCTGCGCTGAGCATGAATGCCGCTGCCAGCACAAAGGATATCAATCGTTTGGCCTTCATCGTATAAGACCTCCTGTCTTTCAAAGGATCACGCAGCCGTACCCACCGGCACGCTGCATCGGGAACCGGCATGATGCCATGCCCTGTTGTACTCCGATTTTACCGCAAAACGCTGTTTCGGTCAATAACTGGATTCAAGTGATTCAAATGTTTTATATTTTCGCACAAAAGAGGGCCTGCCTTCGCAGCAGGCCCTCCCGGCTTGTCATTCATCGATAAAGTATTCCGGATGGATGCTGCGTGCCTGCGCCACCGACTGCTTGTACCGGCTCAGGTGGCTTTCCAGTGCTTCACTCACATCGTCCGGGCTGCCGTGCAGCAACGCTTCCAGGATCGCTGTATGGGTGGCGCACACCGACTTGTTCTCCTCGGTCTGCAGGCTGAACTTGCGGATGCGCTCCACATGCTGCAGGCTGGCAAGCATGTAGTCATAGTGCGCCGCCATCCCGATCAGCTCAAAGGATCTGCGGTGGAACGCATTGTCCAGCTCCAGCAGCCGGGTGGGACGGTCAGGCTGGGTCAGATCTGCTTCCAGCACGCGGTAGTCCTCGATGTTCCTGCGGTATTCCGCTTCCTGCTGGGGCGTCACGTGGCCGCGCAGCCGGTTCAGGATCTCCTTTTCCAGCGTAAAGCGGGCAAACTGCTCCATTTCCATCAGCCGCAGATTGATGGGTGCCACATGGGTCCCGCTCTGAGGCTTGATGTCCACCATGCGGGCCAGATTGAGCATCAGCAGTGCTTCCCGCATGGGGGTGCGGCTGATGCCAAGCTCCTCCGCCAGTTCACGGTCATTCAGCGGGTCGCCGGGCTTGAGTTCCATGGTGATGATCCGGCTGCGGAGGGTCTGGTAGGCCATTTCGCGCGCACTCAGTGATGCCATACGGTCTCTCTCCCTTCAGGGTGAAAAATTGATATACTAGTATTGAAGTTGTAAGACCATATTACCCAACCTGCTGGCGGCTGTCAAGTGTAACGGCAACTAAAAATCGCCCATTTTTTTCTCTGTTTTGTCCATTTGTCCGCGCCCGTGCGCAAGAAAAGCCCCCGGCCGGGGGCTTTTGGTCATTTTCCTGCAGGGCGGTACACCACCGGCACCCACACGAAGGCCACGGCCAGACCGCACACCACATCTATGATGGAGTGCTGTTTGGTGAACACCGTGGAAGCGCAGATCAGCGCCGCCCACACCCATGCCAGCACTTTCAGGGCCGGGCGGTCCTTTGCCAGACGGCTGTTGGTGAAGGCCAGCGCCATGCAGGCCGAGCTCTGGCAGTGGATGGACGGGCACACGTTCACCGATGCATCCGCCTTCCAGATCAGCTGCAGGATGCTCATGGCAATGTTGCTGCGCCCTGCTGCCTCTGCCGTGGGGCGCAGGTCCAGACCGTTGGGCAGCAGCATATAGAGGATCAGGCAGAAGGTCATGCCCGAGAACATGGTCAGGCAGAGCTTATCATAGCTTTGGGTGTCGCACCACCACAGCAGCGCCGTCACCCCGGCCAGCAGCAGAAACCAGCTGCAATACGGAAAGATGAACCACTCGTTGAAGGGGATCCGGTCGTCGATCCTGCTGTGGATGATGTATTTGGGATCTGTGATGGTAAGGTCCAGCCAGAAGAACCAGATGAGGTACACCACCCAGTACAGCTGAAACCACAAATGCGGGCGGCACTGGGCCCGCAGCTGCTTGCGATTCATGGTATTTCTCCTATAATTTCAATGTGTTGACGTATGATTATACCACATCCCGCCATCTTGCGCAAACCCCTGCGGTGCGATAAAATAGACAGAGAGCTTTTTTCTGTGGAAATTGTACTGATTATAAAAGGAGCCTTTATGTTGCAAAGCTTTCCTTCTGTCCGCCTTGTTGCGCTGGATCTGGACGGCACTCTGCTGAGCCGGAACAACGAAGTCACCCCTGCCACCCGCGAAGCCATCACCCGCGCTGTGACGCACGGCGTGGCCGTGGTGCCTGCCACCGGCCGTCCGCTGGCCAGCCTGCCGCCTGTGGTGGCAAAGCTGCCCGGCATCCGGTATGCCATCACCTCCAACGGTGCGGCCGTGTGGGATCTGGGTGACGATCCCATGGGTGCTGTATACAGCCGCTACTCCAATGCCGCCCAGCGCCATACCAGTGAGCCCGCCTGCCTGTTGCACCGTCTGATGCCGACGGAGACTGCGCGGGAGGTCTTTGCCCTGTTCCAGCAGTACGATGGTGAACTGAGCGTGTTCTGCAATGGTCTTGCCATCAAAACGCCGGAGGGCATCGCAAAGCTTGCCTCCCGCACCACCCACTTTCTCTCCTCCGAGGCCCGGCAGGACCTGACCGACGGCCGCTTTACCGTCATCTCCGGCATCGAGAGCTGGATGTCCCGCCACGCCCACGAGATCGAGAAGCTGTGCATGTTCTTTGACAGCATCGAAAAGACCGCCGCCGCTCTGCCGGGATTTCAGGCCATCCCGGGCGTGGAGGTGGTGCAGGGCTCGCCGGACAACATTGAAGTGACCGCTGCCGGTGTGGACAAGGGCAGCGCCCTGCTGGCTCTGGCCGACCTGCTGGGCATCCCCCACGAGAATACTCTGGCGGTGGGTGACAGCGAGAACGACCGCGCCATGCTGGAAAAGGCGGGCATTGCCGCCGTGATGGCAAACGGCATGCCCCAGATCAAGGCGCTGGGCGACCTTGTGAGCGAGGCCGACTGCGATCACGACGGCGTTGCAGAGCTGTTCCGGAAGCTCGGCATCTGAGTAAACAGGGGCAAACCGGGGCAAAACGGCCCTGCTTTTCAGGTCATTCGTCATTTTTGTGCAATGTATACAAGCTATTATGCAAAACATTGTGCTTGTTGAGCATTACCAAACTTGTTTCCGTCGTTTATACTAATATTACAAGCGCACGATGGGTGCACCATGCCCAAACGGCAGCCCACGCGCACCGAGAAAGTCAAATTCAAAAAGGAGAAATGCATTTATGAATCCCATCGTAGAAAAGGTCTATCAGATCGGCATTATCCCTGTTATCGCTTTCAACAGCGTTGATGAAGCCCTGCCCCTGTGCAAGGCTCTGGCTGACGGCGGTCTGCCCGCAGCTGAGGTCACCTTCCGTACCGCATGCGCTGAGGAGTGCATCCGCAAGATCCACGAGGAGATGCCCGAGATGCTGCTGGGCGCAGGCACTGTCCTGACCACCGAGCAGGCTGACCGTGCAATGGCAGCTGGTGCTTCCTTCATCGTTGCTCCCGGCTTTGACCCCGAGGTCTGCAAGCACGTCATCGACAAGGGCGGTATCATGATGCCCGGCACCTGCTCTGCAGGCGAAATGCAGCAGGCTATGAACATGGGCTGCGAGGCCCTGAAGTTCTTCCCCGCTGAGGCAAACGGCGGTGTCGGCATGCTGAAGAACATCGGCGCAGCCCTGAAGAGCGCACGCTGGATGTGCACCGGCGGCGTCAACGCAAAGAACGTCAACGACTATCTGGGCTACGACCAGATCTTTGCTGTCGGCGGCACCTGGATGTGCAAGAGCGACGTGATCAAGGCTCACGACTGGGCTAAGATCACCGCTCAGAGCAAGGAAGCGGTTGACACCATGCTGGGCCTGAAGCTGATGCACGTCGGCATCAACACCGAGAACGAGGAAGAGGCCATGAAGATGGCAAACCTCATCGGCAGCCTGCTGAACATGAAGGTCGCTCCCGGCAATTCCAGCATCTATGTGGGCAACAAGGAGTTTGAGATCATGAAGAAGCCCGGCCGCGGCACCAATGGCCACATCGCCATCGGCTGCAACAACGTCGACCGTGCCATCTACCACCTGTCTCAGCGCGGCGTGAAGTTCGATCTGGACAGCAAGAACGTGAAGAACGGCAAGACCATCGCCTGCTACTTTGCAGACGAGATCGGCGGCTTCGCATTCCATCTGGTTCAGGCCTGATCTGCCCCGTTTCCGTAAAAGTCCTGCCGGGACAGCCCCGCAGCAGGATATCATAAACACCTGTGAATAAAGGAGAATAAACCAATGAAAGTTGTTACTTTTGGCGAACTGATGGTCCGTCTGCAGCCGTTCAACTACGAGCGTTTCGTTCAGGCTAACAGCCTGGAGTTCACCTTCGGCGGCGGCGAGGCAAACGTTGCTGTTTCTCTGGCCAACTACGGTCTGGACGCAGCCTTCGTCACCAAGCTCCCCGCACACGCAATCGGTCAGGCCGCTGTCAACAGCCTGCGCCGTTACGGCGTTGACACCAGCATGATCACCCGCGGCGGCGATCGCGTTGGCATCTACTACAACGAGAAGGGTGCTTCTCAGCGTGGTTCCGTCTGCATCTACGACCGCGCCAACAGCGCCATCCAGCTGGCTCAGCCCTCCGACTTTGATTGGGATAAGATCTTCGAGGGCGTGGACTGGTTCCACTTCACCGGCATCACCCCGGCTCTGGGCGAGAATGTCGTCGAGATCTGCCGCGAGGCCTGCAAGGCTGCTAAGGCTCACGGCGTGAAGATCAGCTGCGACCTGAACTACCGCGGCAAGCTGTGGACCCGTGAGCAGGCCCGCGCTGCCATGACTGACCTGTGCCAGTATGTTGACGTCTGCATCTCCAACGAGGAGGACGCAAAGGACGTGTTCGGCATCGAGGCCGAGGCTACCGATATCTACGGCGGCAAGCTGAATGCTGAGGGCTACAAGAGCGTTGCCAAGCAGCTGGCTGACAAGTTCCACTTCGAGAAGGTCGCTATCACCCTGCGTGAGAGCCACAACGCTTCCGAGAACGGCTGGAGCGCAATGCTGTACGACGTTGCTTCCGACGAGTACTGCTTCTCCAAGAAGTACGAGCTGAAGATCATTGACCGCGTTGGCGGCGGTGACTCCTTCGGCGGCGGCCTGATCTACAGCCTGCTGACCGGCAAGACCACTCAGGAAGCTGTTGAGTTCGCTGTTGCTGCTTCTGCTCTGAAGCACTCCATCGAGGGCGACTACAACATGATGACCGTGTCCGAGGTCGAGAAGCTGGCTGGCGGCGACGGTTCCGGCCGTATCCAGCGCTAATTGCAGGAAGGAGTCCACAATGGATATCCGCTACTCCTGCAACCAGAAGGATTTCAAGCGCTATACCACTGAGGAAATGCGGGACGAAATGCTCATCACCGGTCTGTACAAGGCCGATGAGGTCGTTGCTGTGTACAGCCATGTGGACCGTATGGTCACGCTGGGCTGCATGCCGGTGCACGAGACCGTGTCCATCGACAAGGGCATCGACGTGTGGGCAAACTTCGGCACCCACTACTTTCTGGAGCGCCGCGAGATCGGCATGTTCAACATCGGCAAGGATTCCACCGGCATCGTGGTGGCCGACGGCGTGAAGTACGAGCTGGGCTACAAGGACTGCCTGTACATCACCAAGGGCACCAAGGAAGTCACCTTTGCTTCCGCCGACCCGGAGCATCCCGCCAAGTTCTACATGGTGTCCGCTCCCGCACATTGCTCCTACGAGACCCGCCTGATCAAGATGGCTGATGCAAATCACCGTCCTCTGGGCAGCGTCGAAACCTGCAACAAGCGCACCATCAACCAGTTCATCCACCCGGATGTGCTGAAGACCTGCCAGCTGAGCATGGGTATGACCGAACTGGATGCCGGTTCCAACTGGAACACGATGCCCAGCCACACCCACGAGCGGCGCATGGAGATTTATACCTACTTTGAACTGCCCGAGGGGCAGGTGGTGTTCCACATGTGCGGCGAGCCTACCCAGACCCGCCACATCGTGATGCACAACGAGGACGCTGTCATCAGCCCCTCCTGGAGCATCCACAGCGGCGTAGGCACTTCCAATTATACCTTTATCTGGGCAATGGGCGGCGAGAACATGGAGTTTGACGACATGGACAACATCGCTACCACTGACCTGCGCTAAAAAGCACCATTCAAAAGCCCCGTACCGGGTAACCGGTACGGGGCTTTTTGCTAAAAATTTAACTTGAACCCTCTCCGTCATTGCTGCGCGATGCCACCTCTCCTGAAGGACGAGGTTTTTATCCATCTTTCCTCAACGTATCTAAAAGCTCCCCCTTCGGGGGAGCTGGCTGCGAAGCAGACTGAGAGGGTTATTTAACTTGAGAAGGAGAAAATCATGGATCTTTCCGCATTCAACCTGCAGGGCAAGGTTGCTCTGATCACCGGCGGTGCCCACGGCATCGGCTTCTCCATCGCCGAGGGCATGGCCCAGTGCGGTGCAACCGTCTGCTTCAACTGCTCTTCCGAAGCAAGTCTGGAGAAAGGTCTTGCCGCCTACAAGGCCGCCGGCATCGATGCCCACGGCTATGTGGCAGATGTGTCCGACGAGGACGCTGTGAACACCATGGTGGCAAAGATCAAGGCCGAGGTGGGCCCTGTGGACATTCTGGTGAACAACGCCGGTCTGATGAAGCGGGTGCCCATGATCGAGATGAGCCACGCCGACTTCATGCGGGTCATCGACGTGCATGTAGGCGGTGCCTTCAACTGCTCCAAGGCCGTTCTGCCGGACATGATGGAAAAGCGCGAGGGCAAGATCATCAACATCTGCTCCATGATGAGCGAGCTGGGCCGCGAGACCGTCTCTGCCTACGCCGCCGCCAAGGGTGCACTGAAGATGCTCACCAAGAACATCGCTTCCGAGTACGGCGAGTACAACATCCAGTGCAACGGCATGGGCCCCGGCTACATCGCCACCGCCCAGACCGCCCCGCTGCGGGAGATCCAGCCCGACGGCAGCCGCCACCCCTTCGACCAGTTCATCACCGCCAAGACCCCCGCAGGCCGCTGGGGTGAGCCGGATGACATGGTGGGCCCCTGCGTGTTCCTTGCAAGCCACGCTTCCGACTTTGTGAACGGCCAGATCCTGTACGCCGACGGCGGCATTCTGGCTTACATCGGCCGCCAGCCCAAGTAAAGCCATTTGGGCACTGCGCCTTCTTTAACCTTCCGACCAGACAGCTCTGTGCAGGCCAAAGTCTGCATGGGGCTGTCTTTTTACGAAGCGGCAAGCGGCCTTTCCTACAAAACTTTGTTTCATGTTAGCTAATGTTAAACTGTTCCAATTTCATGTCAAATTGGTAACAGTTCCTGTTTCATCGTTGAAAATGCACACAGGCGTCTTGATTTTTTGTCGAAATTCCCGTATAATCGTCTTCATCATCCATCACACCCCTGTTGGTTGATCTGAATACGAAGAAATTTCAAAGGAGTATATTTCACATGAAACTCAAGAACATTGCGATCGTTGCTGCCGCTGCAGCACTGGCTGTTGGCATGACCGCCTGCGGTTCTTCTGCATCCTCTACCGCTGCTTCCTCTTCTGTGGCTTCTTCTGCTGCCGCTTCTTCCGAGGCTGCAAGCTCTGAGGCTGCATCCAGCGAAGCAGCTGAGCCCACCACCGCTGAGTACACTGTGTACAACACCACCGGTTCTACCGTCACCGAGCTGTACCTGTACGATGCAGGCAGCGACGAGAAGGGCGACAATCTGGCCGGCGAGAACGGTCTGGCTGACGGCGAGAACATCGTCATCACCCGCGACGTAGAGGCTGACAAGCAGTCCGACGTGACCTACATTCTGGAGTTCACCACCGAGGACGGCCAGACCCAGAGCTTTGAGACCCTGCACTACGAGGTCGCTCCCATCTCCCTGCTGAGTGTGGATGCCGCTGCAGGTGCTACCCCCATCGCTTTTACTGCACCGGAAAAGTAAGAACTGTTTCATCCTTGCACAACGGGAAAGTCTGCGGACTTTCCCGTTTTATTTTTTGCCAAAAGCGGGCTGAGGCTGTCATTTTCCCTTGCAATCACGCCAAAAATCCGCTATCATAAAAGCAAATATGTTCCCTTGCGGCATAAAGGGAGTAAAGGAGTGGATTTCCTTATGGCAGAAAAAGAAGTCAAGGGCATCAAAAAGTTTTTTGAAGAGTTCAAGGCCTTTGCCATGCGCGGCAATGTGCTGGACATGGCAGTCGGCGTTGTCATCGGCGGTGCTTTTACCGCCATCGTCAACTCACTGGTGAACGACATCATCAACCCCGCCATCGGCCTGTTTTTCAACGCCGATTTCTCGGACGTCGGCATCCATGTGGGCGATGTGATGATCGGCATCGGTTCCTTTATCAATGCCGTCATCAACTTCCTGATCGTAGCATTCGTGCTGTTCGTGGTCATCAAGTTCGTCAACTCCCTGCACAGGAAGCCTGCTGAGCCGGAAGCTCCCGCAGAGCCCACCACCAAGGTGTGCCCCTACTGCCAGAGCGAGATCTCCATCAAGGCGGTGCGCTGCCCCCACTGCACCAGCAAGCTGGAGGGCTTCCCGGAGATCAACAATTAAATTTTGAATGGCCTCCGCTTTGCTCTGGCCATATTCAGCGGAATCATTTTCTAAATTACAAATCGGGAAAGTCTGCGGACTTTCCCGATTTGTTTTTTCACCGGCGGAGCCGCAAAGGCAAACAGCATAATCAACGCAAAACCTCCCTGCCCGGCCGCAGTCGCTGCGGTTCCAGAGCAGGGAGGTTCTACTTTATCCGGGAAAAATGTGGAAAATCAGTCTGGTGAAGCTTTACTTGACCTTGGTCAGGTCGGCCAGCTTGTGGAAAATCTCGGTGTTGTCGAACACGCCGCCGAACTTCTCCGCACCCACGCCGTTGGCGTAGACGTTCACCATGGCACCGGTGTGAGCGTAGGTGGTGTGGTCCATGCCGGATTTATGGTTGATGGTGTGGCAGATGGTCATGCTGAAGGGGATGTAGGTGCCGTACAGCTCGTAGTCCTGCTGAGACATGTCCTTCTGGCTGGCAGAGCCGACCTTCAGGGTGCGCTCGTAGGCGGTGCGCAGGTTCTGCACCTCGTAGTCGGTCAGCAGCAGCTTGCCGGCGTTGGCGGCATCCGGGTCGGTGGGCAGGGTCAGACCGAAGTTTGCCTTCACATCCTGCATGGCAGCTTCAAAAGGGGTCTTGTTGGCGATGTAGTTCTGCACATAGGTGGAATCAAACTTTGCGTAGGACATCTTCTGGTGAGCCAGATTGGTCAGGAATGTGTCGTAGTTGGTGGTCTTGTAGCCGATGGCCATACCGCCGGTCTCGTGGTCAGCGGTGACAAGGATCAGGGTCTCGTTGGGGTGCTTGTTCTGGAACTCCACAGCTGCCTGCACGGCGTTGCTCAGCTCCAGCACATCGTGGATGGAAGCAGCGGCATCGTTGGCGTGGCAGGCCCAGTCGATCTTGCCGGACTCGGTCATCAGGAAGAAACCCTTGGGGTTATCCAGCAGCTCGATGCCCTTCTTGACGTAATCGGTCAGCTGCCACTCGCCTGCAGCGGCGTCCATGGCGTAGTTCATGGCCTTGCCGTCTGCCAGATTCTCGGCAATGATCAGGGTCTTGCCTGCGCCTGCGGTCAGGGCGGCAGCGCCTGCCTGCGTGGTGACCACATTGTAGCCTGCCTGAGCAGCCACCTCGTGGTTGTTGGGGCCGGTGCCGTCGCCGTTCACCTTCTGGAACTCGCCGCCGGCAAAGTATTCAAAGCCGGAGTTTGCCAGCTCCACGCCGATCTGGTAGTAGTTCTTGCGGGTCTTCTGATGAGCATAGAAGGCGGCGGGAGTGGCGTGGTCGATGTTGACCGAGGAGATGACGCCCACCTTGTAGCCCTTCTGGGCGTGCAGCTTTTCGGCAATGGTCTCATAGGGCACATCGCGGGTCCAGGGGCACATGTTGATGACGCCGCTCTCCGTCTTGTGGCCGGTAGCAATGGAGGTTGCGGTGGAAGCGGAGTCCGGGCAGAAGGAGGTGCTGTCGTAGGTGGTCACGCTGCCCACGGTGGGAAAGCCGGTGAAGCTCAGGTCGGCCTCGGTCACAGCGCCGTTGTTGTCCACGGTGCCCTTGTAGAAGCGGGCAGACTGGATCTGGGCGGTGCCCATGCCGTCACCGATGAACAGGAAGATGTACTTGGGTTTCTTGAACAGGTCCAGCAGGCCGTTCTCCTCATCCTCGGCAGCAGCGGCGTCCGGCTGGGCTGCACTTGCAGCCACGGGTGCTGCGGCCATCATGCCGGCAGCGGAAGCGGCTGCACCAAACTTCAGAAAACTGCGGCGGGAGATCTTATTTTCTTTCATAACGTGATCCTCTCTTTTTATCCAATCAAATGCGGCGGGCCTGCCTCAGGCACCGTTTTTTGTCTTTCGGGAACGTCTTTATTGTAGCGCACCGCCGCCTGCGGAAAAACCATGCCGCCGCAAAGCTTTGGTAAAACCGGTGCGTGCGCTGCCCCTTCAACGTAAAAAACCGGAAAATGATGTAAAATCCTGCTCAAATGCCACCACTTTTTCCACAAACGTCTCTGCAAGGGTTGAAAGATGATGGCATTTCATTGTACAATAAGAGAGTAAGTGCTTTTTTACCTTTATATAAATTGAGAGGATTTTATATGGCAGAGATCAAAGTTCTGGCGCTGGATCTGGACGGCACCCTGACCAACAGCCAGAAGGAAGTTACACCCCGCACCCGGGCTGCACTGGATGCCGCAATTGCAAAGGGTGTTACCATCGTGCTGGCATCCGGCCGTCCCACCGCGGGCGTGCTGCCGCTGGCAAAGGAACTGGGGCTGGATAAAAAGGGCGGCTGCATCCTTTCTTACAACGGCGGCAAGATCATCGACTGCCGCACCGGCGAGACTTTGTACCAGAAACAGCTGGATGCCCAGTACGTACCCGAGCTGTGCGCCTTTGCCGCCGCACAGAACGTGACCATTATCACCTATAATAAAGAGGGCGTTGTCACCGAGCACCCGGATGACAAGTGGGCACTGCGCGAGTGCTTTACCTGCAAACTGCCCATGACCGGCGTGGACGATCTGGCAAAGTATGTGGATTACCCCATCTGCAAAATGCTCATCACACTGGACCCTGCCCGCCGGGACGAAGTGTGGGCCGCAGGCAGGCAGCAGTTCGATGGCCGCATCGACCTGTACCCCTCCAGCCCGTTCTTCATTGAAGCCGTACCGCTGGGCGTGGCCAAGGACGGCAGCCTTGCCGCCCTTTTGGAGCGCATGGGCCTTGACCGCGATAACCTGATGGCCTGCGGCGACGGCCTGAATGACCGCTCCATGATCGCCTACGCCGGTGTGGGCGTGGCGATGCAGAACGCCGAGGCCCCGGTAAAGGACTGCGCCGATTATGTGACCGCTGCCGACAACGATCACGACGGTGTAGCTGAGGCCGTGGAGAAGTTTATTTTAAAGTAATGAGAGGAACACAAAACAATGCCGCGCAATCTGGTTTTATTTGATCTGGAATGGAACATCGGCTACCAGCCGTATACCTTTAATTACCACGGCGTGCAGCAGACCTTCCGGGGCGAGATCGTAGAGATCGGCGCCGTGAAGATCGACGAGGACGCCAACGTACTGGATACCTTTTCCATCCATCTGCGCCCCCGCATCTTCCGCAAGCTGCAGCACCATATCGCCAAGGTCACCGGCCTGACGCAGGCCGATCTGGACAAGGGGGAGCCCATCGTGCAGGGCCTGCGCCGCTTTATGCAGTGGTGCGGCCCGGACGCCGAGTTTGCTGAGTGGGGCATGGACGATGTACCTGTGCTCAAGCAGAACCTTTACCTGTGCAATATTGACGAGTCCCGTCCCACCGTCTGGTACGACCTGCAGCAGGTGTTCCTGCGGGAACACCCCCGCAAGGAGGGCGAGGGCATGACGCTGGAAAGCGTCGTCACCCGCATGGGTATCCCCATGGAGCGGCAGTTCCACGATGCACTTTCCGATACGCTGTACACCGCCGATGTCTGCCGTCTGCTGGACCTGCGGGCCGGGCTTGCCGCCTACCCCACCGAGGACGAAGCCCTGCGGGCCAGCCTGTGCCCGGCCCCCGGCGACTACCGGGATTTTGAGGTGTTCCACGGCTATGTAGAGCAGTACACCTGGCGCACCGACCCCAAAATTTACACCATGAACTGCCCCGAGTGCGGTGCACCGCTGACTCCGGACGATGTGTGGCTGAAAAAGGGCAGCAACAGCTGGTACACCCTGAGCCAGTGCCCCCGGTGCGCCGGCAGCGGCAGCGCTGCAGGCAAAGGCGTATTCCAGCGGTACAAGCTTGCCCGCCGCGACGGCCTGCACTGGAGCTACGCCCGCTGTCTCCAGATGCCGGATGACGCCTCCCTTGACCGCTGGGAGAAGCAGCGCACCGCCCAGCTGGAGCGGATGAAGGCCCGCGCAGAAAAGCAGGCTGCGGAGTAAAAGCGGCACCGGCTGCTCCGTCCCGCCTGCACTCGCCAAACCACCAGCGTGAGAAGCCTTCGCACTTCCCATTAAGGCTGTCTGGTCGATTTTATGGCAATTCAACTTTTTAATGCAACAGCGGTGAATTGCATATCGCAAAGATGTCGTTTGAATGTTGCACTCATTTCTTGACTTGCGATAAAATTTGCGATAAACGATTTTGGGAAGGAATATAATCATGTCGAAAGATGAATATTTGATCACAGATCCACCCCTTAAAGCGCTGACTGTTTTTGCGCTGCCGATGATCCTTGGCAGCTTTTTTCAACAAGTATACAATATGGCCGATTCCATAATCGTTGGTCAATTTGTTGGCTCCTCGGCACTTGCGGCTGTTGGTGCTTGTGCTGCACTGACCAATGTTTTTATTTGTGTGGCGCTTGGTGCTGGTGTGGGCGCAGGTGTGCTTGTAAGCCGCTATTTTGGTGCAAAAAATTATGGTAAAATGAAAACCATTGTGTCAACGTCCCTGATCAGCTTTTTGATCTTAAGCGTTGTCCTTGGTGTCTTTGGCTTTTGCTTTTCCCATTTCATGATGAGCGGATTACAGACCCCTGCCGATATATTGGAAGAAGCAGTATTGTATCTGCGTGTCTACTTTGCGGGTTTCCCGTTTCTATTCATGTACAACATTCTTTCCACCATGTTCACTTCCATCGGTGAATCCAAAATTCCGTTGGGACTGCTGATATTCTCATCTATCCTGAATATTTTTATGGATCTCTGGATGGTGGCCGGTCTTGGTCTGGGGGTGTTTGGTGCAGCCCTTGCGACCTTGATCGCACAAGGAATTTCTGCCGTGTTTTCGTTTTTGATCTTTCTGTCTCGGATGCGGCAATACAAGAGCTCCTTTCGCAGGTTCGACCGGCAGGAGCTGTATTCCATGCTTCGCATTGCGGTACCATCGGTTTTGCAGCAGTCCACAGTGTCTATCGGTATGATGATCGTGCAGGCAGTGGTAAATCCCTTCGGCACACAGGCACTTGCCGGGTATGCGGCAACGATGCGGGTAGAAAATGTTTTTTCGCTGATCTTCGTATCCATCGGCAATGCAGTTTCGCCGTTTGTATCCCAGAATCTTGGCGCAAAGAAAATTGAGCGTATCAAAAAAGGTTATCATGCTGCACTGGTGTTGGATCTATGCTTTGCAGTTCTTGCTTTCGTGGTCATTGAAACACTGCACACACAGATTTCCTCGTTGTTCTTGGGAAAAGACGGAACCGCGTTGGCCTATCAGGTGTCCGGTGATTATATGAGATGGCTTGGTTACTTTTTCATCTTCATGGGCATCAAGATGGCAACGGATGGCGTTCTTCGCGGACTTGGAATCATGCGGCCGTTTCTTATTGCAAATATGGTAAACCTTGCAATCCGCTTGTCTGTTGCATTGATTTGTGCACCGCGTTTTGGCATTGCTTTTGTTTGGCTTGCAGTCCCGGCAGGTTGGCTTGCAAACTTCCTTATTTCCTATGCGGCGCTCAGAAGATCGTGGCCAGAGGATAAAGCAGCGGTATCTCAATGATTTCATGCAGTGGAGAGGTGCTTTGTTCTGACGGGTTTCCCTTACAGAGAATGTGACGCGAAAAAATTCGCCGGTGTTCCGTGTGATGATAAAAATAGACCCCGGCAGGAGATTGCCGTCGTAAAAAAGAGATTGCCTTAAGTGCAGCCTACACGCCAGACATGGCTTCGCGCAGCTTGCCGGAGCAGCCGGTGTCGTTTCTCACCTGTTTTGCAGGAAATCACCTCTCTGCTTCGTAGTATCCCAAGGAAGCTGTGTGCAGGGCAAAAAAAGTCGTTTTCTGTTCATGGCTCTGTCATACAATGTGGATATACTACGGATAGGCGGCCCGCGCTTTGGGAAAGGGCGCAGGCAGAAGGGATGGAATACGCACGATGAACGTTTGGCTGCGTCAGCTTGGAACGCTGGGATTCTGGGAAGCATTACTGGACAGTTTTGGCGGCCTTGGCCCCATTGCCCCCATCGTGCTGGCCATGGTGGAGTCTTTTTTCCCGCCGCTGCCGCTGGTCGCCATTGTGGCGCTGAATGTGGCGGCCCACGGCGGCCTGCTGGGCTTTCTGTACAGCTGGGCCGGTGTGGCACTGGGCGGCTGCATCATGTTCCTGCTCTGGCGGCGGGTAGTCAAGCGCTTCTTCTGGAAGTTCGCCTCCCGCTCGCCCAAACTGGAAAAAGCTCAGCAGTGGGTGAACCGCTTTGACACCTCGTCGCTGTTCATGCTCACGCTTCTGCCCTTCACACCAAGCTCCTTTATGCATCTGGCCTTTGGCATCTCGGACTTTGACGAAAAGCGGTACCTCATCACCATGCTGCTGGGCAAAGGCGTCATGGTGGCCCTGATCGCGCTGTTCGGGCAGTCGCTTGTCAGTTCCATGAAGAACCCGGTCTATCTGGTGCTGGCCATTCTTTTATGGGCAGGCATGTACTGGGTGAGCAAAAAGTTCTGCAAGAAGCACAATCTGGAATAATAATTTAGAATGCCCTCCGCTTCGCTCTGGGCATATTTAGCGGAACAATATTTTTATAATAGGGCAACAGCAGACAGCTTGCGGGCTGTCTGCTGTTGCATTTTCACAATAAAAGGCCCAAAAGGGAAACTCCATCTGTTGCGCTTATTTCCTTCGGAAATGACCGCGCAACCGGAAAATATGCCGCTTGCAACTACGGCCCCTTCCGTGAAAAAGCAAACCAGCCAAGCCCGCAGGCTTGGCTGGTTTGCAATATAAAAAATAATACTTCATTTAAAATCGTTCACTTTCCCTTGACATTCACTTTGTCTGCCGTATAATATGTATGTTATCAAACAGTTTTATTCAAAACTGTCCAGCTTCAAACAAATCAAAGGAACCGATCATTATGTGTGACGAAATCAAAATCGAGTGCTGCAAACGCACGGACCCGCCCTGGGAAAGCCCGCAGGTCATCCCGGCACAGATCCGCCGGGTGGACAACCTGATCTTCCGCAAGATCAACCAGTTTGCCCGCGAAAACGGCGTGGAGCAGGCCACCCCCATGCACGGGTGGATCATTGAGTATCTTTACCGCCACCGGGACGCAGCCGTATTTCAGCGGGACATCGAGCGGGAGTTCTCCATCACCCGCTCCACCGTGACCAACATCCTGCAATTGATGGAGCGCAAGGGGTATATCGAGCGGCGCAGTGTTCCGCAGGACGCCAGGCTCAAGCAGCTGGTGCTCACCGAAGAGGGCATCCGCTTCCACGAGAACACGATTCGTTCCTTCCATCAGACCGACGATTATGTGGCAGGGTTGCTGACGGAGGAAGAGAACACCGAGCTGCTGCGGCTGCTGAACAAGCTGCGGGATGCACTGAAATGAACCCTCTCAGGCTCGCTTTGCTCGCCAGCTCCCCCGAAGGGGGAGCTATGTGCACCATAATACAAAGGGTGATGCGTCCAATTCAAAGCAGGTCGTATCGTTCAGAGCAAGAAAAGCTCCCCCCTTTGGGGGAGCTGGCAAAGCCGACAGGCTTTGACTGAGAGGGTTTGTCAATTTGCCGAAAAAGTGTCCGTTAAATTAGTAATTATGAACATTTTTTGAAACATCTTGACAATTAAAATGTTTTGTATAAAATTGTTCTGTACCAAACAAATAAAAGCAACAGGAGGTAACTCAGATGATCAAAAAGTTAGTGTCGCATCTGGGCGAGTATAAACGCGCCGCAGTCCTGACACCGCTCTTTGCCGCTCTGGAAGCCGTGATGGATGTGCTTTTGCCCACCATCATGGCCTTCATCATCGATCAGGGCATTGAAAAGGGCGATATGAACGCCATCCTCAAGTACGGCCTGCTCACCTTTCTGGTGGCTGTGGTCGCGCTGGCGCTGGGCGTTCTGGCCGGCAAATACGCCGCCGAGGCATCCACCGGCTTTGCCGGCAACCTGCGCGATGCCATGTATGAGAACATCCAGCATTATTCGTTCTCCAATATCGACAAGTTCTCCACCGCAGGCCTTGTCACCCGCATGACCACCGATGTGACCAACGTGCAGAACGCCTTCCAGATGATCGAGCGCATGTGCGTGCGTGCCCCGGTGCATCTGGTGTTCGCCCTGTTCATGGCCGTGATGATCGGCGGCCCGCTGTCGCTGATCTTCGTGGTGGCTGTGGTCTTTCTGGTGGCGGTGCTGGCAGGCATCATGGTACCCACTTTCCACATCTTTGACCGGGTGTTCAAAAACTACGACGCCCTGAATGCGTCCGTGCAGGAGAACGTCTCCGCCATCCGCGTGGTGAAGAGCTTCGTGCGCGAGGGCTTTGAGAACGAAAAGTACACCAAGGCCTGCCAGAGCCTGTATGACCAGTTCGTCAACGCCGAAAGCCGCCTGAGCTTCAACAACCCCGCCATGCTGGTTGCTGTCTACGGCTGCAACCTTGCGCTGAGCTGGCTGGGCGCAAAATATGTGCTGCACGGTGCCATTACCACCGGCCAGCTGAACGCTCTGTTCGGCTACATCATGAACATCCTCATGGCCCTGATGATGCTCAGCATGGCCTTTGTCATGATCTCCATGTCTGCCGCTTCCGCCAAGCGTATTGTGGAAGTGCTGGATGAGACCACCGACCTGCCCCCCGCAAAGCAGCCGGTGCAGCAGGTGGCCGACGGCAGCATCCAGTTCGACCATGTCACCTTCAAGTATAAGCACGGCAGCGGTCAGCCGGTGCTGAACGACATCAGCTTTACCATCCGGCCCGGCGAGACGCTGGGCATCATCGGCGGCACCGGCAGCGCAAAATCCAGTCTGGTGCAGCTGATTCCCCGCCTGTACGATGCCGAGAGCGGCACCGTGCGCGTGGGCGGCGTGGATGTGCGCGACTACAACCTCGACGTGCTGCGCCGCGAGGTGTCCATGGTGCTGCAGAAGAACGTGCTGTTCAGCGGCACCATTCTCGATAACCTGCGCTGGGGCGACGAGAACGCCAGCGAGGAAGAGTGCATCCGTGTGGCAAAGCTTGCCTGCGCCGATGAGTTCATCGAGCGCTTCCCGAACAAATACAATACATGGATCGAGCAGGGCGGCTCCAACGTGTCCGGCGGCCAGAAGCAGCGCCTGACCATCGCCCGCGCCCTGCTGCGCAAGCCCAAGGTTCTGATTTTGGACGACTCCACCAGCGCCGTGGATACCGCTACCGATGCCAAGATCCGCAAGGCATTCCGGGAGGAGATCCCCGGCACCACCAAGATCATCATTGCACAGCGCATTTCCTCGGTGCAGGACGCCGACCGCATCCTTGTGCTGGACAACGGCCGCATCGATGGTCTGGGCACCCATGAGGAGCTTTTGAAGACCAACGCCATCTATCAGGAAGTCTACAGCAGTCAGACACAGGGCAGCGGCGACTTTGACAAACAGGGAGGTGAACAGTAATGGCTCAGGCAAAAGAAGTTCGCGGCCCCGGCCCCCGCATGGGCGGCCCGCGCTCCAAGGTGGAAAACCCGGGCAAGCTGCTGAAGCGCATCATGGATGAGGTATTCCGGCACTATCTGCCCCACTGCATCCTTGTGCTTGTCTGCATCGTGGTCAGTGCACTGGCAAACGTACAGGCCAGTCTGTTCTTAAAGACCCTGATGGACGATTACATCGTGCCCATGACCCAGCAGCAGGATCCGGATTTTGCCCCGCTGGCTGCGGCTCTGCTGCGGGTAGGCATCATCTACGTCATTGGCATTCTGGCAGCGTGGGGCAACGCCCGCATCATGGTCAACGTGACGCAGGGCACCCTGCGCAACCTGCGCACCCAGCTGTTCACCCACATGGAGAGCCTGCCCATCAAATATTTTGACCAGCATCCCCATGGCGACATCATGTCCGTGTACACCAACGACGTGGATACCCTGCGCCAGATGCTCAGTCAGAGCATCCCGCAGCTGGTGTCCAGCGCCATTACCATTGTTTCGGTGTTCTTCAGCATGTGCATGCTCAGCTGGCAGCTGACGATCGTCACCATGCTGATGGTGGCGCTGATGATGTTCTGCTCCAAAAAGATCACCCAGCAGTCCGGCAAATACTTCATCCAGCAGCAGCGGGATCTGGGCAAGTTGAACGGCTACATCGAAGAAATGATGGAAGGCCAGAAGGTCGTCAAGGTGTTCACCCACGAGCAGAAGGCGCTGGACGGTTTCCGCCAGCTGAACGACCAGCTGAAGGACAGCGCCAACAAAGCCAACAGCTTTGCCAACATCATGATGCCGGTCAACGCCCAGCTGGGCAACATCAGCTATGCCGTCTGCGCGCTGGCAGGCGCAGCCATGGCCGTGAGCGGCATGGGCGGCACGACCCTTGGCACGGTGGTGGCTTTCCTGAGCCTGAACAAGGGCTTCAACATGCCCATCAGTCAGGTGTCCATGCAGGCCAACAGCGTCATCATGGCACTGGCCGGTGCTGAGCGCATCTTCAAGATGATGGATGAACCCAGCGAGACCGACGAAGGCTATGTGACCCTTGTCAACGCAAAGTACGACCGCAACGACCAGCTGGTGGAGACGGACGAGCGCACCGGCCTGTGGGCATGGAAGCACCCCCACCACGATGGCACCACTACCTACCACAAGCTGGCGGGTGACATCACCTTTACGGACGTGGACTTCGGCTATGTGCCGGAGAAGACCGTCCTGCACGGCATCAACCTCTATGGCCGCCCCGGCCAGAAGATTGCCTTTGTCGGCTCCACCGGTGCGGGCAAGACCACAATCACCAACCTCATCAACCGGTTCTACGACATTCAGGACGGCAAGATCCGCTACGACGGCATCAACATCCACAAGATCAAAAAGGCCGACCTGCGCCGTTCGCTGGGCATCGTGCTGCAGGACACCCACCTGTTCACCGGCACGGTGATGGAGAACATCCGCTATGGCCGGCTGGAGGCTACCGATGAAGAGTGCATCGCCGCCGCCCGCCTTGCCAACGCCGACAGCTTCATCAAGCGCTTGCCGGAGGGCTACAACACCATGCTCACCGGCGATGGTGCCAACCTCTCGCAGGGGCAGCGCCAGCTGCTGGCCATCGCCCGCGCCGCCGTGGCAGATCCCCCGGTGCTGATCCTGGACGAGGCCACCTCCTCCATCGATACCCGCACCGAAGCGCTGGTGCAGCGCGGCATGGACGGCCTGATGTACGGCCGCACCAGCTTCGTCATTGCACACCGCCTGTCCACCGTCCGCAATGCAGACTGCATCGTGGTGCTGGAGCAGGGCCGCATCATCGAGCGCGGCAGCCACGACGAGCTGATCGCCAAAAAGGGCAAGTATTACCAGCTCTACACCGGCAATCTGGCCGAGAACTAAGCTTTTTCTGCCTCCTCAATGAAAAAGCGGCAGCGTGCATCAAATTGCGCGCTGCCGCTTTTTGTGTTATACTGGCTCTGCGGCCCTTCTCCGATCCCCCTGTCGCGGAAAGGAGGTGGTAAACATGCCTAGCTTTATCGCGTTTTTTCAGACTGTCGCAGCAGAGGTAGTAGCCTACTATTTATGCAAGTGGCTTGACAGCCTGTTCTTCAAGGGCAGCAAGCACTAATGAAAAGAAGCACCCCGGTAGAACCAGTACCGGGGTGCTTCGATTTTTTACGTGGTAAACACGTTCGGCTTTATCGCGTTGCCTACCCTTATTATACGCACTTTCATGCAAAAGTCAAGAGGTTTCCAATCTGTTTTTCTACCATGTTACGTCAGAATTTTTTATACTTTACAAGGCTTTGCCGTTGGTTTATACTGAAAGCTGAATGATTCTATCATATTAAGGGGTTTTGCACTGTGGTTTCGGAAAACAAGTTGACATTGGACATCCTGCCCCTTTCGGCAGACACGGCCCGGCTGGTGCGGGTGTACGGCACTGCACCCTGCGTGGTGCTGCCTGCCGTTCTGCCTGCGCCGGAGGGCGGCAGCTTTGCTGTTACCGAACTGGGCGACTACTGCTTTTCCGAAAAGCCCCGCAGCCTGCCTGCGGCAGACAAGACCTGCCGCTACACGGTGGAGCCGGACGGCACGGCGCGGCTGACCCGGGCATTCGGGCAGGCGGTGGACGGCACCTGCCGTCGGTATGACTTCGACTTTGACGCCCCGGCTTCCGATGCGGACACGCTGCACCCGGTGTGCGGCAATTTTCTGGAAGAGGTCACCCTGCCGGACAGTTTGCAGGTGATCGGCAGCTGCGCCTTTTACAACTGCCGCAGCCTGCGCCTGCTCACGGTGGGCAGCGGCGGCCTGACCGTGGGCAGCGATGTGTTTTTGAACTGCTTCGCGCTGGAGACCATCCGGGTGCAGGCCGCGCCCGGGGACTCCACCGGTCTGTTTGCCCTTGTGAACAACATCACCGAGGCCGTACGGGCGGAGTTCCGGCCTGCCGGTGCCGCCGCGCCGCTGGCGGCGCTGTGGTATCCCGCCTACTGGGAGGACATCGAGGAGACCCCCGCCCACATCCTGCTGCATACCTTTTCCGGGCAGGGATACCATTACCGGCAGTGTTTTCTCAACAATATATTCCTGCCTGCAGAATATGACAGCATTTTCCCGCAGGGCCACGATGCCGACGATGCCAATGTGATGGCAATGCTCTGCTTTGACCGGCTGCGGTATCCGTGGCAGCTGACCGAAGCCGCCGCCGGGCATTACCGGGCGTTTCTGGCAGCAAACACCGACCGGGTGCTGGCCCGCCTTTTAAAGGCGCAGGACCTTGACGGCATCCGCGCCCTGCTGGCGCTGGATGTGCTGGACAAAGCCGGTTTTGCGTCCGCCGCCGCCCTTGCCGCCAAGGCAGAGAACGCCGCTGCCGCCGCCCTGCTGGCAGATGCAGAGCACAAAAAATATGCCCCTCAGCCCAAAAAGCAGCGGTACGATTTTGATTTTTAAGGAATAGAAAACTCCTTCCGTCGCACTTCGCGCGCCAGCTCCCTCTAAGAGGGCTGGCATCGCGCAGCGATGACTGGGGGGAGTTTGCTGCGAGGCTGAGAGGGTTCTAAGTGAGGTGACACCTTTGCCCCAAACCATCCAAAAAGAAAAATTTTTCGACCCCCGCAAGCCCTTCCAGTCCCAGCGGCCCGAGACCCACGAGGAATGGCAGGCGCGCATGGGCGGCGAGGTTCTGGCGGTGGTGCGCAGCGGGCTGTATCTGGACTTCCGCTTTCTGGATATGGCGCTCAGTGCCCTGTCCCCCGCCCCGGACGAGCGCTGCCGGGTGCTGGCTACGGACGGTCAGGTCCTGTTTTATCAGCCCAGCCACCTGCTGCGGCTCTATCAGGACAATCCAAAATATCTCAACCGGTTGTATCTACATACCATATTCCACTGTGTATTCCGCCATCTCTGGCTGAAAGGCCGCCGGGAGCCGCAGCTGTGGAGCCTTGCCTGTGATATCGCGGTGGAGAATGTCATCGACAGCCTGAACCGCACCAGCGTCAAGCGGCCACTGACCTATGTGCGGCAGAACGCCTATCAGCAGATCACCGCAGAGGAAACCGTGGTGGCAGCCGCGCCGGTGTACCGGTGGCTCACCCGGCAGACCCCCGGCGTGCTGCGGCAGCTGGAGCGGGAGTTCGTGACCGACGACCACCGCCTGTGGCCCAAGGACGCTCCCGACCAGCCCCATCAGATGCCCACTCCCCTGCCTCAGAAAACGTGGCAGAAGATCGGGGAGCGGATGCAGACCGAGCTGGACCTGCGGGACAAGGAAGCGGGCGACGGGGCTGATGCTCTGAAGCAGCAGGTAAAGGCCGCCAACCGCAGCCGCCGCAGCTACCGGGACTTCCTGCGCCGGTTCTGCGTGCTGCGGGAGGAAGTCAAGCTGGACCCGGACGAGTTCGACCTGAACTTCTACACCTACGGCCTTTCGGTGTATGGCAACCTGCCCCTCATCGAGCCGCTGGAAAGCCGGGAGAGCAAAAAGATCGAGGAGCTGGCCCTTGTCATCGACACCAGCTACTCCACCTCCGGCGAGCTGGTGCGGGCATTCCTTGCCGAGACCTACACCCTGCTGAAAGGGCGGGAAAACTTTTTCCACCGCATGAACCTGCACCTCATTCAGGCGGACAACGCCATCCGGCAGGATATCCTCATCCACAACGAGGACGAGCTGATCCACGCCATGAACCATTTTGAGCTGCGGGGCGGCGGCGGAACGGACTTCCGCCCGGCCTTTGAATACGTGAACCAGCTCTGCGCCGAAAAGAAGTTTGCAAACCTGCGGGGGCTCTTATACTTCACCGACGGCATGGGCACCTACCCCGCCAGGCGCCCGGCCTACGACACCGCCTTCCTGTTTTTGGGGGAGCGGTTCGATGACGCCAACGTGCCGCCGTGGGCCATGAAGGTGGTTCTGGACGAAGAAGAATTTACCGGTGCAGCAGCCCGCCCGGCCAGTGCTCTTGCAGACGCGCTGGCCGAAGAGGACGACCTGTACCGCGACCTGAACAACTCCTGATAAAGAGGGGAACATCTGTTATGAACATCAAACGTGCCAAAGAAGAGATCGAACACACCGTAAAAGCCTACCTTGCCAAGGATGCCTTGGGTGAATACGCCATCCCGGCTATCCGGCAGCGCCCCATCCTGCTGATGGGGCCTCCGGGCATTGGCAAGACGCAGGTGATGGAGCAGGTGGCCCGGGAATGCGGAGTGGCGCTGGTGGCCTACACCATCACTCACCACACCCGCCAGAGCGCGGTGGGCCTGCCCTTCATCCGCCAGCGCAACTACGGCGGAAAGGACGTCTCGGTGACCGAATACACCATGAGTGAGATCATCGCCAGCATCTACGCCAAAATGGAGGCCACCGGCCTTGCGGAGGGCATCCTGTTCATCGACGAAATCAACTGCGTGTCCGAAACGCTGGCCCCCACCATGCTGCAGTTTTTGCAGTGCAAGACCTTCGGCAATCAGGCTGTGCCTGCAGGCTGGGTCATTGTGGCGGCAGGCAACCCGCCGGAGTACAACAAGTCGGTGCGGGATTTTGACATCGTGACGCTGGACCGTGTGCGCCGCATGGACATTGAGCCGGACCTGCCCGTGTGGAAAGACTATGCCCGCGCTGCCCACATCCACAGCGCCATTTTGAGCTATCTGGAGCTGCACCCGCAGAACTTCTACCAGATCAACGCAGACGTGGACGGCACCCAGTTCGTCACCGCCCGCGGCTGGGAGGACCTGTCCAATCTGCTGGACACCTACGAAACACTGGGTCTGCAGGCCGATGAAGACTTGATCCGCGAGTACATCCAGCACCCGAAGATCGCAGAGGACTTCTCCGCCTACCTCGACCTTTACTATAAGTACCGCGACGACTACGGCGTGGAGGAGATCCTTGCCGGGCAGGCAAAGCCCGCCGTGTTCGCACGGCTGCTGCAGGCCCCCTTTGACGAGCGGCTCAGCCTTGTCAGCCTGCTGCTGGCCGGGCTGGGCACCCGGTTCACCGCATCCCGGCAGGCGGACGCTGTGGCCGACAGCTGCTACGCCCTTCTGCGGGAGACCAAAAAAGCCCTTGCCACCCTGCCGGAGGATATCCCGGACGGCTCCGCGGAGCTGTTCCACCAGCAGCTCGTGGATTACGATGCCGAGACCCAGCAAAAGCGCGCGGCGGGGCTGCTCTCCAAAGACAGCCTGACTACCCGTCTGCAGGTCCTGGCCGTACTGCGCCAGTGGGAGGGCGAACTGCGCCGCGCCAGCGCCGCCGGGACACAGGAAGCCTTCGACCTGCTGCGCGGGCAGTTCCAGTCTCTGGCTGATATGCGCGAAAAGGCCCAGCAGGCCGCCAGCGCCGCGCTGGAAGCCGCCTTTGACTTTATGGAGCAGGCCTTTGCCGAAAGTCAGGAGATGGTGGTGTTCGTCACCGAGCTTACCGTGGACCCTGCGTCCCACGCTTTCCTCACTGAGAACGGCTGTGAGCGCTACTTCCAGTACAACAAGGATCTGCTGCTGGACCACCGCAAAGCTGCCCTGCAGCAGGAGCTGGCGGCAGAGCAGCGCCGTCACGGCGGGGTGTGAGCCATGCTGGAAAATCTTCTGTTCAGCCTGAACAGCACCCTGCCGCTGTTCTTCCTCATGCTGCTGGGCTATGTGCTGCACCGCACCGGCTTTCTGAGCGACGCATTCGTGGCAGGAGCCAACAAATTTGTTTTTTACGTTGCACTGCCGGTGCAGCTCTTCCGCGACCTTGGCAAAAATGACGTCCGCACCACCTTTGACGGCCGGTATGTCCTGTTCTGCTTTGTGGTCACACTGGTGAGCATCCTTGTCATCTGGGCGCTGGCAAAGGTATTTTTAAAGGGCACCGGCCTTGTGGGCGAGTTTGTGCAGGCGTGCTACCGCTCCTCTGCTGCCATTCTGGGCTCGGCCTTTCTGCAGAGCATCTACGGCGACGCCAGCATGTCCAGCCTGATGATCTTAGGCAGCGTGCCGCTTTACAACATTATGGCCGTGGTCATCCTGACGCTGGAAAGCCCGGCCGCCGCCCAGACCGGCAGCATGTCCGCAAAGCTGAAAAAAAGCGCCAAAGGCGTCCTGACTAATCCCATCCTGCTGGGCATTGCGGCAGGCTTTGCATGGAGCATACTGCACATTTCCATGCCTGCCGTGCTGGATAAGACCCTCTCCAATGTGGCCGGGCTGACCAGCCCTCTGGCCCTGCTTGCCATCGGTGCGGGCTTCAAGGGCCGCAAGGCGCTGGGCTATCTCAAGCCCACCACCATCGCCACCGTGGTCAAATTGATGATCCTGCCCGCACTGTTCCTGCCGCTGGCGGTGCACCTTGGCTTTACAGACGAAAAGCTGGTGGCACTGCTGGTGATGCTGGGCAGCATCACCACCCCGGCGTGCTACGTCATGGCAAAACAGATGGGGCACGAAGGCGTCCTTACCGGCAGCGTGTGCGTCACCACCACCCTGTTCAGTGCCTTCAGCCTGACCTTCTGGCTGTTCGTGCTGCGGAGCCTCGGGTATATTTTATAACCTCTTTTGCATAGCAAAACAGCGGACAGCCTGCAGGCTGTCCGCTGTTTGCTTTTCAGGAGCTATTGGGGGAAGCAGGGTGCACCGAACGGATGCAGCTTCTGCCTTTTATTCGGTCATTTCCAGTTCAGCGATCCATTCCCGCACGCGGTCGGGACGGTTGGTCACGATGGCATCCGGCTGCAGCGGCCAGAGGTCTTTTACCGTCTTTTCCTCGTCCACCGTCCAGTATGCCGTCTTGATGCCCAGATCATGCAGCTTCTGCACCATGCTGGGCTGCTGATAGGCGGTGTGGTATTCGCAGCTCACCCAGTCCGGCTTGAAATCCAGCGTCTGGACATACTTCACCGGGTCCCGCTGATCCAGCAGGTGCTGAATCACTTCTATCAGGCTCTCGTTCGGAAACTCCACCTGCAGCATACTGACCTGACTGCCTATCTGGCGCAGCATCCAGCTGCAGTTTTCATCGTTCACATTTTCCACCGAGAACATGGGCAGCTGTGGAAAATCGTCCTCTTCCAGACTGTTCTGCAAACCAAGGATCTCCCACATGGCGGTGGGCAGAGCCATGGTCTCCATGGCACCGTAGACCAGCACGCCCACCTTCAGCTCCGGCATCAGCTGCTTTGCCTGCCGCAGCAGGTCGTGGTTGAACGAGATCACCACCAGCCGATCGGTGATATCCGCCGCACGGATCTCTTCGATCACCCGGGGCACAAAGTCCGGGTCGTTATCAATGGTGGCCTTCAATTCCAGCTGGACAACAGTGCCTTCCATTTCCCTGCACAGCGCCAGTGCCTCCTGCAGGGTGGCGATCCGCTCATCCTTGTAGCTCACATCCTTCCAGCTGCCAAAGTCCAGCGCCTTCAACTCCTCCATGGTCATGTCGTAGATCTGGCCCCGCATATCGGTGTGCCAGTCAATGAGAAAATCGTGGTGGATGACCAGCTTTTTGTCTCCGGTCTGCTGTACGTCCATCTCCACGCCGTCCGCGCCGATCTCCATCGCCTTGCGGAATGCTGTAAGGGTATTTTCCGGTGCAAGGTAGGACGCACCACGGTGTGCAATGATCTCAGGCATCATTCTTTTCTGATTCCTCTCTCGTTTGTTTTTGTATTTTATGCAAGGTCAGAGCCGTTTGAAGCAATGACCTTTTTGTACCAGTAAAAGCTGTCCTTGCGGCTGCGGGCCAGAGTGCCCCTGCCGTCGTTGTCCTTATCCACATAGATAAAACCGTAGCGCTTTTTCATTTCGCCGGTAGAGGCGCTCACCAGATCGATGGGTCCCCATGTGGTGTAGCCCATCAGCGGCAGGCCATCCTCGTTGATGGCCTTTTCCATCTGTTCAATGTGGGCCCGCAGATAATCGATCCGGTAGCTGTCGTGGATGGAGCCATCCGGCTCCACCGTGTCCACCGCACCCAGACCGTTCTCCACAATGAACATGGGCTTCTCATACCGGTCATAGATGGTGTTCAACGTCACGCGCAGGCCCACCGGGTCGATGGCCCAGCCCCACTCGCTGGCCTTGAGGTAGGGGTTCTTTACAGCTTCCAGCACCGCATTGCCGTCGGCCTTTTCTTCTGACAGGATCTCCTTGTCCGTGGTGATGCAGCGGCTGGAATAGTAGCTGAAGGAAACAAAGTCCACCGTGCCCTCCCGCAGGGTCTTTTCGTCCTCCGGCTCGGTCTGCAGCACGATGCCTGCCCGCTCCATCCGTTTTCCGGCCCACACCGGGTAGGCCCCACGGGCCTGCACATCGGTAAAGAAGTAGTTGTCGCGGTCCGCTTCCTGTGCGGCGCGGATATCCTCCGGTGCACAGGTGCGCGGGTAATACTGGCCTGCTGCCAGCATACAGCCCACCATGGCACCGGGCATCTTTTCGTGGGCCAGCTTCACGGCCTTTGCGCTGGCCACCAGCTCATGATGTGCCGCCTGATACTGCACCTGCTTTACGTTTTCACCCGGATGGAACACCAGCCCTGCGCCGGTGAAGGGCAGATGCAGCAGCATGTTGATCTCGTTGAAGGTCAGCCAGTATTTCACCTTGCCCCTGTACCGGTCGAACAGCACCCCACAGTAGTTCACATAGGCATCCACCATGCGGCGGTCCTTCCAGCCGCCGTATTTTTTGATGAGGGCAATGGGCGTATCAAAGTGGCAGATGGTAACAAGCGGCTCGATCCCATATTTATGGCACTCATCGAACACGGCATCGTAGAAGGCAAGGCCCTCTTCGTTCGGCTGGGCATCATCGCCGTTTGGCAGGATGCGGGTCCATGCGATGGACAGCCGGAAACACCGGAAGCCCATCTCGGCAAAGAGGGCGATATCCTCTTTGTAGTGGTGATACAGGTCAATGGCCTCGTGGCTGGGGTAATAGTGCCTGTCATCGCATTCCAGCATTTCCAGCCGGCCCAGCGCCACCGGAAAACGGTCAGCGCCAAACGGGGTCACATCCACGGTGGCAAGGCCCTTGCCGCCCGCCTGCCATGCGCCTTCGCACTGATTGGCAGCGGTGGCACCGCCCCACAGAAAATCTTTCGGGAAACTGCCCATACGTAAAACCTCCCTGTTTTCTATCTTTCCGGCACCGGACAGACCGGAGCCCTACTTTATCTAGTATAAAATACCGCACAATCCGCTCTGTGTCTATGCCCGCATTTTACAAAAAACTGCTTCATTGTTGTGAAAGTACGACTTTTATCGTCAAATCGCCGAATTTCACTTTTATTTTTCGTACATTTTTCACGAGAAAAATGCAAAAACAGCCCTATTTTCCTTTCATTCTGTTTCTTTCAAACTGTCCGCAGACATGGTACAATAATCAGGTAAGATACACCGCCGCTTTTTCGGCATTGGAAAATGGAGTGTTTGATTATGACTGAGTTCAAGCCCATTAAAGAAGGCAAGGTCCGTGAGATCTATGATAACGGTGACAGCCTCATCATGGTTGCTACCGACCGCATTTCCGCGTTTGACGTCATCCTGAAAAACAAGGTCACCAAAAAGGGCACTGTTCTGACCCAGATGAGCAAGTTCTGGTTCGATTACACCCGCGATCTGCTGCCCAACCACATGCTGAGCGTGGACGTGAAGGATATGCCGGAGTTCTTCCAGCAGCCCCAGTTCGACGGCAACAGCATGATGTGCCGTAAGCTGACCATGCTGCCCATCGAGTGCATCGTGCGCGGCTACATCACCGGCAGCGGCTGGGCCAGCTACCAGAAGACCGGCAAGGTGTGCGGCATCCAGCTGCCCGAGGGCCTGAAGGAATCCGACAAGCTGCCCGAGCCTATCTACACTCCCTCCACCAAGGCCGAGATCGGCGACCACGACGAGAACATCTCCTACGAAAAGAGCATTGAGGTGCTGGAAAAGCAGTTCCCCGGCCACGGCGAGGAGTATGCCACCAAGCTGCGCGACTACACCATTGCCCTGTACAAGAAGTGCGCTGAGTATGCGCTCTCCCGCGGCATCATCATTGCCGACACCAAGTTTGAGTTTGGTCTGGATGAGAACGGCAACGTGGTGCTGGGCGACGAGATGCTCACCCCGGATTCCTCCCGCTTCTGGCCGCTGGAGGGCTATGAGCCGGGCCACAGCCAGCCTTCCTTCGACAAGCAGTTCGTTCGCGACTGGCTCAAGGCCAACCCCGACAGCAACTACGACCTGCCGCAGGACGTGATTGACAAGACCATTGCCAAGTATCTGGAGGCCTACGAGCTGCTCACCGGCAAAAAGCTGTAAATTTTACGATAAAACGAATCCCGGCAGATGCTTGACAGCTCTGCCGGGATTCGCTATAATGTCTATAGAAAGGGCACTGCGACAAGCGGTTGGCCCCAGTTCAAGGTTTACAGTTTTTGAGAACCGTCACCGTGCCGGGTGGCGGTTCTTACTTTTTCACGCGAATGGTGAATGTCAATCCAAACAAGTGGAATGTCAAAGTAATTGGCATGTACTCACCTCCTTTCGGAAGTGAGAGCCGAACCGCCTGCCGTTGTTTGCAGTGCCCCGCCGCCTTTCAGCAGCAGAGATAGCATAACATAGTTTTCGGCTGATTTCAACAAAAAAATGCTTCCGTGCGGCGCACGGAAGCATTTTTTGTTTCACTCGCTCAGCTCTGCGCTTTCCTCGGAAAAAGCTTCGGACTCTGCCGTTTCTTCGTTTTCTTCGTCCAGCAGGTACTGCACCTCGGTCTGCTTTGCCATCTGGTCAGCCGTCCAGTCCAGCTGTGCAATGCCGTCCAGCTCCAGCGTGTACTGCTCCACCCGCTGCAGCGTACCAGCGGTAAGGCTCTGGCCCGGGTCGTTGTCCGGCGCCCATGCGATCCGCAGCTCGTCCGGCAGTGCACTGCACTGCTGCACGGCATCGGTCACTCTGCGGCAGTCCTGTGCAAATGCCTGCACGCTGTCATAATCGCCGAACAGCACCACGGTCAGGCTCAGATGACCGCCTCCTGCGTCCAGATCCCGGAGCGTTTCCGTCTTGCTGCTGTACAGATAGGCGTTTCCGCGGATGTCCTTCACTCGGACCTCCGGCGCGGCCGTTTTGATCTGCGCATAGGCATCGGCGGTGTACTGCTGGCTGAGCTTCATGCTTACCTGATTCCGCTCCGGGCCGAGTTCATCCCACACCACCGGCAGCAGGGAAAGGCCAAAGCACCCGGCCATGAGCACAAGGCAGATCAGCACCGACCAGAAATCGTATTTCCAGCGGCCCGGCCGGGCGGCAAAAAAGAGCACCTCGCCGCCCAGCATCACAAGGCCTGCTGCCGGGACGATCCGGAGCACCGGCTGTGTGGGAAAGCCCGGCACAAAATAGGTGAGCAGAAAGAAGATGCCTGCTGCGATCAGGCATACACCCAGCGTAAAGCTGCCCACCCGGCGCAGCGGCGGCTGTTTTCCGGGCATTTCCGGGGCAGCAGAGCCGGTCTCATTCTTCTCGTCCATCCTCGTCCTCCGTCTCGTCCTCCGGGGTCACAGGCTTGCCCAGCAGGGCCGAGAGCTTGGGCATTGCAAAGCCCTTTTTCTCCGGCCCGGCCGGTGTTTCCTGTGCGGCATACTCGGTAAAATCGGCATCCGCGGCCTTCTGCTTCGACTTTCTGCCCTTGGGGCCGCGCACCAGCCACGCACCGCAGATGATCAGGGCCACGCACACCACGATCTCCGGCAGCTGATCCATCATCAGGTAAAGTGCGCGGAAGAAGGGGCTGCTCTGGCCCCAGCGCCACACGATATCCCCCAGCGTGTTCATAAGGATGTTCTGGTAGGCCACCAGTGCGCCCAGCACGATCAGGCCCCAGCCCAGCAGCTTGTGGCTGTCCATCATGAACTCCTGCATCCGCTGGTCCTTCCAGTTGATATGCACCAGATAATCGTCCTCCGGGGCGGTGCCTGCGCCGATCTGCGCCCGGAGATTGAAGGTGTCAAAAAAGCTGTACATCCACACGATGACACAGCCGACGGTCAGCACTTCCAGCGTAGATACGCCAATTACAACGAACAGGCAGAACATCGTGATCAGCGAAAGGCCGCGCTTCATATAGCCCTGATACATCTGGCCTGCGCCCGGGCAGAAGGCAAAGATAAAGGTCAAAATCCCGTTTTTCATCATGATCGATTCCCTCATTTCGTTTGATCGGTAAGCGGCAGATCTCTGTTGCTTTCTGCCGCCGGGCTGTGGGCCCCGAACAGCAGATCATTGACCGCCTTTGAAAAAGACGCCTGCGGCTTTGGCTCTTCGTCCTCCACCGGTCGGCCCAGCTGCGCAGGTTCTTCGGTCTGGCTCTGGCTGGCTTCCTGTGTCCAGCTGCGCAGCTCCTGCCGGAAGTCCAGCAGCTGCTCCACGGTACCGGAGCGCCACATGGTGAACGCCAGCACTGCTGCCACACCGGCCACTGCAGCGCGGCCCCATGTGTTCTGCATCAGCCTCACCCAGACGGCGGCCATCACAGCCTTGTGCGCGGAGTGCGGCGGCGTTTCCAGCGCATCTGCCGTCAGCAGGGCCGTGTAACGATCCATGCATTTATCACAGTAGGCAAGGTGCTCGGCTGTTTCCAGCCGCCCCAGCTCATCCAGCCCGCCTGCCTGCAGGGCCTGCAGGCCTTCGTCGGTCAGGCAGCCGTTTTTGTCAAACAGTTCCATGTACACACTCCTCTCCGCAGCGCTCACGCTGTAATATCTGCTGTGCCAGCATCTTTTTGGCCCGGTAGATCTGCGCCTCCACCGTCTTGGGCGGGCGGCCGCACAGTTGTGCCGCCTCGGCCATGGTGTGCTGTTCCAGCAACACAAGACGGCAGGGCGTTTTGTAGGGCTCCCGCAAAGCAAGGATCATGCCGGTCAGTTCTTCCTCGCCCAGAGCATTCAGCACCTGCTTTTCCGGCTGGGTGCCGGGCGGCGCGCCCTCCAGTGCCAGCACCTCATCGCCGGGGGTGTTCACCCGGCGCACCCATGCGCTGCGCAGATAGTCTTTTGCCTTGTTGGAAGCGATGCGCGCCAGCCACTGTTTTTCAAACCCGGGCGGGCAGCGGTCAATGGCCCGCCATGCCGCCAGAAAGGTCTCCTGAGTCAGGTCCTGCGCATCGCCGGCATCCGGCACCAGCTGGTGGCAGACCGTATACACGAGCGACTGGTATTTTTGCACCATCGCGCTGAATTCCAAGGTCGTCAACGATCCACCCGCCTCCTTTCGGTTTCGTCCCGGTCCGACGAAGTGCAGCCCCTGCACTGCCCTTCTGCACATTCATACGAAACAGCCGTTCAAAATCCTGCAAAAACTTTTATTTTTATGATACAATAGAAATAGTATAGCACAAAAGGAGGCATTCGGCCATGGCTGTCAGTACCCGTCAGGCACTTTTGCAGGCACTTTCCTCTGCCGGGGGCAGCTACGTTTCCGGCCAGCAGCTGGCCGAGACCCTCGGCGTGAGCCGCGCTGCGGTGCACAAGGCCGCTGCGGCCCTCACGGCCCAAGGGTACGCGCTGGAAGCTGCGCCCCGCCGGGGCTACCGGCTGGCTGGCGGTGACCCGTTCTGCGCCGAAGCCATCGGGGACTACCCTGCACCCATCTATTTATATGACACGCTGGAAAGCTCCAACCGCACGGCAAAGCTGCTGGCGCTGGATGGTGCACCCCATGGCACGCTGGTGCTCACCGCCCACCAGAGCGCCGGACGCGGCAGGCTGGGCCGGAGATTTGAAAGCCCGGCAGGCAAGGGCGTTTACTGCTCGGTGCTGCTGCGCCCGGAAATGCCCGCCGCCAATGCCCAGACCGCTACCATCAGCGCAGCGGTGGCGGTCTGCCGTGCCGTGAAAAAGCTCTGCGGGCTGGAGCTTGCCATCAAGTGGGTCAACGACCTGTACTATCAGGGCAGAAAGGTCTGCGGCATCCTGACCGAAGCGGGGACCGACCTTGAGAGCGGACAGCTGGAATGGCTGGTGGTGGGCATCGGGCTGAACCTTACCTCCACCGCCGCCGACTGGCCGGAGGAGCTGGCCCGCAGGGCCGGGAGCCTGTACCCCGGCGGGCCTGCCCCGGTGAGCCGGGCCGCACTGGCCGGGGCCATTGCCCGGGAGCTGCTGGCCCTCTGCCCCGGCTTTGACTGTCTGGATGAGTACCGCGCCCGGTGCTTTGTGCCCGGCCACTGGGTGACGGTGTGTGCCGAGACCGAGACCTACGCCGCAAAGGCCCTTGCCATCGACGAGGAAGGGCGGCTGGTCATCCAGCGGGAGAACGGCCGACAGGAGGCTCTGCGCTGCGGCGAGGTGACCACACGGCCTGCACGGACCGAATAAGACGCAAAAAAGCACCCTTTCCTGCCCGGAAAGAGTGCTTTTTATGTTCTGCACTTATGTATCCAGATCCACGGCTTCCAGCACCGTGATGTCCTCTTTTTCAAAGGCGGTGCGGATCATCCCGGCAAGGCCGGGCATTTCGGCCTTGTTCTCGATGCACAGGGTGATGATGCCGTTCAGGCTGGAGGCTTCCACGCCCATGGAGCCGCCATCCGGCGGAACCCAGACGTTGAAGTCTTTGGTGTACTTCTGAAGCTCCGGCGTGGCCGGCAGCAGCGGATTGCCCAGATAGCTGAGCCAGAAATCCGCCGAGACACCGCTGATGTACTCGCCCATCTGGAACACCCGCTGCTTGATGCGCAGGGGGGCTTTCTGCTGATCCACCTTGTACACCCAGCTCATTTGCTGGGCCATCTGGCGCAGTTTTGCCTCCGGCTGCAGGGTGCGGAGCACCTCGGCATCCATTTCCGGCACGATGTCCGCAAGGCGGGTGTCCTCGTTCAGCTTCACGCTGCTCTGGAAGGAGCACACGCAGTTGTAAAGGGCATCCGGCACGCCCGCTTCCCTGCGGGTATCTGCCGAGTAGGAATACTGGATCTCGTCTTTGCCCAGATAGCTGCGCAGCGCAAGGCTCAGCAGACCGGCCAGCGCCGTAAAGGGCTTGACGCCGTTCTCCACTGCCCGGTCCACAAGGCTCTGCTTGGTCAGCCGCACCCGGGTGCGGCGCATCCTGCCCTCGTGGGTCTGCACCACATCCCTCTGCATCGTGCTCTCGGTGGCTGCGGGGGATGGGTATTTTTCCATCATGGCCTCGATGTCATAGGCCGGGCCGCACAGGATGGGCGTGTTTGCAAACGCCGTGCCATAGCGCAGGTTGCAGTACTGTTCCAGAATGCGGGTGAGGAAGGGCGACACCCCGTGGCCGTCCATAAGGAAATGATACCAGTCAAAATAGACGGTGTCCCCCTCACAGCTCACGCTGAAAAGATAGCCGTTCGTTTCCTCCGGGATATCGCGCTGTGCACTGCCCTGATACACAAGGCAGGGGTTCGGGTTCGGCTCCAGAAAAAAGCTCCGCTTTTCCTGCACCAGCTGTACCTGATAGTACGGTGCGGCCGAAAGCGCCGTATCCAGTGCGCGCTGCAAAAGATCGGGTTCCACCGCGTCCTGCAGCGCAAACTGGTACCGGCACAGGATCTTCTCCCGACGGAAGAAATACATCGTTCCCTGAAAGATGTACTCCGTCGAGCGCCGTGACTCATTCATGAACTGTTACCCCGCGTTTGCCGCCAGATAATCCACCAGATCCCCTATGGTCACAAAGTTGCGCAGCTCCTTTTCGGGGATGCGCAGGCCGAAGGTCTCCTCAAGGTCTGCCACAATGGTCAGGATCTCCATTGAGGACAGATCCAGATCGTCCATCAGGACGCTGTTCTCATTCACATCTTCGGGAGAGACCTCGGCAACATCCTCCAGGATGGCCAGGATCTGGGAAATGATCTCTGCTCGTTCCATAGAAATTTTCTTCCTTTCCGTGACGGATAATAGGCACAATCTCCTGTGCCTTTCCATAATAATACCCTGATTCTCTCCTGTGCGCAAGGGTTCCGGCAACAAAGCCTTGTTTTTTGTCGGAACTCCTGTCATCAGTCTTCCGGTCTGCCAGCCCATTTATGCATCCGGGCATTCTACCGCATCCGTATCACTGGCGCAGCAGTTTTCCCATGGCGTTGCGGGGCAGCGGCTGTGCGCTGAGCTCCGGCACCATGCGCTTGTACAGCGGCAGGCCGCGGTTGACCCCGGTGACGAACTCCTTCACAGTCTCCTGCTTTGCAGGGTCACAGTAGATGAGGGCACAGATCTTCTTGTCCTTTTCCTTCACGATGCACTCCCGAATGTCCGCACAGGGCACCAGCAGCTTTTCCAGCTCCTCGGGGCTCACGTTCTCGCCGCTGTCCAGAATGATCACGTTCTTCTTGCGGCCGGTAAGATACATGTAGCCGTCCTCTTCCACCCGGGCAATGTCGCCGGTGTGGAACCAGCCCTCGGCATCGATGACTTCCGCAGTGCCTTCCGGGTCCTTGTAGTAGCCCAGCATGATGGGGCCGCCCCGCATGCACAGCTCGCCGTCGTCCAGTTTGTATTCACAGCTGAGGTCCACATGGCCCACGCTGGTCAGGTACTTTGCCTCCTGCGAGGAGTTCCATGCACCGTCGCCGCAGGTCTCGGTCAGGCCGTACATCTGGGCCACAAAGAAGCCCTTCTCCATCATATCACTCAGCATCTTGGGGTCGAACATGGCAGCACCGCAGGTCAGCATGCACAGGCCGTTCAGGCGGTCGCGGCGGCCCCTCATCACATCGCTGTAGATACTCTTCAGCAGCACCGGCACCACCGCCATCACCTCGCTGTGCATGGCACCCAGATCACGGTAGAAATACTTCAGGTTGTTGCACAGGTTGATGGAGTGGCCGGTGATGCTCCACGAAACAAGGCTGGTCATGGCGGAGATGTGGAACATGGGCAGGGCGGACAGGGACGAGAACTCGTCGGTGTTCCAGCCCGTGTACTTCTTCACATCGTCAAAGGGGTCCAGAAAAGCCGGCATGGCGCTGAACAGGTTCTTCTGGCTCAGCATAACGCCCTTGCTGCGGCCGGTGGTGCCGGAGGTGAACATGATAAAGGCCAGAGCAGAGAGGTCCTCCACCTCGGTCACGTCCTCGGCAGGCTCATAGGCTGCAAAGACATCCATGGGCTTCAGGATGCTGCCGTAGGTCTCAGTGAGGGCAGGCTCCCGCTCCGCGAACTCGCCATCCTGCAGGATGCACACCGGCTCGGTGAGGCCCAGCTCGTAGGAGATGGCATCCCAGTCCTTGCCAAGGTTCAGCGGTACAGCCACGCCGCCTGCGATCACGGTGCCGTACATGCAGATGACATACTGGTAGCTGTTGCGGGCCAGGATCGCCACTCGCTTGCCGCGCACGTCGCCATACTCTGCACGCAGGAACGCCACGAACCGGCGCAGATCCTGGGCATACTGTGCGTAGTGCACCTCGGCAACGCCCTGCTTTTCTTCATCATACCAGCGCAGAGCCACACGGTCTGCAATGTTGGTTTCCATATTGCAAAGGGACTGATACAGCGATGTAATCATTTTTTCCTCCATTTTTATCATCCGATCCGGTGCACCGGTGTAAGCCCACACAGATCCTTCCAGACATTTCCAACTGTGCCCAGTATACAATAAGACCCGTGTCAATGCAAGAGTTTTGCAACATTTAATTTCCAACATTGACAACAAAGGCTTGCGTATCATGCCGTTTCCAGATGTAAATTCTGCCTTTCGTTGCGAAGCCGCCCTGCCTGTGCTATGCTCTTATTGCAAGCGGCATGTGTCCCCCGCCCGCCAGACCGCAATTCAAAATTGACAGTCTGTGCAAAAAGCATTATACTGGGTTCATATCCATACAAAATTTTATCTTTTTCATTCAAAATCTACGCATTGTGCGGCATCCGGCTCTGAGGGAATGTCCCGCGCAAGGAAGGAACCTCCATGGAAGGAACCAAACCCCGCACCGCCAGCTCCATCGGCATGTTCGACATGCTTAAGGGTGCCGGTATGCTGATCATCGTTTTTGCGCATACCGCCGAGCTTTATCCCATGCAGGCGGTCAGCGGCCTGTCCCTGACCGCGTTTTTCCCGTTCATCTACCGCGAAGCGCTGATGGCCGCTTTCTTTATCGCCAGCGGCTACGGCTTCCGCAAGCGCTCCATCGGCAAATGCATCCACCAGCAGCTGAAAAGTCTGCTCAAGCCCTACCTCTATACTGCACTGTTCACCTGCGTGCTGCACTTTATCATCCACTATAAAACGTTCCAGTACCTGCCCGGCACCATCGGCGAGTCGGTCAAGGTCACCGGCGGTTTTCTGCTGGGCCTGCCCCACACGGCAGAGTATTTCGGGCAGGAATTTTTCTCCTGCGGGCCCATGTGGTATCTGCTGGCCCTCATGGTGGGCTGGATCCTGCTGGATGTGATCCTGAACATCTTCCCGGAGCAGTACGTTCCCTGGGCTGTGGCCGGGTGTGCGCTGCTGGGCTGGGGCGTCAGCCTTGTGTGGGAGCCGCCCTTCTGCCTGATCCAGGGCGCGGTGATCGTCCCCTATCTCTATATCGGCTTCCTTGCCAAAAAGAAGCATCTGCTGGACGAGCCCCTGCCGCCCAAAGTCTTTGCCGGGCTGCTGGGGGCCTCAGCACTCATTGCCGTAGGCGCTCTTGCCACCCGCACCACCGACTGCATCTCGCTGGCCGAGTGGTCGCTGGGCCCCCTGAGCATCTTTCTGGACGGTGCTGCCGGTCTTTTATTCATCCGGCTGTTCATGCGGCTCAGCCATTTCCACGGCCCCATCGTGCGCTTTCTGGAGGCGGTGGGCCGACGCTCGCTCCACATTTTCTGCATACATACCGTGGAGATCATCGCCATCCCGTGGTATCTGATGGTAGCCAGATTTTCGGACCGGCCGGTGCTGGGCATGTGGCTGCAATATGCCATCGCTCTGGGCTCCATCTGGCTGGTGTGTGAGCTGCTGCGTGCACGCCGTGCACTCATCATCCGTTTTTTCCCTGCACGGCGCAAGAGCCCTGCCGTGCACTATACCGCCCGGCATTAAGGTGTTTTTCCGGCTGCTGCGGTGCAGCCTATCATAAAAGTAAGAGGAGAATCCCGTTATGAACAACGATGCCCCCGAGACCCTTGCTGCGGCCCGCAGCCGCGCTGCCGACCTTGAGCAGCAGCTCAAGCTCTCTGACGAAGGCGTATCCCGGCTGGCACAGCGGTGTCTGGAGCTGGAACAGCAGGTGCTGAACTATCAGGCCGCACTGGCAAGGCACGGCAGCGACAACGAGCCTGCCGCCCTCACCCTGCCGCAGCTGTTCTACGATTCCGGCTCCGGCTATTCCCCGCGGGAATGCCTGACCGTTGCCGAGGACGCCTACGACGAGCTGACCCACGAGGTCTCTGCGGTGTTCACCCTGCCCACGGATGCCCGTGCGCTGCGGCTGGACCCCGGTGAGCTGGCCTGCTGCGTGACTGACCTGAGCATCTCGGACGAGCGGCTGGAATGCCGCGCCATGAACGGCATCCAGCTGCAGGAAGACTGCCTGCTGTTTCTGGATGTGGACCCCAACCTGACCGTGCAGAGCACAGTGCCCTTTGCGGCCGGGATGAAGTTTGCCGTGACCTATCATTACTATCCGCTGGGCCGCTTCCAGCACGAACAGCCCGGCAAGGCCCTGCTGCAGGCCCTGAGCGCCATCAAGCTGCGGGCCGAAGCGGAACAGAACGATCTCCGCGGGCAGCTGCAGGCCGCCCTTGCCGAGAATACCCGGCTGAACAACCAGCTGACCGAGCTGCAGAACAGCCGCGCCGCCTACGAAAACTCGCTGGAAAACCTGTACGAAAGCAGCAGCTGGCGGCTCACCGCCCCGCTGCGTGCGCTGCACCGGCTGTTCCGTCATTGATGCGATTTGCAGAGGAGTGTCATTATGTACACAAGTTACAGCACCCTGCAGCGTAAACAGCTGACGAAGCAGGTGTATACCGATACCCAGAGCACCTATCTGCTGGTGTATGCGCCCGGCCGCCATCAGGCGCTGGAGCACGCACTGGAAAACCAGCTGCACCGCAAGTTCCGGCTGGTGACGGAGCTGGCCCCCGCCCTGACCGACTCGGTGGAGGGCGTGCTGCTGGTCAGCGAAGATCTGGAGTGCACCTCCACTGCCCTGACCTATTTTGCCGGTGCCCTGCGCACCGGTGCAGACCTTGTGGTGTGCGATGCCGCCTTTGGCTTTGATGGTTCCACCGCCCTGTACCTGAGCACCCAGCACATCCCCTGCAGCCGCTGTGCCATGGTATCGCGGAAGCTTCTGGACCGCATCCGCGCTGCTGCCCGCGGCAGGGACAGCGTGACCGAGCTGCTGCGCCTTGCCACCTCCATGGCAGAAAACTGCCGCCGCATCCCGGAGTCCCTGCTGCATTTCCGGCGGGAGCTGTGTGCCGATGATGTGTTCTCTGCCTCCGGAAAGCGTGCCCTGATCCTGAGCCATGAGCTCACCATGACCGGTGCCCCCATCGTGCTGGTGAGCGCCGTGCCGGTGCTGCGCAGCATGGGCTTCGAGGTCGTGGTTCTGGGCCCTGCGGACGATGGCTCTCTGCCGCTGTTTCTGGATGCCGGTGCTGCCGTTGTCACCCGCAGCGACTGCGTGATGAGCTCCTCCCTGTGGGGGCTTGCCACCAGTGCGGATTTTGTGCTGGCCAATACTGTGGTGGAGGCCGCCGCCGTGAGCACCCTGAACGGCTCCTTTGTGCCGGTGCTGTGGTGGCTGCACGATGCCTTTGCAGGCTATCCGTTCATTGCGCACAGGATCCCCAAAACGCTGGACTCCAATGTGCATGTGTGTGCCGTAGGCTCCCACGCTACTGCCGCCATGCATTCGGTGCGGCCGGATTTTAACATCGAACAGCTGATCTACGGCCTGCCGGACTACGCGCAGGAGAGCTTCCCGGTCTATGATATCAGCTACGCGGGCGGACGCCCTCTGTTCGTGACCGTGGGCTCCTTTGAGCCCCGCAAGGGTCAGGATATCTTCTGCAATGCCATCCGTCTGCTCAAGCCCGAAGTGCGCCAGAAAGCCGCTTTCCTGTTCGTGGGCAAGGCCGCAGACAAGAGCCTGAAGAGTGCCGTGGATGCACTGGTGGAGGATTACCCGGACACCGTGTTCTACCGCAAGCGGCTGGAACGCCCGGAGATCAAGTCCCTGATGGATCAGTGCACCTGTGTGGTGTGCGCCTCCCGCGACGACCCCATGCCCACCTTCGTCACCGAGGGCCTGATCTTCGGCAAGCCCTCCATCGTGTCGGAGCACACCGGCACTGCCGGGCTGATCACCGAGGGCGTGGACGGCTTTGTGTACCGGGACGACGACCCCGACCAGCTGGCAAAGGTGCTGGAACATGCCATCCTGCACCCCGATCAGCTGGCTGCCATGAAGGCCGACTGCCGGAAAATGTACGAGAAATATTACTCCAACGAAGCTTACGTTGCCACCCTGACGCGGCTGGTGAACGAACTGACCACCTGAGTGTCCGCTGTTTTTGTGCAGCATGAAAAAAAGAGGAAGATCCGGCGGGATCTTCCTCTTTTTTCGCAGAAGGAGCAGGGCAGAAGCGGATTCAGTCCGTCCTGCCCACCGTGTGCAGACAGGCATACAGCGCGCCCACCTGATTGGCTTCACTGCTGAAATGGCAGGGCACGATCTCGGTGCGCGGCAGACCGATCATGTAGGGTGAATCTCCCCGGGAAGCAAACAGCCCGGCATATACCCGGCGCAGGCTGTCCAGCAGCAGCGGCTGTTTGCTGATGCCGCCGCCAATGGCCACCTTTTCCACATCCAGCAGGACGGTCAGATTGTAGATCTGCACCGCCACCGCTTTGCAGAACCGTTCCAGCACTTCCAGCGCTTCCGGCTCTCCGGCGTTGGCAGCATCAAAAAACTGTCTGCCATTCATGGGCGCATCGGCGGGCAGGCCCCTGCGGGCGCGGTACCACTGCAGCAGATTGGTGGTGCTGCACTGACAGGCCATGGTTTTTCCGGTGTTCTCCCACTCGTCAGCGTTGGTGTTCACAAAGCTGTATTCCCCGGCGGTAAAATGGATGCCCCGCACCAGCTGGCCGTTGGCGATGATGCCGCCGCCCACACCGGTGCCGATGATAAACACCGCCGCGTTGCAGCAGCCCTGCAGCGCACCGGCCTGCAGCTCTGCAAGGGCAGCGGCCTTGCCGTCATTTTCCAGCGTGACCGGACAGCCGCATCTTTCGCGCACCAGCTGCCCTACCTGCGTACCGGTGTTATACAGAAGTGCCCCGCCATTGGAGACAAAGCCGGTGCGGGTGTCCACAAAGCCGGGCAGGGCCATGGCGATGCCGCTTACTTCATCCCGGTGCGGCGAATACAGATCGTATAATGTGTCTAGAAAATGCTCCTGCGTATCCTGCGGCGTGGGCACAGACCCGGCATCGGTGCGGTTCAATCCTTCGTCCATCACCGAATACTTGATCTCAGTGCCGCCCACATCAAAAACCATGACCTTCATTGTGCCTGCCTCCGCTCATGTTATTTCTGGTTTTATTATGGCAAATTGCGTTTGGAATGTAAAGAGAAAAGCGGCAAAAAACAGTACGGCTTTATAAGCTGCTTTTCTCGCGAAAAAACAGCCCGGAAAGATCCGCAGATCTTTCCGGGCTGTAAATTTAAAATACCAATTCCGCTAAAGATGCCCAGCGTGAAACGGAGGGCATTTTAGAACGTGTTACAGTTTGCTCAGCTGCGGGCCCTGTGCGGTGTCCTTGACCGCCCAGCCCAGCTCGGTCAGCTGTGCGCGGATGGCGTCGGCGGTGGCCCAGTCCTTGGCCTTCTTGGCGGCGGCACGCTTCTCAACCAGCTCAGTCACCTCGGCGGGTACCTCGTCCTTTTTGCGGTTGTACAGCAGGCCCAGCACGCCGGTGATCTCGTCAAAGGCGGCGGCAGCGG